>Ga0194055_10000423_pt1 | contig 34065 bp, 18 predicted proteins | sample SepL449m_MetaG_FD_155482 | JGI IMG/M metagenome (GOLD analysis project Ga0194055, IMG submission 155482) | Anoxic zone freshwater microbial communities from boreal shield lake in IISD Experimental Lakes Area, Ontario, Canada - Sep2016-L442-9m | ecosystem: Environmental > Aquatic > Freshwater >... | reverse complement strand
CCACAAAAATAATACCATCGTAAAGCTCAATTGGGTGTTTTTCCAATACCTCTTCATCTTCTTCAAAATCCTCCCCAGCGGCATCATAAATATATAAAAGGCAACCGATACCATTTTCGGGTTGGATGGAAAGAGAAAAAGCAACGGGGGTAGAACGAACAGTTTTTTTCATTACCCTTCCAATGTTTAATTGTTCAACATAATTACGGTAATTGTTTTCTTCTTCTTGATCTCCGAAATTAACTTCAAGTTTATTTGCTGGAGCAAAATCTTGTTCAAAAGAAGAAATAGCAGTAATCATGACATTAGTTTTTCCACTAGAAGCAGAACCAATAACACCAAAGCGGTATTCAGATTTTCTTCCTAAATCATCGTGCGATAAATCTGCAGAACATTTTTGACAAATTATTTCAAGTTCCAATCGGCCAAGAAAATCGACCGTAGGAAGAGCATGTGAACAATGGGGGCAGTCAGTGTAAAAAACACCATAGCTAGAAGGTTGCAGGTCGCCAACAGTTTTATCACATTCTGGGCAAATAAATAAAGGTCTAGCCCGCCAAGAGCATTTGGGACAGGTGAAATTGATTCGATAGGCAAATTGTTGGTAAATCGAATGACAACGGAAGAATCCAATCAAAGTAAAGAGGGATAGAAAAGGCCCTAATCCAATCAATGCCCCAAGCACTGCAATATAAAAATTATGGAAATATAGTGCGGCAATTCCGGAACCGAAAGCAAGTCCAATACCACAATAAATACCTTCATTGGATAGAAAAACATTAGGATTATTTTGGTCGGTCATGGGTGGGGGCGCCTACATTGGTAAAAAAGATTTGATTAATCCAATATAATTATAGGTGTAAATAAATTTAACGCCTATTATAAAAAGATTACGAATATTTAAAAAATGAAAAATCTCATCAGAAATATAAAGTAAAATAAATAAAGCAATAAGTACTTTGCCAGTCTCTCTGAGTATTTTTCGAAACAGCGGTGTACGGTCAATTATTCTTTCAGTCAACTTGTCCCAGCGTTCTTTTGGGCCCTCGTCCCACTCTTCGGAATGGATTTCAATTTTATTAATTGCGTTTTTATTTCCTGATTTAACAGATTCTTTTAATAAGGTTTTACATGCTTTAGTTAAATATTCTCCGAATTTAGTGAAATATAATTCCGTTGAATCCACTTGCCCCAAATATATTTTGAATAGGAGTTCTAGGAATTCTGGATGTATTGCTGTTTTTCTATTGGTTTTTTCGAGAGCATCAGCGAATCGGCCCATTAAATCAATAGTCCCATTTTGCTTGTATCTCCCGATCATTATCAGAAATATTTCTAAATCTTTTTGAATTTCAATTGCCGACTCAGATGAATTCGTGCGATTTAAAAAAACCTCGGTTACTTTAGAAACAATTTCATTTAATGTGTTGTATTGGGGGATTTTAAGATTAGCATCAATGGATAACCCTTTGCAGACATTGATTAAATTTTCTTTTTTAAAGTTGATTTCGTCTAAAAAATCTTCAATAAAAATCCATGATTGAACTCTTTCAATTACACCTTTGTTAAATCCCGAATCAACATTGAGAATTTCGGGATAGTTTTTTATGGCATTAGCTACTAAAGGGGCAAGCGCCTGATGATAGGTAATGTTTATTTCAGCTTCTTTGCAGATTGTATTTAATACCTCAACATTTTTTGCGGATTGAACCAGCCAATTAGGAATATTGTTGTGTTCAAAAAGGCTTTGGCAAAGTTCTTTGCCCAAGGGTAAGTCGGTATTAAAAACCAAATGAAATTTATTTAAGTATTCAGTGGTTGTGATATTTAGACTTTCACATAAAATTTTAAATTTGGTGATTTTAGCAAAACTTCCAGATTTAATTTCTTCGAATACAAAATCTACATACGATTGATCAATTTCAATTTCAATTTTTTTGTCGCTTTTTTGATTGAAACCAACACAAGAACCACGATAGCAAGAAGAAGGAAGATCCGCATTATGTGAATCTCCCAACCATGTACCAATTACTCGTGCATTACAGCTAAGCGGATTGGATTCATAAGTTGAAAAACTGAAGTTTTTAAGTAAAGTATTAGGCAAAATGTGGATTAACCCATAAATACATAAAGCGATTTCTAGGCATGGAGCTGCTAAGAAAATTCTTTCGTATTTGTTTTCCGATAAAATTGCTTTAATTAAAAATAGAAACATTTCCTTCAGTTTTTTATGATTTATCAATTGTACGAGATGATTTTCGGTCATAAATCTTCCCGGTTGAATCCTTTCTATGGCCGGTAGTGTATTTTTACCATCGTCATCGGATGTTTTCCAAAAAGCACTTTTCCATGTTTGGATTGCGTGGATGGCTTCAAACTCTTCAGGAAGTTCAAATAAAGTATGAGAAAAAAAATTCCCAAATCTTCCAGTCATGGGATCTTTGCCGATGTAAACGGCATGACAAAGTAATCGGCCGGAACCAGGAGTATTTAATAAAGCTAACCGAATGGGTGCCTTAGCAGCGGTATTATCTGAGGGCATCACATTTGATGGTAAAGCATAACCAATATAACCAACAGCAGAGCGCAAAAGATCAGGAGGTAAATTAGGAGAAACCGCTCGGATCTGGAAACCGCTGCTGCCGCTTACACTTTTTCCTGTTCTGCATGATGTATAATAAAGTTGTTTCATTGTATATCCTTCATTTATTATGTTTGATTGTTAGATACTTGGGATGTAACCATTCTTCCAAAGCAACCAAAGTAAAGGGTCTGAAACATTTTTTGGTGCTACTCGATTAATCTGAAGGTTTTGATTAGGCATTTGGCCAAGTGCTGAAACTGCAAAAAAACAACTGGTTTTAAATTTATTGTTTGCCAAATTAACTAACTTTTCACCATCATATTCTTTAATAAACCCCATAACTTCTTCTGATAGATCAGTACATCTCTTTACATTAAAGCCCCCCTCGTGGCGACTATCCATGCGAATTGAAGAAGAAGGGTGAACATATGGGGCAAGTAAATCAGCTTTAGAAAATGTAAAAGCAGCAGGTATTGGGATTTTTTGCCCTGGTTTTAGCCCACCTCGGGATTGAAAAAGATTAATAACCCGCGAGACCACTTCAGAAATATCTACTTCCTGTTTTTCAATTCGAGATAAAATTTTCGGATGGGTTTTTTTACTTTCCCTTAATCCAGGGAATTGAAATGGATCTATTAGAAATATAATTCCTGATGCCTTTAGAATGTAACTACAGAATTGTTCGAGCAATACGGGATCGCCAAGATCTTCACCAGCAGCATCAAAAATTACAAGGTCTAGAGAGCGCACACTGGTGAATGGTGACAATAATCCGTTCCAAAAACTTTTAGGAAATTCAAGTCTGTAGATTAACGGGATACGAAGATCCTTATCCATTTTTGAGCTTAAATTTTGATCAATGGCCATGCGTTGATCAGATCCATACAAACGGCTTCCATATCTAGCCCGGTATAATTGTTTTGAACTAATCTGCTTCATGTTGGAGATTGAAAATGTTTCTTGGTCGTAAATGGTAAAACCAACTTCATTAGCAAAACGGTTTTCTAATTCATGCAACAATACTCCAAAGTAATTACTTTTACCTGAACTTCTGGCGCCAATGATAGCAATTGTTTCACTGTTTAGTTGACCGCTCGATGTAGCATGGGGAAGAAACATATGGCACTTTGGACATATTTTTTTTGAGTTACTTTTCCAATCATCAGCAACATAGAAATAGCGGAAAAATCGTTCAAAAACCGAAAAATCTTCAGGTTCCGTTATCTCTCCAATTTCTGGAGCAGGTGAATCAAGAAAAGATCCTAATTGTCGATCCCTATATTTAGGAAGGGAATCATCAGTAGAACGCCTAGGCGCTCTAGAAAGGTGAAAACTGTGGAAGCAATAAGGACAGTTTGCCTGACTAAATGGACTAATAAAACTCATATCTTTCCTTATCAAAAATTTTAATTGGTAAAGCCCATGGGTTAATTTAAAGCATCATTCATCTTCGAATATTAACCATTCACAATGCTCATGATTGGCAGTAAATAATCGCCATCGCCAGTTTGCTAGTTTTCCAATGAAGTTAAAAGTAAAATTGATTTCCAAAGGAAACTCGGGGGAACAATCTCCACCAGCAGAAATAGTTAAAACTTGGGTGCCATTGTTTTCGTTTAGAGGTAATCCACCAGATTTTGCTACCAGAACAAGTTCAGGAAGAATGGTTTTTTCATTAGGTGTAAGTGTGAGAATGAAATCATTATTTTTGCCAAACCATTGGAATTTTTGTGTTATGCGGTATTTGATCAAACGGCATAAAGCAAGAGGTACAAATTTTCGAGCCCCTGAGGTTTCACCTGAGGCATAATGCTCTTTATTCCCCATTTTGCTTACTGCAAAAACACTGATGTATATTTGATTGGTGCTTGGGGTTTTAAGGCGATAACCTCCTGTTTGATCATATTTAAAACGAGTGCAGGAAACTCGCTGAGAAATTTGGTCTTCAGGGCCTGTTGGAAACTGATCTTTACGGAATGCGATAATTACATTTTCTACTTTTGGAGGCCATTGCCATGTAACAAACATATTATTATCTTTCAAAGCTACATTAATTTCATCGACATCATCTTGCCAATTAAGGGAAACAAATTTTCCTGCAATTACGATTGAACCCATAATGCTAATGGGTAAAAGATAAAGCAAGGTGTTAATTTCTACCTTACCACGAATTGAATTTACAGTTTGATTTGGAATTCTTTTACCGAGCAAATGCAATTCTGATTCTGGCACCAAATCTCCACAACGATATTTAGGAATACTTGGCGTGTAATAAATTTGAACCTGATCATTTGATGGTGTGGCCCATGTGGCTTCAAATGTATTCCCTCGCCTTGTTACTAAAAGGTCAGTCACGGGCTTTGGCAATTCATTTGGAACACCAAAAATCGAAATGCCTTCGGAATAAATGAATTTATTGTCTGGGCCTCTATAAACAGCAACAACGAGATATCCGTATTTTGTTCCATTAGTTAATTTTTGATCATGAAAAGATTTCAATCCGGAAGGTAAAACTACACCATCTCCTCTTGTATTTGGGACGATTTGAGCTTTGCGCCAAATTTCCACTTCGATGGCTCGGTGAGGAATTTCCCAGTCTAAAATGACGCTTTTGTCGCTATTAGTAATTCTTAATTTGCTAACATCAGAAATACAAAAAGCTGGCCCAGAAGAAATACCTTGAAAGGAAAGAGTTGCGCCTCTTTTAGAAAAAATAGTGTAATAATAAATTTCACCTGGAAGGGTGTCATTATCTTTGTAAAAAGTACCCATTGTTTCTGAAAGCAATTTTCCGTCGTGTCTATTTTGCGGTTCTGAATCATTTTTTCGTACAACAAGGTAATAAACATTGCCGGGGGAAGAGCTTGAATCCCACTTAAGAGAAATTGAATTTGGTGAACTTATAACTGAAATATTTTTTGGTGGATCAAGTGAGCATTTTAATATTTCTTCATGGGCTTCTTTTAAATCGTTGGATTCTAGAAGTGCATTGCCAAATGATTTATAAGCATCGTTGTATTTTCCCATTTGCAAAAAAGATTTTCCAGTTGCGAGGTGTTTCTTAGCAGAATCCACTGCTAAACAGAGTTTTGATTCCAAGCGCTGTATTTCAGAATTTAAAGGGTCTTTTGTTTTTAAACGATAAAGTAAATTAATCCCTTCTACGCAACGACCTTCGATTAGTGCCTTTTCGACAAGATTGCTTGCATCTTGTTTTACCTGTATTTCGTCATTAATTCTTGTGATTTTTGCTTGAATTTCATTTGAATCAGGCCAGTATGTTGCTGCTTTTTTTAGGTGTGATCTAGCTTGCAAGAAATCACCATCAGCAAAAGCATGATCGGCTTTTTGTAAAAGTGTTCGAACCCATGAAATGTTCCCGACCAAAAAACCGCAATTGGAACAAGCACGATTTATGGAAGGGTTGGTTTTTTTACATTTAGGGCATTCAACAAATAGGTTTTCGCCACAATGAACGCATATTTTAGTATTTGAATTGTTAACTACATTGCAATTTCCGCATTGGACTAGGTTGTTTTCATTACTGGATTGAAGAATTTCAATCGACCAGTTTCTTTTGGTTGCAAAGTTTATGATGTATTTTTTTGCTTCTTTAACTAATACCCCGGTTTTTCCTGCATGAACCAGAAGTTTATCCATAGAGGCTGAAGGGATAGTGCCATTTTGTACTGCCATCTCGATCATGGGTTCTAGGTTTTGAAGATTTTGTTTTGAGCGGGAATTTTCGTACTGTTCTCTTTGAGAATGTGTTTTAAATAAGACAAGACAATAGCCTAATAGTTCCATTTTCGTTGTTATTTCTGCATTTTTATCATTAAAATTTGAAAACTCCGTATTTAGTTTTTCAGCTTGATCCAAAAGGGCATTCGAGCTGGAACTTATTGAAAGTTCAAGAAAATCGTAAAGGTCATTCTTGTTTAATAACTTAAGGCAATCGTTAATTGAATTAAATCTGGATTTATCAAGAACAGGTTTTTGTTTTGGAGAATCTGAATTTGTTTTATTAATAGGAACCTTTATACGATTGCGAATTTCTATTTCCGTTAATTTACTTGAAAATTTATTAATCAAATTATTTACTTGCGATTCGTCAAGAAAGCCAGGGGCGGCAGAAATCTCAATCATTTGGTCAAGGTATACCAGATTTTCTTTTTTTTGATTTTCTAATTGCTTTTTCGCATCTATGGATTCTTTTAGGCGAAAAATAGGATTAAGCATAACTGACCGAATGTCTTCGATATTTTCTAAATTTTTTTGAAAAGCATTTTTTTTCGTTGGATGGTTCATGTCTCTAGACCATTCAGCTTGTTTTTTTTCTATAGCGATGGCAATTAAGGTTGGATCCTGTATTTCAGGATCCAATTCTAAGAGCAGGTAATAATTCTCACGGGCCATAAAACACCAAATTCAAAAAAATGCTGGGCATGAATAAATTTAAAACATTTTATTAAAGCTAAAACAGTAACAGTACTCCCTTAATTAGTTGTTTATTTAGCTAAGCGGAACCCAACGCTGATGTACCGAAGGGTCGACATACTGTTGTATCTTGCGGAAGATCGGGCATTTGATGTGTTGCCATCGAAAGCCCCACCCCGCATCACACGGCTAAAGCCAATTGCCGGCCCTTTCGGATCCGTCACCACTCCCTCTGGATATTCGCCATACCAATCTTCACACCACTCCCTTACATTTCCATGCATATCGTGAACGCCAAAAGAATTAGGGTTGTATCGCCCTACCTCGACTGGTTTACCAATATTTGAAATATCACAATTAGCATCGTTTGGTGTTATAGTATCCCCAAACGAATACGCAGTTGTTGTTCCAGCCTTAGAGGCATACTCCCATTCGGCTTCCGTGGGCAACCTATAATCGCCATCTGTCTTTGCATTCAATTTCTTAATAAACTCTTGGCAATTATGCCACGATACACCTGTTACCGGGAGCTTTGCTCCTTTCGTTTGACTAGGGTTATTACCCATCACCGTTTGCCATTGCTCCTGCGTGACCTCATACTTTCCCATGTAATATGGATTAGTTATCTTAACTACATGCAATGTTTCAAAATTGCTGCGGCCTTTCTCAGTGACAGCCGATCCCATCTCAAACTTACCCGCTGGAATTAACACCATATCTTTTTTTATAGACGAAAACATTGCTTCCTCTTCCTGCTTTAATTTCACCAGTTCCATTTGCTTCGCTTTCGCTTCTTCTTCTTGTTTTAACTTCACTAACTCCATCTGTTTCACCTTTGCTTCTTCTTTAGGATCGGGCTTCGGTATCGTAGGTATAACAGCCGTTTTAAAATCGGCAGTCCTAGCCAAGCGTAACCCACCGCCACCGGACCGACCGGCCGGCGATAGGATTCCCCGGGTAGAAGAACGAGCAAACGACTCATTGATGACGAATGACCCGCCACGCATCACACGGCTGGTTCCCGTTGCTGGCCCTTTCGGATCCGTTACAAATCCCGCAGAATCTTCGCCATACCAATCTTCACACCATTCCCAGACATTGCCGTGCATGTCATACAAGCCAAATGCATTCGGCCTATAATTCCCAACTGGCTTTATGCTTGCCCCATCTATATTTGCATCACTCTTTGTTAGGTTAGCTCCATAGGAATATGCTGTTGTTGTTCCTGCCCTACATGCATATTCCCACTCCGATTCCGTGGGCAATCTATAACCACTTTTCGTTTTCGCATTTAGCTTTTTGATGAACTCCTGGCAATAAAGCCACGATACATCCGTTACTGGTAACTTAGCTCCCTTAGTTGTACTTGGGTTATCCCCCATCACATTTTCCCATTGCTCCTGCGTAACCTCAAACTTCCCTATGTAATACGGTTTCGTAATTGTTACTTGATATTGCTTTTCTCCAGTAAGCCGGCCCATTTCAGACGCAGGGGATCCCATCAAGAAAGAACCTGCTGGGATTAATATTAAATCTTTTTCTATATTTGCAAACTTTGCTTCTTCTTTCTGCTTTAGTTTCAACAACTCCACCTGCTTCGCTTTCGTTTCTTCTTCCCGCATTAACTTCACCAACTCCAATTGCTTTGCTTTAGCTTCCTCTTCTTGTTTTAACTTCACTAATTCCATCCGTTTTACCATTGCTTCTTCTTCCTGCTTAAGCTTCACCAACTCCATCTGCTTAGCCTTTGCTTCTTCTATGAAATCGGGTTTAGATATTTTAAAATTCGCTGTTTTCGCCAAACGGAGCCCAAGGAGGTGTTTTTGAAAACTCGGAGGGTTGAAGTTCCGGTTAGAAGAACGGGCATACGATTGATGGTCTCCTATAGATCCCCCACGAAACACACGGTTACCTCCCGTCGCTGGCCCTCTCGGATCTGTTACCTCTCCCGCTAGGTAATCAAGGTACCAATCTTCACACCACTCCCATACATTCCCGTGCATATCGTAAAGGCCAAAAGCATTTGGCTTGTAACTTCCTACTGCTAAGGGCTTACCGATTTTTGAATCACCATAGTTTGCATCCTGGGACGTAATCTCATTTCCAAATGAATACGCTGTCGTCGTTCCCGCCCTGCATGCATATTCCCACTCTGCCTCTGTTGGAAGCCTATAACTACCATTCGTCTTAGCATTCAACTTTTTAATGAACTCCTGACAATCATTCCACGATACATCCGTTACTGGCAGCTTTCCTCCTTCAACTCTACTTGGGTTATTTCCCATCACACTTTGCCACTGCTCCTGCGTTACCTCATACTTCCCCATATAAAATGGCTTCGTTATTGTTACTTCGTGCTGCGTTTCACGATAAATACGGCCATTTTCAGTAGCGGGAGAGCCCATCAAGAAAGAACCTGCTGGGATTAATACCATGCCTAGTTCTTTCATTGTCATTTCGTTTTCCGTTTGGAATGGTGCGGACTTACCCTTATCCGGTTTTTGACCCCGATTAGGTTTGGGGCTATCAGATTTGAACCAATAGGCTGAAATAACAAGGATAATAGCTCCTACAATACCAAGAAGAAAATAAGGAATAGATTTAGGGTTGTTTATAAAATATTGGAACGGCCATTGAATTATCTGTTCGGAAGATTGATTAATCGATTGGAAATAACGAAGTCCTTCTTGGGCATTTAAATCATCAGGAGTAAGTTTTATTGCCAATAAAAAATCATTTATCGCTTCATTTGTTTGTTTTTGTTTACCATATGCGTTTCCACGACTCATATATAAATGAGAAGTGTTTGGGCTAATTGCGATGGCACTAGTAAAATCGGAAATAGCTTCAGTGTACTTTCCGATTTTAGAATTTGAAAATCCTCTTCTAGAATACGCCAACCAATTTTTAGAGTCTAATGCAATCGCTTTGGTGAAATCAGTAATGGCTTCCTGATATTTTAATAAGCCATTAAACAACAAACCCCGTTCAGAATACTTTTGGGAATCACCAGGGTTTATTTCAATTTCCCTTAACAAATCAATATCAAAACTGCATTTGAAACATAATTTGTTTTTAAATTGATTTAAAGTTTCACATTTTGGGCATTTAATAAAAAAGGAAAGCCCACATTGGATGCATTTTAAAGATTTCTCATTATTTGATCCGCCACATTCAGAACAAATTTTAACATTCCCTGAAGGCTCAGGTTTAACAACCTCAACAGACCATTTACGAACAGATGCGAAATCAAGGATATACTTTTTAGCATCCTTAATTGAAACCCCTTTACCACCGTACAATTTAAGTAATTTCTCCATTACAGAAGCTGGAATAATATTGTTTTGAACTGACAGCGAAATAATTTGATCGAAATCTGAGGTTATTTGCTGGGAACACGAATTGTCGTATTTATCTTTTTCCACTTTGTTTTTAAACAAGCTCAAGCAATGGCCAATCAACTCCTGTTTTGCAGCGAGATCAGGTGTTTTAGAGTTATAGGCTGTAAAATCCCTACCAAGTTCTTTTGCTTTTTCTAATAACTCATTAAGATTTGAACTTTGTAATAAACCTAAAAAGTCATAAAGATTGTTCTTGCCTATTATCGCTAATCGATCAGTAATTTCTTTGAAAACAACTTTATCTAGAACTTCGCTAGGTTTTTCAGAATCCAAAGAATCTTCTTTGATGGGAACTTTAATAAGAGTTCGTATTTCTGATTCGGAAAACTTTCCTTGGAACTGTTTGCTAATTCCAACAATTTGAGATTCCAGTAAAAACCCAGGAGAAGCTAGCACCGTGATAAGTTCTAATAGTTCATTGATTGATTTGTTTTTTTGTTTTCGATTTTCAAATTCAGCATCTTTAGCTTCAATTTCACGATTAAATGAATCTTCAACCATTATTTCCCGAATATGACTGATTAAATTAAGGTTGGTTTGCGCTTGCCTTGCTTTCGTTGGATGATTCCGGTCTCTAGACCATTCGGATTGTTTTTTTTCTATAGCGGCGACAATTAAGGTAGTATCCCGTATTGCAGGATCCAATTCCAAGAGCAGGTAATAATTTTCACGGGGCATAAAATTTCTGGCTCACAATTAAAAATCATAACGATGCTATTTACCAAGATTTTTGTAATACCATAGGTTATAAACAGCACTCATCACGCTGCATATGGAAATACTATTTTGTGAATTTGCATTTCAAGAAACTGGGATTGCAAGCCCTCTTGTTTTTGCTTTTGAAACTTCTTCATCAGACATAACACTATTGGTTTGGACTTCAAATTGAAGAACATTTTTACTTACTGGGTCTGTAGCAGTAACCTCCAACCGTCCTTGTTCATTAAGTTTAAAATTAACTTCAAACGGATAACCTTTGGGTAACTTCGGGGGCAATTTCAATTCCCCCTTTCCAATCTCGGTACATTTAAGCAATTCAACAGTTTTAATTAATTCCTGACCTTCCATAAGGCGAATATCAACACCAGATTGATCAGCAAAAATCGTTTGAAAAGGTGCGGTAATGTTTGCAGGAACTTTATCATTACGGAGGATAAGGTTGGAAACCATTTCGGTTTTAGATTCAAGCTGAATAACAATTCCAAATGATTTGCTGGTAACATTATTGACCGTAGTATTTGCAGCAGTAGATACAACACTTGGGGTTAGACCAAACTTTGCAGCAACTTCTTTATGGGCTTTTGTTACATCCAATTGTGAAGTTTTACCAAGATCAATATCACCGACTTTCTGGCCAGTTTTATCTGCAATAACCAATTTTATTTCTTCATCAATAGCGAGTTTCCACCCATAAATTGCGGCCCCTTTAGCGACGGATTCATCAGGGTCATACATTTCACAATCAACAAGAAATTCTTCTTTAAGTCGCTTTGAAACTTGCGGCATTCGCGAAGAGCCTCCTACTAGCAGTATTTTATCGAACCTTAAATAGCCTTTAATTTTTGCTTCTTCAAGCATTTGGCTTGTTAAAGCAATGGTTCGTTCCAAGAGGGGTGCAGTTAATTCATTAAATTTATCCCGAAGTAATTCGACCTTAACTTTTTGGCCATTGTGCGTGACCACGGTGCTGACTTTATCGCGAATCGAAATACTTTTTTTTGCTGATTCAGCTGCTGAAAATAGATCCTGCAAAGTTTCGGAATCACCGAGAATATCTTCTAAGGTTCCGGTTTGTTCCTGATATTGGGTTTCAAGGTATTTAACAATGCTGGAATCCCAATCCTTGCCTCCTAAGTTATGATCACCGCCGGTACATAATACTGTTATTGCGCCACCCTTTACTTCAATCATCGTAATGTCAAAGGTACCACCCCCGAGGTCATAAATAAGAACAACTTGGTCTTTAACTTTTTCCAGTGCATATGCAATCGCGGCAGCAGTCGGTTCGTTAATTATTGACCGCACATTTAGCCCTGCAATTTCTCCAGCCTTGGCAGTCGCATCCCTTTGATTAACGCCAAAGTAGGCAGGGCAGGTGATAATGACATCGGTGATTTTAACTCCCAAGACTTTCTCACCATCACCTACAATTTTCCGAAGAATAAATGCTGAAATCTCTTCAGGGCGAAAAACTTTGCCTTGGTGTTCAAAACGATAGTTTGGATCGCCCATGCTCCTTTTAATCATTTCAACAACAGCATGAGGTGAAATTTTTGCGTTATCCTTAGCATCTTTGCCAACAATGACATTATCCCCATCGAAAAAAACTGCGGAGGGAGTAATTCGTTCGTTTTCGAAATTCGGCACGACAATGGCTTTGCCATGCTCATCAACATAAGCGAGACAAGAATAAGTGGTGCCGAGATCGATTCCATAAACTTTTTTTACAATGGACGACATTTAAAACTCCAAAAAATTAAATAGGAACATCGGGTTTGTAGGTGTAAACATTTACAAATTCAGGCCTTATCAGCAATCCTTGGTATGTAAATCCCTTGCGAAGTCGTTCGGAAATTTTACGATCCTTGGATTCATCATTAGTAATTGAAGTTTTAGCAATCCTTTGGCGTTTCGAATCAAAATCAACGACATCCGCATCTGTGGAAAAACATTCAAAACCATAGCGATACAATATTCCTTCGATGTCTGTCTGAACGTCGGAATAGAGATTAAGTTCATCGTTAGTTAGGGATTTACTCCGGTCATGAGCCAGTTTTCCAAAATTGTCGTGCATTATGATTAGATCAAGAGCAATTGGTTTTAAAATACTCAAAATAAGGCCTGATTTATATTCCTGCAATTCAGCATGCAATTTGTTAATTTGGGTTTCTTTAACTGTATCGTACTTTATTTTAATTTCAAATGCATCACTAAGGCCTCTAATCAATTCTTTCAATTCAAGAATATCAGCGGCCTTTGAATCATTTAGTGGTGCAACAATTGCTTTGATCTCGGTTTTATTTTCGTAATGGGGAGATCCTAATAAATCATTATTCTCAGTCATTTGGGCTCAAATCATTTTAGAGATATAAGTGATAATTTAATTTACATTAATTAAGATAATTAGCTATGTCAATGATTTATTGACCGTTAATAAAGCATTTTTTTCAAAAATGAAATTACATTGAATATGTTCAAAAGCTTCTTTCTTAAATCTTATTTTGAGGAATTTTAATAAATTAGTAAACCAAGAAATCAATATATTTTTATGTTGCGCAGCTTAATTTTATTGTTATAAAAGTTATATTAACAATCTATAAGCAAGGAATTTATGCGCCCAGCATCAGATCCAAATTCAGATATTTCGTCAAATACTCCTTCAAAACGGCTGTTATTCGGGGATGTTGGGCAAAAGCATACACTCAGAAATGGTTCCATTTCTAAAATCGTTGAACCCGATGTTTACTATGAAAATACGCCTCAAAGCGACAATTGGACCATGGGTAATGGGCTGCAATCGCACAATCTAAGTTGGGATGGCGACCCAGGCCTATCTGAAACACTTCAAAGCCTTGCTATATCCATCAAAGATACTGCTGTAAAACAAGCCTGGAATAAGATTGTTTATAATCAAGCCAAGGTTGATCGTTTGCTAGGCGCAATTAAAAGTTTAAGCTCCGTATTTGAAGAATTGCACGCCAAGGGTTGGGCTGCAGGATATTGCCATCCAAATAATATATTTATCAAGAAAGATGGAACCGTTTTTCTTGCAGATTTGGGGTTCTATTATACGGGCGATGCTGAAAGTTCTTTTGCCCCATCATGGGTAAAAGAAAGGCGGGCAGAAGCTTTCTATTGGGAAAATGATACCCCACAAATTCGAATGGCTAAGCCTGGCAGTACGGTGGATTTTAAAGAATCGGATGCCCGCCTTTTTGGAAGAATTTTAGCTGCGGTTATTAGTACTGAATTTCATGCAAAACCTGATATTTCAATTACGCCCACAGGTCCTTTGGAGAAATATTGGAAAATTGCATTTGATGCATTTTCAGGTAAAGTTTTATTAGATGGTATTAAAAAAGCTATTGATAGTAAACCACCAATTGGCCCCCCGCCAGGTGAATCGTCTTCGAATGATTTTCCTACAAAACTTGTGATAGGAATGGTTGTGTTGTTATGTGCCGGTTTAGGGGTATTTTTTGTTGCAAAAAATCGTGACACTAATCTTGTTAAACCGGTTAGTCCAATAGTAGTAGTTAGGAAGCCTGATCCGTCAATTGATCCGCTTCCGCCCACGCCAGTCACTACAGACAAAGAGCTTGAAAAACTTTATCAGGCAGCAATCACTTGTACTAAAGATGAGCGGCTTGGGAATTTTTCGAAACTCGCAGCTTATAACAAGGAAAGCCCTGAGAAACTTGCGAAAGTGATTGCGGTGCGATTAATGCTTTCTTCTGAATTTCAAGCTGAATTATTAGAACTTGACACCAAAGTTCAAACGGATGCGTTATTAGAATACCCAACTGCAACTGCTATGGAAAAATTGCTAGTGAAAGTAACTGAGATTCGCAAAGCAGGCGGCATTTATGAAGACGAAAAAACCAAGGTTCACGAAAATTCTAATTTTGAATTCGCCAGCAGGCGTATTCAAGAACTAAGGCGGGAATAATGAAACAGTTGCTTATGGCTGCAATTCTAATGATTGCAAATGTCGCCAATGCCAGCGATATTGTTTTAATTACAAAAGTTGGCGCTACGGTTCAGCCAGATGAATTGAAAGCGTCCATTGAATTTGGATTAAAAAACGCGAAGTCTAAAGCGCGGGTAATTAAGGTCGAGGCTATTTCGCCATTTGCCCACCACTTGCTTGCTGAAGTGGGTGGGATACCTGAAATATCTAAGAACTCTGTAGCTTTTGACCCTTTCATCAAATATCTAATTCCCGAAGGGGATTCCTGGATTGTAAGCATTCAGTTTCAAGAAAAAAGCAGGGTTCTTGAAGAACTCACTTTGGAATTTGCAACCCGTTCGCCTATTGAAATGAAATTAGGAAAACCGGGCACGCTTAACACTTATGCTCTTGGTTCGCCTGGCATTTATAATTTGCTTTTGAACATATCTGATTCGCCCAATCGCTTTACGATGAAGTATCGCGATATTGGTAAAACAAGCACAGTAATAACTGGATCATGGCCTGTCTTACCTAGGTTTTATGCTATCAGGGTAACTGATTTCGATGGGGAATTAACCCAAGTTTTAAAATCTTTGGGGGATGAAAAACTCATGGCAAATCCATTAAGCCAGATTACCCCTGCAAACGAATTTAAATTAATGCTAGGCGATTTAAACAAACGTGGTGAGAAAGTTGCAACCACCCCAGTTGTACAAAAAGTTGGTGAAGAGATTAAAAAGCCTTGTGTTAATTGCCCAGATCCGGCAGTTCAAAGTTCTAAGCCAAGGTTAGGTATTTTTAGAAGATAATTTCAATATTTGTGAATAGACCTTTTTAATGACTAAGGAGATAGCCCAGTGAAGATTTTTAATGTGTTGCCAAAGGTTTCGCCATCAATTCTATCGCTTTCATTTTTGGCGTTTTTGTTGATAGGCGGGGTTGCTGTAACTCAGGAACAAATCCCGACCACCTTGTTTCTTTTGGTAAGAACTGGTGCTAGTTTAAGCCGGGAAGACTTGCAAAAAACTTTGCAACTTGGCTTGGATGGAACCAATTGCAAATACAAGGCGCCTATCAGTGCAAAACCAATCCCACCGGGTGTGTTTCATGAAATTGAACGAATGGTTGGGAAGGGTTCGCCAGTTGTTCCTAGGCTAGCAGATGACAAAGAGATTTCCTTTGCTCAGGTTCCCGTTGCGGATGGCGTATTGCTAAGAGCGTCTCTTCCCAAGAAGTCGATGCAATTACGAGATATCAGTATTAAGTTTAAAAATGCTGGCGAAATCAAGTATTCGATTGATGCAAAAGATCCTAAATCGCATTTTATGCTAGTTACGCCTGGTGTTTACACCATGGCTGTTCCTGTTGATGATGAACCAATTTCGTATCAAGCCAAGGTTTTAGACAAAGGCGAAGATATTCCCGATATGAAAGGCGACATGGATCTTGGGCCTAAATACTATACCGTGCGAATTAATGATTTTGTAGGCGATCAAAAAAAGGTATTCGATTTTGTAAGCAACAGTGAAACGATTGCAAACAAGCTTGTAAATATCGAACCTATCAAGGATTACTCTTTTGTATTTGCAAATTTAGATACTGTTGATTCGATTCAAAAACCGCAGATTGATGATCAGAACATTTATTACCCACGGGTAAGCCAGGTAAGGGGTGCGAATGCACGGCGTGCATGGATACTTTTCCCTTTGACTGCTGCAGAAGCAACTGCGCAAAGAGACAACTATCGAAAAATGGATTTCCTTGAACTTCCAAAAGAAATCCGAAAAAACTCTGAAACAATCACCATTGGAAAAATTGCAGAGTTAAATGCCGATTCAAAGCCTAAATGGTTCGAACTTACCACGGCGTTGGACAGGCAGAATTTCTCACGCGGAATCAAACTTAACGACCTTCCCAAAATGCAAGAAAGATTTTCAGCTTGGCATCGTCTGGTTGTATACGAATTCGATGATGGTTCAAACCCGGCCCAAGCGATTCGTGTTCGAGATGAACGAAGTGGCCAAGGGACTTATGTGATCGATGAAGTTTTGGGTGATCTTCCCGGAGCAATTAATCGTCGCATCAAGGGCGAAAAGTAAGGCCATAATACCAAGAAATTAGTAGAGGTTAATATGCCCGAAAAATTAGATTTCGAGAAGTGTCCTCTTTTGCCGGAAAATTCTCCCTTAGTCTCTGATTTCAACAGTCTTGTAGATGAGCTAAATCGAGTTAAAAAAGAATTGCCAGCAGCGGTTGGCCACTTAGGCAAATTCCTAGTCGATTTAAATGGCGTCAGGCAAAGGCTCACGCGAACCCATTACAAATTGGGGCTGCTTGGTACTACCCAAGATGGCAAATCAACAGCCTTGAATTTGATCCTAGGGTATCCCTCCGAACATGAATCTGCCCCAGCTAAAAGTGGTGGCGGCGCTGCAACAACAAGCAATGTCAGCAGAGTTCGAAAATCATCCAAGGGTGATAAAAAATTAAAAGTTCGATATCTAGATCAGCATCAGTATGAAGCCAAGAGAAAATCTTTGTCCGACAATATTCCATTGAATGTTAATAACACCAATGAAATTGCACTTTTGGCAGAACTAGAACAACTTGCTCATATCGATTCATCTCATAAATCTTATGTGAAGTCATTTTTAAATAGTTATCTAAAAAATCGCGCATTTGTTCAGAGTCCGCCTAAAGAAGAAGATGTTAATTATGATGCACGAGTTGAAATCTTAAATCACAAGCAAACATCAAGCGAAGCCCCTGATCAAAGTGGAAACAAAAATTTACTCATATATGAAGTCGAAATTGAGATCCCAACAGAAGGGATTAGCCAAAAATGCGAACTCATCGATCTTCCTGGTTTAGGAGCATACCCTTGGGATGATTGGCTTACCGACAGATATCTTAAAGATGTGGATGGCGTTTTTGTATTTTTAAAGTCCTTTCAAACATCGAATGAAGCTGTAAGCAAGCAAGTGTTTAAATTGCGAAATTCATGGGGCGATGAATTTAAAAATCGAGCATGGATGATTTTTTCAAGGTTCCAAGGGACATCAAAAACGAATATTCCCACAAGCGAAAAGTTTGACGGTGCGAACAATTTCTTTTTTGCAGCAAAGAGCACACTAGAGCGATTCGGGATTTCCCCAGAGCAAACAGTATTCATGGAATCCAGTTGGTATGAACCTGGCCAAGATAAAACCCAAGCAATTGAGCAACTACTCAACTACAGAAACAATATGCCAATTCTTGAAGAATATCCCCAATTTAAACATGCATTTAAAAACTTGTTGTCAAATGGGGGATTAGATTTACTAAGGCAAATCGTTCAAAATGACTTACCTACTCGGGTTGGAAAATCCATCGAAATCCTTGCTGCAAAGGATATTCATGGCCTTCGACTTGAACTGAACATGATCGAGAAAAATACACGACGACGGATGGAAGCATCTTCAGAAGATCTTGAAAAATTCGAAAAGTGTGCCCAGGGAATTCGAAGATTACTTGCCAATTATTCAGGCAAACCTCCTACCATTGATAAGGTTGTCAGGGAATTTCGCACTTATCTTACTTCCTCGCTGGAAGAACATTGCTCCCATGATATTGTTGCTGATTGGACTCATCAAGAATTGGGTAAACGATTTGATCGCATCACCGGAATCATCAACAAAAAATACAAAGTGGAAATCGATAGTAAGCTGGCAATGCCTGTGTACGAAGAAATCACCGCAACACTTCAAAACACGACTGATTTTCCAAAAATTGAAGTTCTAGCAAGTGAAGATATTTTGACAGCTTGGAAAAATTTAATTCGCTCTGAATTGGACCCTGATTCATCTTGGAAATCAGAATTACCCGAGTTCAATTCCCAGGCATTTTCATTGCATATGAATCAAAATGATTCCAACTCGGTTGGGTTTGATGGTATTGCTTTGCGTACCGTTTTAATTGAAAAAACGCGTATGGCTTCCCATCAAGCAGGGCATATTGTCAGATTACGGGTCAAACATTTGTTAAGCCAAATTCATAGAGAGCTTGATATCTTGTCCACCCGTTCAGATAAATCAGCAACTGCTGCAAAGTAATATTTTATAATAGAGAAGTTTACCATGAGCTTACAACAATCTTATTCATTAAAAGACCAAATTCACCTTAAAGCAGGTGAATACCGCCAAGTATTTCAGTGGGATGCCAGAGCATCTTTTATCACTGAAAAACCGTGTCTTTTATTGCTGCTTTGGCCTAAAGAAAAGCATGGCTGGTTGAAGATTCGATTGCATGCTGTTCCTTCTGATACGGATCGCGCTAAACTTACCAACATCGATTTATCAGGGTCTTCCAATACCGTAGATCTTGATACGCTGGTAGCTAGGCACAGGCGCGGCCAAGGTTTTAAAGATGTCCTTGCTACTAAGAATTTCTTGTGTTTGCAATGGTACCCGGGTCTACCTTTAGAAATTGAATTCATTGTCGATTCCAACCACCCGGATCTTAAAAAGTTATCCGATACCCGAATTGATGCCAATGGTCCTTTGGTTGCGCAAATCGAAGTGCTTGCGTTTTCTCCTTCCATCCCTGCGGGAGAGCAAGGAAGCATTGGTATATCGCTCCGCCCTTGCAAACCTTTACCGCCATTTGATGGATGTGTAGCAGTCGATCTCGGAAATTCTTCTTCCTCGATGGTTGCATTCCGTTTTGGTTCTTTGCGAATGACCGATATTCTTGAACTAAATAGTGATGAGGGTGTTTCGCGTACTACTAGGCTAGCAGAACAGTCAAACCCGGTTGAATCTGTATTACGCATTGATGAAATTCAAACATTAAGTGGGAATGCTGGTACAAATGCCCAGCCTAATCCAACAACAACAACTCGGGTTTTTGGGCAAGCTCCATTCCATGTGTTTGATGAAACTAACCCCATGGCTTGTTCTTTTGTAATTGGAAAAACTGCTCGCCAAGGTGGATTGGGAAGTAATAGCAATAAACTAATTTTTGGCTCCAAAAGATTACTTCAGAAAAAAAATACCGGGCAATTTATTACACGCATGAATAATAAAGATTGGCGAATCAACAGGCAACTTGAAACACCTGTTCAATTTGAAAACCATCATCCTGCCGAATTTATTCTTTCCAAAATGTTTCGTAACTTTTCTGGGTCGGTACTTGCAGGTGGTAATGTTGCAGGGTTCCCTAAACACCTTGCGGTCACTTATCCAACTACATACGACAGACATGAAATTGAAAAATTAAGAAAAACGGTTACCAGAGCATGGCTTCGTTTCATGGGTGTACCCCAAACAGAACTTATCGATCCCCTTTCAAACTTGGGTAGTAACTTTGGTGCTCCCACTAAAATGATTGCTGAAATCCAGAAATCACTCCACTCTAATAAAGTTAATATTAGTGATTCCGATGACCAACCTCATCCACTTGTGCCTTTGATGATTGATGAGGCGACTGCTGCAGCCTTTTATTTTCTATACGAGCGTATTTTTGAATTCGCTGGTGGCTTATCTAGTTTTTCCTACATCTACCCCAACGGCATAACTCTTTTACTTTACGATTGCGGGGGTGGTACCACAGATATCGCATTAGTTAACGCAAAGCTTGATCCTGCAAGGGAAGATAGGTTATTATTAAAAGTTTTGGGCCGCACGGGTGATGGAAATTTTGGTGGCGATACTATTACTGAAGCCGTTTGCAAATTGATGAAAGCTAAAATTAGCGAAGTCATTTTAAAATCAAACAACGAACCAAAAGTTCCCACTCTGTTTAATACGAAGCCTGCAACTATCGCAGAATCTCACAAAGCGGTAACAGCTTATATTGCAGATATCGCCAAACTTACTCCAGCAGATAATTTGCTACCTACCAAGTTTGATCCAAATGCAGATATTCCTGATTTAAATGCAAAAACAAATATGGTTGAGCTTTGGCAATGGGCGGAAGATATCAAAAAAGCTCTTAATGGACCAAAAAATATTGCTGCTACCTCAGCGCCCAAGTTAATTAATTACGATCCCGTTACACAAGAAATTTCAGGTGTGCAAATTGGGCTGAAAATATCCTTTGATCCTAGTAAGGGTGGCCTTGCCAAGATAATCACATCAAAATTTGATGATAAAGATACTGCAGAAGTAGTTAAGAAACTTGAGCGGATCGAAATCAAACGATCTGAAGTTGATGCGTTGATTCACCCTGTTCTGCAAACAACCATTAACCGGTCTAACAATCTGCTACGAAAAAAAATGGAATCTGTTACCCAATCAGAAAATATACCGCATTTAGATTACCTTGTGGTTTCTGGTAATGGCGGCAGATATCCACTTGTTAACGAAATGCTTTCCAAAGAATTGATTGGCGTAGATATAGATGATAAAAAAGCAATAATTCCTGTAGAAGATCTAAAAGACGCCGTTGCCAAAGGTGCTGTTTTATTTTTAAATTGCATGAAAGAGCAGGGGCGTGCCAGAGTCGATTTTGATACGAAACTTTCGGATTGCATTCCTTTTGATATCGGCTGGCTAAATAATGAAACCAATATTATCAGAGTTGTATTTGAAGAAGGTCTTCGATATTCAAAAATGAAAGAAGAAGAAATTCAAGTTTTTTCACAAACTGAAAACAGTTCTATCAATAATCAAATAACCATTTTGCGAAGATACCCTGGCGAAGAAGAACAAGATAAAGGCGGGCCAGGAAGTCATACAAAGGGTTTTAAATCTTACCTGACTTTTGTTTTCAAGGAACCAATCCAGGGTAATATTTTCATACGCTTCGATGCTGAGAAAAACATCTTCACTGCCCGCGATGCCACAAATCAAGAACCAGAAAAAACTATTAATAATGAGCCAAATGATTCTTTTCTTTCCCCCATTGAGCGCGGAAATATTTGATTTTTTAAAGGAGCATTTTTTAGGCTATGAACGATCTTTGGCAAGCCGAGGAATTACTGTTCGCTGAAATTGCAGACCAACTTAAAACTCTGCCGGAATTTGCTCGTTTTTCATTTACTAATAATAACCTAAAAGTTTTGGTTGATGGTAACCCCGAAATTAGAATTTCCCAACTTCGAAAAGAAACTCCTTCCCCAGAGGAAATCTTAGACCGCTGGGTGGAACAAGCTGAACTGTTGCGCTGTTGTGGGCTTAATGACTCTTTAGATTTTCAAGATGCTCAGGATTTCGGTTCTTTAGTTGAAAGTGCTAAAGAAGTTCTTGATTCCAAAATGGCGCGAATGTTTAATTCGATGGAAAAGCCAAAAAAGCTTTGCAATTTAGTACAAATCTCGAATGTTATTAGAAAAATTCATGCTCATAAAAAATCAACAACAACCTGGATTCCTAAACTGCTTCTTAAATGTGTAAATACAGACAAATTTAATAGTGTAAATAATACGGTAAACTCAGGCGTTCATCCACGAATCGCAGCTCAAGAATTACTTTGTATTGCTTTACTTAAAGATTTTAAAACGAATCATTCCCTTCTAAAAGAGCTATCAATTCTTCCCGCAAATGCAGGAAAGTTAATTTTTGTTTTTGATCATTTCGACCTACCTCGTACTCCTCATGGGATAAAATTCACCTCATCGAAACAAGAAACTGAAATGAGGGTTATTGAACCTGGTATTATTTGTGAATTCGCTGGCCAAAAACCATTTGGTAATCCTGCTCCTAAGATTCTAACTCCTCTTATTGATCAATTCTTTGCTACTGAAGAACTTAAAGTACTATGGAACAATATTGGGAAAAATTGCTCAGAATGGTCCGATGCATCAGATGTCGTCAAACTTATTGCTTGGAATGTTTCGTTAAATTCAATTAGCAAAACTAAACTAGAATTTAGCCAAGTAATTATTGATAAACTAAGTCCACCTCCTCTAACAGTTACCAATGTACCAATTACTAAATTGAATAATTCCCCCATAATCCAAATACCAAGAGATACAAAGCCTTCAACTTTGCTAGATGATCTAGTAAATAGTTTTAAAGCCCTTCCTGCTGATTACCGTATTCTAGATCAAGATTTCGCTAAGTTTTTAAATACCTTTCAAAGTGAAAGCGCAATTGTTATTAGAACTAAAGCCTTGCCTCCGTTTCTAGGCAAGCTTGTCTCTTTTGAAAAAAACACAAAACCACAACTTCACGATACATTCCTTGCCAATTTTAAATTAAATTTACTTTTGAAGGGGCTTGCATTACTTCCAAAGGAACCCCTTCCGTTGGAATATAATGATTCCATTAATCTAAATGATTCCGAATTTAGAATTTTACCTAGGTTTAGTGATTCAATCACTGAAAACCAATATAAGCTAGTCCGTTTTGGAATTGCTGAAGGTTTAACCGTGATTGAAAAAGCGATTGTTCATCGTTCTATGGGAAAGTACCCATCTGAACTTAAAGAAATGATCGATATTTTATCTAAATACCCTGTCCAATTTTCTTTTAAATTTATTGAGAAACTTGAAGATTTCGCAATAAACAAAAACAATCTCCAATTAGCTTCTACAGATTTTTACCAACTTATCTACCAAGATGAAAACATACCGTTTTTGGAATCTAATCCAGAATTAGCAAAACATTTCATGCAAAAACTTGAATCGTATCTTCGCAAAAACTTTGCAATCAAAACTTTTGACCCTACAAAAAATCGAAATTTGCCAGAAAATTATATCGAAACAATGCAAGGTCGTATGGCCACAAACGGCAGAATCAGAAAAGTTATTAGGCCTGGTCTCATTGATGATAATGATAGGCTTCGTATGACCGCCTTAGTAGAAAGAGACTAAAAGGTAATTTTATGAATACTCAAACAGTTAACGATACACAAGATTCTAAAGAATCGGTCTCCGAGATCAGCATTCCATTAATTACCAAATTTGGTTTTAGTGCAGGCGGATTTGTTTTGGTAGTTCTTACGCTTTTGATTTTAGATTCTGTTAAAGATTTCCCCCAACTTTGGAAAAATATCATTCATTGGCCATGGAATGTTTACCATGGCATTTTTGGGGCGATCTTTGGTTTGATCATGGCTGAATTTTTCTGGATTTATAAACAATGGTGGAATTTTGAATCTGGTACTCTGCCAGGTTGGGCGAAGATTGCAGTTCCCAAATCCCTCGAAACCCCGGAAGAAAGTGTTAACAATTTATCGAAGGTGCTATTAGATATTATTCGCAAGAAAATATTCTTTTTACTTGTGCTTTCCTTTCTTCCTTTCGGAATTGCGATATTATTCGAGTTACCCTATTTGAAAAAAGACTCAAAAATCTTTGGCGAAATTTGGGCCCATGTTATTGCAGGCTCATTGGAATCAATTATTATTGCTACAGTTTCTTGCGCGCTTTACTTCAATTGGGTGAAGTTTGTTGATCATTGGAAATTAAAAGCAATTTCTGGCTCGATCAAAGAAGTTAAACTTTCAAACGAATTAAAACTTGAAGAAGCAAGACTTTTAGAAAAAATTAAAGACCTTGAAGAAACGAAAGTTAGTCTTGAAATTAAAATCAAGCAACTTGAGGATGAACTTATTGGTAGGGGTAATTCAGATACAAGTACATGGGGTCACCCAATTCCATCAGGATCACCAATTTTAGCAACTCCTAATTACACTCCTGCAAACCTTGATTTTGAAAAACCGAGAGCTGCTCCGAAATCGTTTTTCGAGGAAGCACCTGCTTGGCAACCAGCTAACATTAATACAAATCCAAATGGCTTTTCTGATGATGTTAGCAATGGGGTTCCATTAAATCCCGATGATAGGCCAACGGTGGAATAAATAATGAAAACAAACATTCTATCTAACTCAAAGACTGTTATTGGTCAGCCTGATAATAAAAAGCCAGGCTTGATCGATACGATTACCAAAATATCGCCCGTATTTTTATGGCTTGCCTTGGTACTTGGAATCACCGCAACAAATATTATCGCAGCAAGTATCTATGTAGAACCTAAAATCGAAACATCTAAGAATGAAGAAGTGCCGGAACCTAACAAAGACACATCCAAGCCTGAAGATAAGCCAGATACTAAAAAAGATAGACCTGATTTTAATAACACTAAACAAAATGAGGATCCAAAAAAGCCTGATACTCCGGAACCAACCAAATCCGTATTACCAGAATTTAATGGGCACCGCTTTTTGGTTTTAATTGCTGATACTGAACAGTTCAGAAACACGGAATCTAGCATCCGCAGTCAACTAGAATCGTTTAATGAAAAAGTAATAGCTGAAAAAGTAAAAATCACATTTATTTTGGTAGATGCTCAAGGTGGGCGAACCTGGGATATTGCTAAGGGGCATGTTCCGTCTAAAAGAGAAGTGTTTCTCAATGGTAATTATGAGGCCATTCATCAGGTTTACCAAGTAAGAGATAAAATAATCAGCCCTAATATCTCTAAAGTCTTTTCAGTAATTCTTTGGGGAAGCGATGTAAACCCAGATACTTTGGTAGGATTGAATTTAGGTTTAGCGCCTACTTGGCCTAAATTATTTGTATGGTACGGCCATCCGGATAAAAGCGTGAAACTTGAGCAGCATCTTGGCTCTGAAAACTTCATAAACATTAAAAAAGATATAAGTCCACTTTCGAACTCTCTACAGTTCTACTCAAAAAAACTGGAGAGTGAGTAAAATGGACGAGTATACAAAATTAGACAGCATTGATTTTTCATTAAAGAATAATGTATTAAACTACATTATTTTCAAAGTATCCAAAATTGCAATAGAAGCCCCTAATGAAGACATAAAAAATATAGTTGTCCAGGTATTTACTATTAACAAAGAAAAGAAAAAAGCATTTAGAAAGTTTAACTTTGAACAATTGGAAATCCGAGATATCATTTCCCCTTTCGCTCAATTTATTGAGGAGAGTTGTGAAAATAGTAATAATCTAAGTACTATTACTGAAGCATTTGTAACACACAAACAACTTATTAATGATTTTTACCGCCAATATGAAATTGCGTCTGTACAAAACTTAATTTTAAGAATCATGGCAATAATTTTAAAAAGTGAAATTAAAGAAATCCAAAATACCAATAAGTTGAACCATTTAGAAAGCAATGAAGCAGCACCTAACGCCTTAGATGAAGAACTTGAAAGGAAGCCAGCAACCTTTGAACAACTTGTTCGTAGTGACCTTAAAAAAGTACTTAAGGAAATAAAGCTAATAACAAACCCAGACTCAATAGACTCAGTCTCAACCGAATTTACTATTAATGGATTAATAATTCCTGGAATTGGTATTTTAGTTTTAGTATTTGTTTTGCTTTTAGTATTTTTATTTTATGAAGTATATAATTCTAATAGATCCGGTTTCAAAAAATTTGAAAACATAACTAAACAATTAAGCGAGATATACACTCCTTCAACAGAAGGTGCCAAAGATTATGGTTATTTAAAAACAGAATTTGAAAAATTATCTAAACCAGATCCTCCAGCGCCTAAAAAAACGGATTCTAAAGGCCCGGTTAGCCCTGCTTCAAAAAATGACACTTCTGATTTCGATACAATTGCTTCTAAATTACAAACTGACCTTATGACCCTTAATACTAAGATAAGTGAACTTAATGCTTTTAAAGTGCCTGACTTGTCTAAAAAGATTGAAAATAAACTTAGCGATGAGCAAATAAAAAAGATCTTTGATTCAGTTGTTAAAGATGAAACATCTGATTTTGGATTGGCCATGAAAAAGATTAAAGATTTGGGTAACAAAGGACCATTAACAGTTGACGATACGGCTTCTGCTAAAGACAAAGGAACCATCGACACCCTTAAACAAGAAAAAGGTAGCTTGCAAAATAAAATTAATGCATTTGAAAAAGATTTAAAAGTTGAAAAAGAGTCTGTTAATAAACTTAATGGTGAAGTTGATAAAAAAAACAAAGAAATAGATAAATTAGAAACTAAATTAAAATCTATTGGTGACGAAAAAACAGGATTCAAAGGCCTTACAGGTAATTTTGCGATTCTTTTTACAAATTCAAAAGACTTCCCACTAAATCAATCTATATTAAGTACAGCTTTTACTCTCATTGAAAAACAGCCAAAAGATCAAAAATTTGGCGTTTATATAGCCACAGGAAATCAGATCGCTGCTAATTTAGATCTTCGTGATAAAAAAGAAAAATCATTGAATCTTATAAGCCCGACCGGGAGCCCAACAGAAATGTTAAGTGATGCAGGGCAAGCTTTTCTGGATTATGCATTTGATGGGAAAAATCCAATTCCGATTCCTGATCGAAAAGCAATTATTATTGCTACTTGGTCTGCAGAAGCCCCAAAATTTAACTCTAGTGGTTGGAAAGATATTTCGCAGGTGGATGCAATACTTATTCAACCTGCTAATGTTCAACAAATTCGTTATGCAAAAAGTTGGTTAGATTTCGTGAACCAAAAAAATGGACGATTGTTACTTATTTCCGGCCCTGATAATTTTGATGCTGGTAGTGATAACTTAAAACAACTTAGTAAGCAAATTTCAACCCTTTTAAATACCAAAAAGGACTAATCATGATTATTCGATTTTTGACAATTTTAATTTCTTGGTTTTTAACTTCGCAAATTATTTATGCTCAAGATTTTAAAATTGAGATGGGACCAGATGATCAAGGTAAACCAGTCCCTTCCGCACGTATAGTAACGGGTAAATATAAAGATGGTGTATGGAGTGCCTACGAAGGTTTTCAACTCAAAAAATCGCCTTTAAATAATTCAGAACCTTCTGGCTATAAAGCGTTGCAATACATGGAAAATTTTGATGTTTCTTATGTGTATCAAGGCGAAGATCAAATTTATTATTTATTAAGCAGAGGTATTGGAAAAGAATTTAAAAATTTAGGGTGGTTGCCTGAAAGATATTCCTGTTCTTATCAAGGTGTACAAACCGCCAATAACATTTATAAAAAAGCACTCATTGTAAATTCGTTGGATCAAATAACTAAACAAAGAAAAGTTGAACCCATCCCGGTAAGATTGGCCCCCACCATGGAAGCACCAGTCATCGATCCTCTTAGGCTTTACAATATCTACTCTGTCTATTCCGATACCAATCCTAAAGATCCTACTAAAGGGTATTGTCTTTTGGGTTCGGATTATGGGTTTACGCCTGATGATAATTCAAAAACGAATCCTAAAGTTCCCGCAGAAACGGTTAAAGGCTGGGTTTCCAAAGAAAATCTTTGCTTTTGGGATACCCGTGAAGCTTTGGAATGGGATGCTAATTCCACCAAAATGTCCCAAGGTGCACTTCGTAGAACTACACCCACGAAAGTCTTTCATACCCGCGAAGATGCCATGAAAGAAGCTCGCAGTGAACCAGTAACTCCTTGGTTCATTGAAAATTTTGATAAAAATGGGGAAAGCATTCCCATGCAGCATTACAGCCAACGCTACCCCAGAATTCCCATGAAAAAAGAAGAGGAAATAACCCTGCCCGAATTTGGAAAACTTATAAAAATTGGTTCGATTGGTGGTTTTGTGGATGAAAACGGCAATGAGATAGCTACCAAGGATGAACTGGAAAAACTGCGTAAGAAAATGGATGATCTCCAATTTGAAGTGGAATCCACCGATCTTGTTTTTATTATCGATGATACAGAAAGTATGAACGAATACTTTAAAGCGGCAGCGGAATGTGCAGAAAAAGTTCTCGAAGCAGTCAAAAAAGAAAAAGGTAAAGTTCGAATTGGTTTAGTGTTTTATAATGATATACCTTTTGCAGACCGGGAAGATCCAAAAAATCTTGAAAAAGCAATCGATATCACGAGCCCATTAGTTGATATCACAAGCGCCGAAGGCCAAAAAATAATTCAAAAACTTAAAGATCATAAAACCACTCGTGGTGGTGATCCAAGAGAGCAAATGTTTCATGGATTAAAAAGAGCCTTAGAAACCGTTGGCTTTTCAAGGCAATCCAGAAAAATCGCAATTTTAATTGGCGATACAGGCGACCATGATACCAATGCCACTGGGAATTTTGAAAAAGAAGTTTCAATCATGGATAGAATGGTTTTTGAAGACCGTTCCCCCATCGAGTTTTTTGGAATTCAAGTTATCCCACCTAAAGAAAACCCAGACTTTATAGCATTTAAATCGCAAATACAAAAAATCATTGAATTAACCCATGCCAAAATGGCTTCATTTAAATCTTTTGATGCTGATGGAAAAGAAACTGGTTCGCAAAAAGATGGCAGAGAAAACCTTTACATTCAAATTTCGGATGTAGATGAATTAATAGCAAAAATTCTAAATCGTTACAAAGTGCTTCGCGATAAAGCTGAAGCAACCGCAGCAGAAATAGCAAAAATAAAAGGTGGCCAATGGACTAGGGTTTCACCTGAAGTTGAAAGAATTTTAAAGCAAGAAAATGTGGATCTCGATAAGTTGCGCAAAACCAAAGGGCTTCAAGTATTTGATTATGGCTGGGTTTGGGAAAAAGGAAAACCAAGCAAATGTGCTTGCAATCAAGTAAGAATGAAAATGCTTACCGAAGAATATGATCGTTTGCAATTAACCCGCTTGCTTGAAGATATTGAAAATGCCAACCCTGGCCGAAAACCTTCACCAGAAAATATTGCAAAAATTCTTAATAATGCAGGCACTGGCGAAAAAGATAAAGAAATAAAAACAGATAATTTGTCTGACCATCGTTTAAAAAGCAATGGGTTATTTGCTCGTTCTCCTTTACTTTCAAAAGCCCTTGGTGAAATTAAAGATGATGAATCGTTTCAAAGCGAATTGAACAAACTTTTCATGAAACGAAGGCTATTAGAAGACATTGGCAAAAATGAAAAATCTGAATTTCATCAAGGATTTGAAGATTTAGGAGACGGTACTAAAGTTCCTGTGATTAAGCGTATTGGAGAGCCGAAAAAAGAACCTCGTATGTTTAGGCCACCCGGTAGTACTATTTTAACCACTAAGTGGGTTTGGCTTGATTTCGAAGAAGAATGGCCGTGAAAATGAACTCGCCCTTATTTAATATCAATAATTTCGTATTCCATTACCCCGATACGATAACGCCTTCGGTTGATTTTTCAAAAGCTAACTTAGTAATTCCCAAGGGGAAGAAAACTTTTATCCTTGGGCCTTCCGGTTGTGGTAAAACCACCCTGCTGCAAATCCTTGGATTATTGCGTGATGCACCCCTATCAAAATCTACGATTACCTTGGATGGCACACAGGATTATTCAAAGCTTTCCTCGAATGATAAAACTGCTATTAGAGGTAATAACTTCGGCTTCATATTGCAATCATTTTATCTTTTGCCTAACTTCAGGGTTTTGGAAAATATAGCCATGCCTTTAATCCTTAATGGTATGGATAGAAGAGATGCTTGTAACCATACTCGAGAAGTAATTAAAGATAGTGGATTGTGTGGTTCTGATGAAAATGACCTTAACCAGGTGCTTGATCATACGAGCGATAAATTGTCGCAGGGACAAAAGCAACGTGTTGCCATTCTTCGAGCCCTAATCCATGGGCCTCAGGTTATTTTTGCTGATGAATTAACCAGCAATTTAGACCCTAGCACCATCCGTAAGACTTTCGAACTCTTAAATAAATGGCAAGGTGCAGAAGATAATCGTTCGATTATTATGATTACTCACGATACTCAAACAGCCATCCGGCACGCTGATTATTTTGTGGTAATGGATAGCAACCATCATCTAGCCATGGCTTTTCCCAAAGAGGAATATCCAAAAAATAAGGAAAAGTTAATCAAAATCATGGACCTAGAAAATACCAATGCTTGATATGAAAATTACTTTAAAAAATATGGTAGATTCAAGGATTAGTTTCCAATTAGTGGCATATCGATTTCTTTTTACATTAGCAGCTTTTGTCTGTTCTTCTGGCTCTTCGTGGGCCAAAGATATTCATGTTGAAATGGGCCGCGAGGATAAAGGGAAACCCTTGCCAACAACGCGGATTATTAATGACAAATTTAATAGCGGTGTTTGGGTTGCTTATGAAGGTTTTCATCTCAAAAAATCTCCTTTGAATAATTCGGATAATTCGGGCTATAAAGCGTTGCAATACATGGAGCACTTTGATGTTTCGTATGTGTATCAAGGTGAAGATCAAATTTATTATTTATTAAGCAGAGGTATTGGAAAAGAATTTAAAAATTTAGGATGGTTGCCTGAAAAATATTCCTGTTCTTATCAAGGTGAACAAACCTCCAATCACATTTATAAAAAAGCCCTTATTGTAAATTCATTAGATCAAATCACTAAACAACGAAAAGTTGAACCTATCCCCGTAAGGTTGGTGCCAACCCTGCAAGCGCCAGTCATTGATCCGCTTAGGCTTTACAACATTTACTCTGTCTATTCCGATACCAATCCTAAAGACCCTACTAAAGGATTTTGTCTTTTAGGTTCGGATTATGGGTTTACACCTGATGATATTTCAAAAACGAATCCAAAAATTCCAGCGGAAACGGTTAAAGGCTGGGTTTCCAAAGAAAATCTTTGTTTCTGGGATACCCGCGAAGGCCTTGAGTGGGATGTAAAATCAACAAAGGAAACTCTAGGAGATTTAAGAAGAACGAATCCAGGAAAAATTTTTGATAGTAGAAAAAGTGCAATCAAGGATGCTATTGGTGAAAATGTAAAACCATTGCTTGTTGAAAAGTTTGATATCAAAAATGAAAGCATTCCTTTGCAACATTACAGTTCAAGATTCCCTATTATTCCATTAAATATTGAAGAACAAGTTTTTATACCAGAGTTCGGCAGACTTTTTAAAATTGCAATTTTTTTGACTTTTGAAGATGCTCAAAAATATATTGGTAATGGCGATTTATATTTGAAAGAAAGTTTAGCTTTTAATTTAAATACAATTAATTCTCAAATACTTATATATGGCTGGGTTTGGGAAAAAGCAAAATCTAGTAGGGGTTCTTTCAATCAAGTAAGAATAAAAATGCTTACCGAAGAATATGATCGTCTGCAATTGGCCCGCTTGCTTGAAGATATTGAGAATGCAAACCCAGGCCGAAAGCCCTCATTAGAAAATATTGCGAAAATTCTTAACAATGCAGGCACAGGCGAAAAAGATAAGACAATAAAAAAAACTGATAACTTGTCTGACCATCGTTTAAAAAGCAACGGATTAATGGCTCAATCACCAATACTTTCTAAACCTTTTAGCGATTTAAAAGATGATGAATCATTCCACAGCGAGTTAAACAAGCTTTTCATGAAACGAAGGCTATTGGAAGACATTGGGAAAAATGAAAAATCAGAATTTGTTCAAGGATTTGAAACTCTTGGTGATGGCACCAAAATTCCTGTAATTAAGCGTATTGGCGAACCGAAAAAAGAACCTCGTATGTTCAGGCCATATGGAAGTACTATTTTAACCACGAAATGGGTTTGGCTTGATCTAGAGGATGAATGGCCATAAACATGCGTCATCCCGAAAAGATTATTGGAATGGATAAAATGAAATCTAGCACCCTGTCTAACATTGCTTTTTATTATTGGTTCGCAAAGCAGGATCTTATGGATAAAAGATCTTGGCGCACTACTGCCGCTATTTTATTTAATTTAATATTAGTTTTTTGGTTCATCACTGTTTTACTTGGTGCCCCTGCAGCTTTAGAATTAATTCGTAAAAACCACCTCATACAAAACCCCACTGCGCTTTCAGTTGAATTTGATAAAGGGGCTGGTGCTATGGTGGATATTAAACTTCATGAAAAAGAAAAATACGAAAAAGCTTTTAACGATAATCCTAATCTTGGTTTTAGGTCACTTAGCTTTTTTCGTAATCAGAAACTTGAATTCTTTCTTCCAGATGGAAGCACGGAACTTAGAGGGCGGACCGTTGATAAAAATGACCTCGTGATTAATGCTGCTGGGTTTCCAGATAAATTTGGGCAAGATCTATCTTGGATTGCGATCAGTAACACTTTCAAAACTCAACTAACCGGCGCTTTAGACCCAACTAAGGAATTCATAACCATTCGAAGTGCAACCACAGGGAATAAAAAAACAATAAAAGTCGCTGGCTATTATTCTTCAGATTTTGATTCTTCAGGGTTTTTTATGATTTCAGAAAAAGCAGCATTAGAATTGAAAAATGAACCTAATCCAAAAAGTAAATGGATAACGACTGGCCCCCTGCCTAAATCTTGGATAGTTAAAATGTTGCCAGATAAAGTGAATGAGTATTTAGACAAATATAGCTTAAGAAGACCTTCACTTGAAACTAGAACATTTCCTGATGGCAAAGATGCTAAATGCTGGCGTCTAGATTCAACAACTGATTCAGGAGAAAAACTTACCGATTGGAAAGATCACCTTTTTGCTCTTGGCTCCCACATGAAAGAAAACCATGGAGAAGATACTGGCGATTTTAAGGTGATCTCGAGTTTTGATAACGAAACTAGTGTGGAAGGAACTAAAAAAGAATCGGCAACGACCTTTGATATTGGAGTATTGTATGTAAAAGATTTAGAAAACTTGGGGCCATGTATTAAGGAGTTAAAGAAAAATGGTTGTCGCCCTTTAAATCCTGAAGCTGAAGCTCAACTTAGGGAAATCAATGCATCTACGGAGTGGATTAAAACTGGATTAAATGTGATTAGCATTTTCATCATCTTTCTAGGGGCAATCAATACCGGGTTTTTAGAATTCTTCAGGCTTAGGCAAAAGATACCTGAAATTGGGCTACTTCGATCCATTGGAATTACGGATGCTAAGTTACTTTTTCTTTGTCTTTTTGAATGTTTCTTTTTGTTAGCCTTTAGTTTTATTATCAGTATAGTTTTTAGTTTTATCACTATCTGGACAATTAAAATATCGTTGCTGCCTTGGGCTAATTGGGGTGATATTTTTAACCTCCAATATTTTGGATATCTCTCATGCTTTGGAATATTCAATTTTTTTATAACAATGGGTTCATCGTATTTTGGCTCTCTTTCTTCTCGAAACAGTTGCCCTGCAGATTCG
>Ga0194055_10000422_pt1 | contig 34068 bp, 27 predicted proteins | sample SepL449m_MetaG_FD_155482 | JGI IMG/M metagenome (GOLD analysis project Ga0194055, IMG submission 155482) | Anoxic zone freshwater microbial communities from boreal shield lake in IISD Experimental Lakes Area, Ontario, Canada - Sep2016-L442-9m | ecosystem: Environmental > Aquatic > Freshwater >... | reverse complement strand
CTTCCATCCGGTGAGCCGAGCGGCCAGCCGGGCGTTCTGTCCCTCTTTGCCGATGGCCAAGGAGAGCTGGAAATCGGGCACCACGACGCGGGCGCTCCGAATCTCAAGGTCCACGATCTCTACCGAGAGGACGCGAGCAGGGGCGAGGGCTTCTGCCAAGAATTTGGCAGGGTCAGCCGACCACTCCACGATGTCGATTTTTTCATCACGAAGTTCGGTCATCACGGCTTGCGACCGCTGACCCATCGGGCCAATACACGATCCCTTTGCGTTGACGCCGGCCTTATGAGAAATAACGGCCATTTTTGTGCGATGCCCCGCTTCACGAGAAATTGCTTTGATCTCCACGGTGCCATCAGCAACTTCTGGAACTTCGAGAGCAAAGAGTTGTTTAACCAGAGCTGGGTGCGTACGGGAGAGCACAACTTGTGGCCCACGTTGACCCATCTTCACTTCAATAATCAGGCATTTGAGGTACTCACCGTGTTTGTACTCTTCGCCCGGAACTTGTTCAGAAGGAGGGATTGTTCCCTCGATGCGACCAAGATCGACGTGCACAATTTTAGGATCACGCCCTTGTTGAATAATTCCAGTCACAATATCTCCGACTGAGCCAGTGAACTCTCCAAAAATTTCTTGATCTTTTACGCCTCGAAGCATTTTAGAAATCGCGTGTTTGGCTTCATTTGCAGCAATGCGCCCAAAGCCCACAGGTGTCACGTCTACTTCAGAAGTCAATGCACCTTCAACATCGAATTCGCGAATTACGATTGTCATTGATCCGGTGATGGGATTGAGGACCGCACAAGCCCCGGGATCGGCGGTGGTAGCTCCTTTTGCAGGGGCGTATAAATATTGTTTGTAACCTTCAAGGACAGCATCTTCGATGGTCTTAATCATTGATTCAACCGAAGTACGACCATCAGAGAAGAGAGCTTTAAGCGCTACGAGATCAACATCCATCGCCATGATTACTTCTCTTCTCTATTAAATTCGATCTCAACGCGCGCTTTAGCAACATCAGTGATGACAATCTCTTGGGTCTCACCAGAAACTTCTAGAGTGACGATCCCATCTTGGACACTCAAAATGCGTCCAGTGACCGGGGCACCCTCTTGGAAAACTACTTTGACGAGGCGCGCCATGTTCCGGCGCCAATGACGCTCAAGCGTGAGCGGGCGATCGACGCCGGGAGAGCTGACTTCCAACGTATAAGGAGTACTACCCAACTTGGAATCGTTCTCATCTAAAATTGTGGAGACTAAACGTGAAGCTTCGGCGACATCGTCTAAATTAAGGCCCGTTTCTTTATCAATCAGCACACGGACTACGCGTCGCTTCCCAGCTGGGGTTACGGCAATTTCTTCACAATCAAAACCGAGACTTTCTAAGGGTGCAGTCAGGAGAGAAGCGATCAGATCCCGCATAAAATCCTCCTGTTAAGTTGTGACTGCGAACGTAAGAATACTCCACGTTCTCGTGAGTTCAAAACCTGCGCGTCTAGAAGATGTCCCATGCCAGGCGCACCATCAGAATGAGCAAAACCACCAAGAAGATTCTGCGGACGAGACGAGATCCACCCTTAATCGCGACCCGGGCCCCTATCAACGCTCCGGCAATATTGAAGACCGCCATGGTTAAACCTAGCCACACGATCATTGATCCGTGTATGCCGAAAACTAATATGGCCGCCACATTGGTACCTACGTTGACGACCTTGGCGATGGCTGAAGCGCGCAAAAATTCATAACCCAGGAATCCAACCAAGGCAAATACCAGAAACGAACCAGTACCTGGACCAATCGCACCGTCGTAAAGCCCGATCAGCAACCCAATTCCGCAACCAAAGATGAGCGCACGTTTGCGCGAAAACTTAAGAGACTCATTGACGCCGAACTCTGGACGTTTGAAGGTGTAGATCGCCACCACGATAAGAAATGCCAAGATGACTGGTTTGAACACATTACTCGGAATGGAAGTAGCCAACAGCGCGCCAAGGGCTGATCCGCCTGCGGCAAAGAGGGTCATTGGTAGCGCTAGTTTGAAATCTAAGCGCCGTCCTCGGGCATACGTCACTGCAGCACTAGAAGTGCCAAAGACACTTGAAAGTTTGTTAGTACCTAGCACCGTGGCAACTGGCTCATTGGGGAGACCGACCAGCAGCGCGGGTAGTTGAATAAGCCCCCCACCGCCAGCGATAGCGTCGATCGCTCCTGCCGAAAATGCGGCAAGCGCGAAGAAGATCAGGTGGACGGCGTCCACTTTAATCGAGCAGCGCTGCTAGATAACCGACAACCTCGTCCACTGGAATATCGCTGCGTTCCCCACTCTTACGATCGCGCACTTCAATCGTGCCATCAGCCAGCCCTTTGCCGACCACGACAATCGTTGGAATACCAATCAATTCGGCATCTTTGAACTTCACTCCAGGGCTCGCGTCGCGTCGATCATCGAGCATGATGCGCGCACCGATGGACTCCAGCGCTTCCGCAATTTCTTCGGCTTTGGCGAAAGGAACGTCATCTTTGCCGGTGGCCACAATGTGAATATCAGCTGGCGCAATTTCGCGCGGCCAACAGAGACCCATTTCATCGTGGCTCTGTTCGGCGACCACAGCAACTGCGCGCGACACACCAATGCCATATGAACCCATGGTGAGCACCTGTTGCTTGCCTTCGGCATCGAGCACAGTGAGGTCAAGCGCTTCTGCATACTTACGGCCGAGTTGGAAGATGTGTCCTATCTCGATGGCTCGATCAATGATTACAGGGGTGGCACACTTAGGACAGGTATCGCCCGCGCGTACTTCAGCTGCTTCGACGTACTGCTCCACTTGAAAATCTCGACCGTTTACTACGTAACGTGCATGACGGTTGCGTTCGTTTGCACCAGTAACCCACACGGAGTTCGGAGCCACGCGAGGATCGGCGTACAGGCGCAATCCAAGACGGGCCGCGTCCTGTGGGCCGACGTATCCCTTCACAAGTTCCTTACGGGTAGCAAAATCTCCCTCTTCAAAGAGGCGGAGGTCTTCAACGCCCGGAAGGCTTGCGCCTAAGCGTTTAAGATCTACTTCGCGATCACCGGGAACGAGAACTGAAATGGCCTCGCCATCAGCCATGAGAAGAATATTTTTTAAAGTATCGGCTGCCGTGAAACCGCCGCCATACTCCTTATTGAGTACCTCCACGAGAGACTCAATCGTTGGCGTATTGGGAGTATCTAAGACTTCAAGTGGGGGCACATTCGCTGTAGGTAGCTCTGCCATAGGTGTGACGATGGCTTCGACGTTGGCTGCAAAACCACATGACTCGCAGAGGACGTAAGTATCTTCGCCTGTATCGCAAGGAGCCAAGAACTCTTCTGATGCGGAGCCACCCATCGCGCCAGAGACCGCCGAGACAATTGAGTATTTGAGATTAAGACGATCGAAGGTAGAGATATAAGCATCGCGGTGGCGTTGGTATGAATGCGCCAAACCCGCATCGTCGATGTCGAATGAATACGAATCTTTCATGACAAATTCTCGACCACGAATGATTCCAGAGCGAGGACGAGCCTCATCGCGATACTTAGTTTGAATCTGATAGATCACGAGTGGTACATCCTTGTACGAGGAGCACTCCCCCTTCACCATCAAAGTAAACATCTCTTCATGGGTGGGCCCAAGGAGATAATCTCCGCCCTTTCGATCCTTCAATCGGAAGAGATCGCTACCGTACTCTTGCCACCGGTTCGTCTTTTCGTATGCCTCGCTGGGCAAAAGAGCTGGGAAGTTAACTTCCTGAAATCCGGCCTTATTCATTTCATCGCGAACAATATTCTCAATATTGCGGTAGACGATGTAACCCAGCGGGAGCCAAGAGTAAATACCTGCAGCAATCCGGCGCACATATCCGGCGCGGACGAGCAATTTATGGCTGGCGACCTCAGCGTCGGCTGGGTCTTCTCGCAAAGTGCGCAGAAAGAGCGTCGACATACGTAACACAACTACTCCTTAGCGATTCCAGAGATTACCGGGATTACAAAGATCTACCGGGCTACCTTACCGAATCTTTCGCCTTAGAAGAGCACCGACGCCAGGGTCCCATGGCGCGTAAAGCCCACCTTTTCATAAACCCGCAAGGCGCTTTCATTAAAATCGTTGACGTAGAGCGAAACGCGATCACTACTCTTCAAAGCCTCAAGGACAACTGTGGCCATCCCTGAAGTTGCGAGCCCTTCCCCTCGACGTGCCGGCTGAGTCCAGACACCTTGGATCTGCGCAGCCCGAAGAGTGCTTAAGCCAATTTCTGCTTTGAATAGCACTTCACCATTTTCGATACGGGCAAATGCACGACCTTGGAGAATCAATTCTGCTAATCGACTCCTAAAACTTGCGCCGTTATCGATACCAAGAGGGGAGGTCCCGACTTCTTGAGTAAACATCTCTACTGCAGAAGGAAAAATCAGTGAAAGTTCCACTGGTTCTACGGCACGTACATCTACGTCTGGCTCCACCAATGGAGCACTATCGATTACTAAGAGTGGCTGTGCGCTTCGGATCACTCGCGCACTCCCCCACGAGGGTTCCAATCTTTCCCACAAGGAGAGAACCACGGAAGCCGGACCAGTGATAGAAGATGAGCGTCGTACCTGTTGGGCCAGGCGACCCACGAGTGCATCTATAGCTTGATCGCTACACATAGTCGGAACGAGATTGGCGCCAACATAAAGAAGTGCTTCGAAGGAGCCGCCCTCTTCTACCACCCAATACTCTCCTGAGAGCTTGGAAAGCGCGAGAGAACTATCGAGCCAACGATGTAGTCTGCTGGTAATGAAGGCGTTCGTGATGCTATCTCTTTCAAGAATTTCACGCACAGATTGACGAGAATCCTCTTCGACAAGGAGCCGTACGATCACGAATTAAGAAACCTGCACCGATGGCGCACCAGAGACAACTCCGGCTGCCTCCATCTCGTCTGCAAGGCGCATTGCTTCTTCAATTAGAGTTTGTACGATTTGCGATTCGGGTACGGTCTTAATCACTTCGCCCCTCACAAAAATTTGACCTTTACCGTTGCCTGAAGCAACCCCAAGATCAGCTTCACGAGCTTCGCCCGGTCCGTTTACCACGCAACCCATGACAGCAACACGGAGAGGCACTGTCATTCCCTCTAGCCCGGCTTGCACCTGCTCGGCCAAGGTGTACACATCTACCTGCGCACGTCCACACGACGGACACGACACGATCTCTAGTTTGCGTTGACGAAGGTTGAGTGATTCAAGAATTGCGATGCCCACTTTGACTTCTTCGACTGGCGGCGCTGAGAGCGACACACGAATGGTGTCGCCAATGCCTTCCGCAAGGAGCGCGCCAAATGCTACCGCCGACTTGATCGTTCCCTGAAAGAGTGGACCAGCCTCTGTCACTCCAAGATGAAGTGGGTAATCACACCGTTGCGCCAAGAGGCGGTAGGCCTGAATCATGACCACAGGATCATGGTGTTTGACAGAGATTTTGATATTTCGAAAATCGTGCTCTTCGAAAAGGGAACATTCCCAGAGCGCAGATTCCACCAACGCCTCCGGCGTTGCCTTGCCGTACTTGGCTAGCAATCGTGGATCTAATGAACCAGCATTAACACCGATGCGAATCGGGATCTGGGCATCGTTTGCTGCTTTAGAAATCTCTTTGATTTTGTCATCGAACTGTTTGATATTTCCTGGGTTCACTCGGACTGCAGCACATCCAGCATCGATGGCAGCAAAAACATATTTTGGTTGAAAGTGGATGTCCGCTATTACCGGGATTTGAGACTTCTTGGCGATCTGAGCGAGTACATCAGCGTCATCTTGGCTTGGAACTGCAACGCGAACTATTTGGCAACCAGAAGCGGTGAGTTCGGCAATCTGTTGCAATGTGGCATTGACATCTGACGTGAGAGTAGTTGTCATAGATTGGACAGAGATCGGCGCGTCTCCCCCGACAGCGACGCTTCCCACTTGGATCTTTCGGCTGACTCGCCGAGGAGCAAGTGGGATGGGAGGGAGCTCGGGCATGCCTAGATCGATGGCCATGGCTCTATCTTGCCGTAGATCAGGAATTTAAGCGCATTGGATTGATGATGTCCGCTGCCAAAAGCAGAAAGGAGAGCGAGATCAACACGGAGAGCACCACCAGGGTGATAGGTGTCAGACGAGCCACATCGATCGCCGGCGGGTTGGGTACTCCCCGACGCTTTGCGCGCCACATACGAAAACGATCCGCTATCGCCACTGCAATGTGCCCACCATCAAGAGGCGGCAATGGCAATGCGTTGAAAAGACCAACAAAAATATTGAGTCCAGCAACAATGCTAATAAAAATGGAAAGTTTGTCTTTCCAGTTCAGCCCTTGCGCATCAAGAGCTTCTCCAGAGACACGCGCGACCCCGACGACGCCCACAAGTCCACTTGTATCTCGGTCCTTACCGTGGAAAGTTTGATCCCACAGATCGGGAATCTTGGTAGGTACTGCGGCTAGCCCTTTGAGGTTGATCCAGGCCACCTGCCAGACCGAGGTTGCGGCGCGTGGAATTGCTATAAATGGATTGGATCGAATGTATTCATACGATGGTCCGATTCCGACGTAACCCGCACTCTTTCCATCGACTCCCACACGGGCAACTGGAGTAACGGAAATCTGGATTCGCTCACCGGCGCGATCGATTGTGAGATCTAGTTGTTTACCGACAGAAGCACGAATCACATCCGTGCTCGAGATCCAATCTTTAACGGCCACGCCATCTATTGAAAGAATTTGATCGCCTACCCGGAGCCCCGCATTCTTCGCTGGCGAACTTGGATCTGCTGCGGCGCATGCAGTGGCTTGATATGCAGGAACACACTCACCTACGTAAGAGATTTTAGCCGTGTAAGTACCTACACCGACAAAAATCAGCATGAGTAGAATGAGCACGTAGCCCACAATGAAGTGAACAATTGAACCAGCAGCCAAAGTGATCACTCGGTGGCGAATACGTGCTTTATAAAAGGCACGGGGCTCATCTTCTGCAGAAAGTACTTCGCTAGGGGTCATTCCTACGATACGTACATAGCCTCCGGCCGGAATGGCTTTGACGCCGTATTCCACTTCGCCACGATGCGTAGACCAGAGACGTGGCCCAAAACCTACGAAAAACTCGGTGACTTTCATGCCAAAACGGCGAGCCATGATGAAGTGACCAGCCTCATGCAGCATTACAGAGAGGAGCAAGGCAACAATAAAGGCAATAATGCCGAAAGCGTTCATGCTTCTTCTCCAATCAATGTTCGAGCAAAAGCTCGGGCGGCAATTTCTGTGTCTAAGATATCCGAGACTTCTGAGACATCAGACCTTTTGGCGGCCCCTTGCATAAAGTGAGTCAAAGTTCGTTCAATAATTTTAGGGATTCCAGCAAAGGAGAGCGCGCCGGAAATGAATGCGGCTACCGCTTCCTCATTGGCAGCGTTATAGCAAGCAGGGGCTACTCCACCGTAGCGCCCGGCAGCATATGCCAGATCCAGCGCAGGAAAAGTCTCGCGATCGACTGGAGCGAACGACCATTGCATAGGTTGTGACCAGTTTACGGATGGAATTGCAAATGTTGATCGATTCGGCCAAGAGAGTGCAAGCGCGATAGGCAACCGCATGTCCGGTGGACTTACTTGCGCAATGGTAGATCCATCACAAAACTCAACCATCGAGTGAATCATTGATTGTGGATGAACTACTACTTCAATTTTGTCATACGCAATGTCAAAGAGGAGGTGAGCCTCAATCACTTCAAGCCCCTTATTCACCAACGAAGCAGAATTGATGGTGACTACGGGCCCCATTGTCCAGGTGGGATGCGCGAGCGCCTGCTCAACTGTGACGGAGGCAAGTTCTGCTGCACTCTTTCCTCTAAAAGGTCCACCACTTGCAGTGAGAATAAGTTTCGAAACTTCACTAGGTGCGCCAGCAAGAAGTGCTTGGGCAATCGCCGAGTGCTCAGAATCCACTGGAATGATCTGTCCCGGTCGGGCAATCGCCTTTACAAGCGGACCGCCGGCTACCAAAGATTCCTTATTTGCTAAGGCCAGTAGCGAGCCTGAATTAAGCGCTGCCAACGTAGGCGAGAGTCCCACCGAACCGGAGATGCCATTGAGTACGATCTCGGCACCCATCGAAGCCACCGCATCTACTCCAGCAGCACCAGAACGCACCTCGCGACCGAGAGCAGTACTTGCTTCGGCTGCCGATCGCTCATCAAAGAGTGCGAGTTCAGCCGGCTTCAACATTCGTGCTTGCTGAATGAAGAGATCAAGGTGGGCGCCAGAGGCGGCTAAACCCACCACTTCGTGAGCGCCTTGGCTGAGCGCTACATCAATTGCTTGCGTGCCAATGGAACCAGTCGACCCCAGAAGTGCGAGCGACCTTTTCGATGACATTTAGCGACCCTTACCTCGGCGTGGACGTCGCGCTCCACCCTTAGTGGGTACCGAGTGCATGCCGCGCGGGGCAGTGAGAGTGTCGCCAGCTGACACATTCGAATCCCCAGCGATATTACTTCCGCTCTCGGATGAATCATCTGAATCTTGATCACGGTCGAGAGGCGCGATGTCGTCATCCTGCGAGTCTTCCTGCGAGTCATCCTGGGCGTTATCTTGCGCATCGTGGTGATCGTGGTGATCGGAGGAATCCTTCGCTGGTCCACTTGAGTGTGAAAATCCGCCCTCTGAAGAGGGGCGGTGGGTCGAACGATCAATCGGCTCAAGCGAGACATGAATACCGCGCCCATGGCACGACTCACACACGTTCGAGAAAGCTTCGATGAGACCTTGGCCCACACGCTTACGGGTCATTTGTACGAGCCCAAGTGACGTTACCTCAGCGACCTGATGCTTAGTACGATCACGGCCCAAGCACTCTACAAGTCTGCGAAGTACTTGCTCCCGATTAGATTCTAAAACCATGTCAATAAAATCGATAACAATGATTCCACCGAGGTCGCGTAAGCGAAGTTGGCGAGCAATTTCTTCAGCTGCCTCGACGTTGTTCTTAGTTACCGTCTCCTCGAGATTGCCGCCCTTACCAGTGAACTTACCGGTGTTAACGTCAACCACGACCATGGCTTCGGTGCGATCGATGACAAGAGAACCACCTGAAGGCAACCAGACTTTGCGATCGAGAGCCTTTACCAGCTGTTCTTCAACACGATGCTCAGTGAACATGTCGCGAGCAGAAGTCCAACGTTGGATTTTGGCAACGAGATCTGGTGCAACATGGCCTAGATACCCGTTAATTTCATCCCAAGCTTCAGAGCCTTGAACGTGCATGGTCTTGAAATCTTCGTTGAAAATATCTCTGATAACGCGGACCGTAAGATCAGGTTCACCATAGAGAAGCGTGGGTGCAGTCGAGCCGGAACTAGAAGCGCTTTCGGTTTTCTTCTCGATATCTTCCCATTGAGCTTTGAGACGAGTGATATCGCGAGTGAGCTCATCTTCTGAGGCACCCTCAGCGGCGGTGCGCACAATAACGCCAGCCTCCTCGGGAACGAGATCCTTGAGAATGTGTTTCAGGCGTGCGCGCTCAGCATCTGGCAAGCGACGACTAATGCCACTCATTCCGCCACCAGGCACAAAGACCAAGTAACGACCAGGAAGGCTCACTTGACTCGTGAGGCGAGCTCCCTTTTGGCCGATTGGATCTTTAGTCACTTGAACAAGCACTTGTTGGCCAGTTTTGAGAGCCGTTTCAATGCGACGTGGCGTGCCATCTGCAATTCCAGCGGCATCCCAATTTACTTCGCCCGCATAAAGCACTGCGTTACGTCCTTTGCCGATATCGACGAAGGCTGCTTCCATAGAAGGCAGCACGTTTTGTACGCGTCCAAAATAGATGTTTCCCACGTAAGATGTGTTGCTTGAACGATTGACGTAGTGCTCAACCAAAATATTGTCTTCTAGTACTGCGATTTGTGTACGGTCTCCTGTTTGGCGAACTAACATCACACGATCCACAGATTCTCTGCGAGCTAAAAATTGCGCTTCAGTGAGAATGGGTGCACGCTTACGCGGGTTATCTCGGCCTTCGCGGCGACGTTGACGTTTAGCCTCTATGCGCGTTGATCCAGCGAGATCTTGTGTAGCACTTGCACGAGTGCGACTTCCAGAACGGACAACTACAGCTTCACGAGCTTCGCTCGGTGCACGGCGTTCGCGAACACGGCGGCGGCGCGTTGCGCCATCCCCTGTTTCGACGTTCTCATCGGATGATTCGCTATCGCTTGCTTCTTCATCGCCATCTGGTGAAGCACCGGTACGCGTATCACCGCTGCGCTTACGACCTCGACCACCTCGACGACGCCTGCGACGGCGTGCTGCGCCTTCACTCGAGTCATCATCGTCTCCTGGTACATCTGGCGAATCATTCTCAAGGTCTGGCTTATCAGAACCTTCATCGCTCTTTGACTTTGCGGCAGACTTAGCGGGGGTACGTGTCCGCGAGGAACTCTTAGCTGGGGCAGCCGACTCAGATTCTGAGTCTTTAGAAGATTCCTTCAACTTATCGGCAGCCTTGAGCGCGGCAGCTTTAGTCGGCGCTTTAGTGGGAGCCTTCACTCCAGTGAGATCGGGGGCTTGGAAAATTGGCGAGAGCGCGCTAGCGGCAGGCGCAGCCGGTGGACTTACCTTGCTCTCTGTTTTCTTTGCCGCCTTCTTCGCCGTTGCCTTCTTCGCCGGAGCTTTCTTGGCGACCGGTGCACTAGCTGACGGAAGATCTGCTGCCACAGATGCCACAGCTGCCACTGCTGCTACCGGGGCACCGGCAGCTCGCTTGGCTACGCGGCGAACTGGCTTCTTAGGGGTGCTCTCTGAATTTTCATCAATCGTGCTCATGTTGAACTACTTTCGTGAGCGCTCCGCGCTCGTTCGTGCTCCTTGGGAGCAAAGTCTCGGGTACTGCACCTACGTACTACTGAGTCATTACTGAGTCATTACTGAGTCATTACTGAGCCATATCTGGCTCTTGCCGACTCGTTACTAAGGACTACTAAGCGTGAACTGGCGAATTACTTCCGGTCTGGACCGAAGGGATCGGTCACTGCGCCAGCACGCTCATCGAAAGGTCCCTGCGCTAACCGGGTCACTATGGCCCGGCTCGCGAGACCCTCGATCCGCAGAGCGGCGAGAAGATCATCGGGTCGTACAGATGGCGAACCATGCCGTATGACTGCTTCAAGTATGGCAGATCGGAGGGCTCTCTCCCCCATCGTGGTCGATTTCCCGTCTGTGACTTCAGGAACTCCAGCCGGAACCTGCTCAGCCAGGCTCAGAACGGCTGAGCGGACATCAAAGCGCCGGAGCCCATTCTTGGACATGCGTTCCACCATGACCTCATCGGCGGCGAGGAAAGTGGCGATTGCCCCGGGGATCTGGTCAGCTATCTCAGCTGGCGCCGAAATGGAGAAGTGCCACTCGGAAGCCTCCAATGTGGCGGCAAATTCACTCGTGGTGGCTTCCACAATCTCAATCACGTCAAGACCAATTGGCAGCGCTTGATCCAGCTGGATGAGCACTTCAGCGAGATCTACACGATCTTGCAAAGCCATCTCCAAGTACTCCGCTTCACTTGCCACGCCTGTAGGAGAAGCGCCGGCATAAGAAATTCGCGGATGCGGTGTAAATCCGGATGAGTACGCAATCGGAATTCTCGATCGCCGAACTGCCCGCTCGAGAGCACGAGAAAAATCACGATGACTTGTGAACCGCAGGCGCCCGCGCTTTGCATACTTCACCCGGATGCGCTGCACTACTGGACGTTGGGCGTGTGGCGCCTTCATGACCTAGCGGTTCACCAGGAGCGGAATAGTTCTCCCAGTGGGCCCCACTTGAATTTCAGTATCCATGGTGGGACATACACCGCAGTCGAAACAGGGGGTCCATCGACAATCATCTACTTCTCCGCCAGCTAATGCTTCCTGCCAATCAGACCAAAGCCACTCTTTATCTAGACCGGAATCTAGATGATCCCAAGGAAGTGCTTCGCTTAATTCGCGCTCGCGAGTAGTGAACCATTCCAGTGAGAGTGGGGATCCTTCAAAGATTTCTACCACAGCAGCAACCCAACGATCGTAGGAGAAGTGCTCACTCCATCCGTCAAAACGTTGGCCGTTCTCCCAGGCTCGAAGAATAACGGCGCCTACGCGGCGATCTCCGCGCGAGAGCAAGCCTTCAATTGCACTTGGTTTACCATCGTGATAGCGGTAGCCAATTGCTTTGGCATACTTTCGATCTCCTTGAATGGCATCGCGCAACATCTTGAGACGATGATCGACAACGTCAGGAGATTCTTGCGCCGCCCATTGAAAAGGAGTGTGCGGCTTGGGAACAAATGCGCCGATAGAAATTGTGCAACGAACGTCATTTCCACCAGTTGCTGATCGACCAGCATCGATTGCCCGTTTCGTCATGGTGGCAATTTGCATCACATCTTCATCTGTTTCTGTAGGCAATCCACACATGAAATAGAGCTTTACCTGGCGCCACCCATTTGCATAGGCAGTTGTAACAGTCCGAATGAGGTCTTCTTCAGTCACCATTTTGTTGATCACTTGACGTATCCGCTCACTACCACCTTCAGGTGCGAAGGTAAGGCCAGAGCGTCGACCATTTCTGGTCAATTCATTTGCCAGATCCACATTAAATGCATCAACGCGTGTAGAAGGAAGGGAGAGCCCCACATTCTCACCTTCATATCGATCAGCAAGACCTTTTGCGATCTCGCCAATCTCTGAGTGATCGGCACTTGAAAGTGAGAGCAGACCTACTTCTTCGTATCCAGTGGCACACAATCCCTGTTCCACCATGGCCGCGATACCGGTGATCGAACGCTCGCGGACAGGCCGCGTAATCATTCCGGCCTGGCAGAAGCGACAACCTCGAGTGCAGCCTCGAAAAATCTCCACACTCATGCGCTCGTGAACAGTCTCAGCTAGCGGTACGAGAGGTTGCTTGGGATATGGCCATTTATCGAGATCCATCACGGTGTGTTTGGCCACGCGATACGGAACATCTGATCGATTGGGGAAGACGCGCTTGATCCGTCCATCCTCAAAGTACTCAACGTCATAAAAACGCGGAACATAGCAACCACCACTTCGCGCCAATCTGAGGAGCACTTCATCGCGACCGCCTGGGCGCCCCTCACGCTTCCATTCGCGGACAATCTCGCTCATGCGAAGTACCGCTTCTTCACCATCACCAAGAACTGCAACGTCAATAAAATCAGAGATCGGTTCTGGGTTAAATGCCGCGTGCCCACCAGCCACCACAATGGGATCGTCACATGTGCGGTCTGCTGCAAAGAGTGGAATTCCACCGAGGTGTAGAGCAGAGAGCATATTTGTGTATCCCAATTCGGTCGCAAATGAGATTCCGAAGAGATCAAAATCGCGTACCGAGCGATGGCTATCCAAAGTGAATTGTGGAATGTCGTTTTCCCGCATCAATTTCTCAAGATCCGGCCAAATCGCATAAGAGCGCTCGGCGAGGACCCCCTCAACCTCATTCAATACTTCGTAAAGGATCATGACACCTTGATTGGGTAACCCCACTTCGTATGCGTCTGGATACATCAGCACCCAACGAACCTCGGCGCTATCCCAATCCTTCACCGTCGAATTGAGCTCACCGCCTACGTACTGAATCGGCTTTGAGACCTGCAACAGCAGCGGTTCGAGGTCACTCCATACAGATGGCATTGCCCAAGGGTAACAACTAATTCCAACTTCGCCTGGCATGCACATTCTGCAGCAGCCCCACAGCCATCAGGGTGGCAAACATGCTTGTCCCACCGTAAGAGAGAAATGGGAGCGGCACTCCGGTCATGGGCATCAATCCGAGCGCCATTCCGACGTTTTCAAAGAATTGAAAGGCAAACCAAGCCATGACACCAGAGACCACCAACCTGCCGAAGAGATCTGTGGTGCGCCGGGCCAGTCGACCAGCGCGCCACAGAATCACTCCGAAGAGTGCGATGATTCCGGTAGAACCCACAAAACCTAATTCCTCCCCCGCCACCGTGAAAATAAAGTCAGTCTGCTGTTCAGGGACGAATCGGCCATTCGATTGTGGGCCTTTGTAAAGCCCTTTGCCCAGGAACCCACCGGACCCAATAGTGATGCGCGCCTGTTGAAGCTGGTATCCGCTCTCCTGGGGATCTGCTTGCGGATTGATAAACGACTGTAAGCGCTTGAGTTGGTAGTCGTGCAAGATGTTGAATTGCACTGCAGCAAATCCGCCCAGTACCGCACACATGAGCAAGCCAGCAATCCAACGAGCCGGCGCGCCGGAGACCGCGATGATTGCCACGACCGAGCAATACACAATCAGGATCGTTCCCACATCGGGTTGCACAAAAATAAGAAGAACGGGAAGTGCCGCTACTCCGAGAGCTTGCAGTACATCAATATTCCGTGGATCTTTTTCACCATCACGTTTCTCCGCCAACACCATAGCCATACCAACGATTATTGCTAATTTCGCAAATTCAGCTGGCTGCACACTGAAACCACCCGGGAGTGAGATCCAGGCACGAGCCCCGTTAATGGTGTCGCCAACACCGGGGATAAGAACGGCGATGAGACCGATGACTGCAAGCCCCCAAAGGACTGGTGTGTATGCGCGCAACAATCGATAATCAACGGCAGCCGTCATCGCAGCTAAGAAAATGCCAATCACAATATTGATGAGGTGCCGCTTAAGATAAAAATGAGGATCCAACCCTTGGGACCCATACCAATCCCGCGTTGAAGCAGAAACAAGAAAAGATCCGACAATAAGAAGAAGTGCAACTGCCCCCAACAGAACCAAATCTAGCTGGCGAACGAATCCACCACGATCTATCGATCTCTTAAATCCTCTGGAAAGCCGCGCACTCGTGGAATAAGAACTCATCATCCACCGTTCTTTGCAGTTGACTTAAGATTTACCGGAGGAAGAATCCGGCCATCCGTAGTGAGTTTCGGGATAACACTTGGTGGTCCACTTGGAAAGAGCGAGCGGAGTGGATCCACCTTGCTCCCCGTGACTCCAAAGATTGACTCGTAAATTTTACGCACACTAGGCCCGCTAGTGAGTGAACCCGTACCACCCTGGCTCACCATCATGAGGACTGCATATCTAGGCTTCTCACTTGGAGCATAAGAAACCAGCCAACTCGTCGTGTCTTTCGCCGATCCATCTAGGTTCTTTCCAAACACTTCGCCGGTGCCGGTCTTGGCACTCACTGCTATCGGGAAGTCAGTAAATGGATAACGAGCGGTTCCTTCCGTGACCACCGCTCGCAGAGCATCCTGCATAAACGCCAAGGTGAGTTTATCCAATGGTAGCTTGCCCACTTTTAGCGGAGAGATCTCTTTGATGGTTTTGCCTTTGTTATCAAGGATGGCACGACCGATAGTCGGCTTCATGATAGTGCCACCGTTGGCAATGGCTGCGTAAATTTGGATCATTTGCATCGGAGTGGCAGTGGTATCGCCCTGCCCAATTGCAAAGTTGACGGCATCACCTGCACGAATCTTGGCGCCATCTACACAATTCTCTTTCGCTATCGCAATGAGCAGCGGTGTTCGTTGGGCAGGAATCGCTTTAGTCTCGTAATTACAGAAGAAGTTTTTGTTTTCTTCGAACCACGATTGCTTCCATTCACGATTCGCAAGGCGGCCGCTACTCTCCGATGGTAGGTCGACCCCAGTCTGCTTTCCAAAGCCAAATCCTTTTGCAGCATCGAAGAAGAAATCGTTTAGATTGCGCTTTGGCGAGAGCCCACCGTCTTTTACCCATTGGTCGTAAGCAATTTGATACCAGACAGTGTCACATGAGAGCGCAATGGCAGTGCGCATCGGGATGAGGCCAGCCTTCTCGCCTTCGAAGTTCGTGAAAACTCGGTTTCCTATTTTTAACGATGCAGGACAGTTGTACTTGGCTTGAAAGTCATAACCAGCTTTTGCAGCTGCTGACAGCGAGACCACTTTAAATGTAGAAGCAGGCGCAAATTGTCCTTGGATGGCACGCGAGAGTGCAGGTACCCCTTCGGCTTCGCTAAAGAGATCCGAGGCTTGCTTGAAACTTAAACCTTCAAGCCAAATGTTTGGATTATAGGTAGGCCAGGACGCCATCGCCATAATTCGGCCACTCTTCACGTCCATGACGATCGCAGCGCCGGCGTCAGCCTTGTGTGGCCCGCGCCTATCCCCAGGTGCGCCAGCTCGCGCACGCGCAATTGCGGCAGCTAACTGTTCCTCAACCACCGTCTGAAGTTTGCTATCGATACTCGTGACTAAATGGTTTCCAGAAAGTGGCAATGTATCTTGCAAAGTACGCGTAACAGCACCAGTTCGATCCACGACGACGCGTCGCACACCACTCTGGCCACGAAGATAAGTGTCGTACTGATACTCAAGGCCTGCCTTGCCGACTAAATCATTTGGATGAAGCCCGACACTCCTTGCGCTGGTGCTCTTTAAATCTTCATTTGAGACTGGCCCCAAGTAGCCAAGAATGTGCGCAGCATTCACTCCGCCACTTGCGGGGTATGTTCGAAAGCCTTCTGGCTTAGCCGAAATTCCAGGGAACTGCTCAGCGTGTTCAATGATTTGCAACGCTGCTTCCGATCCGGCCACTTTCGTCACCGGGATGGGTTGATACGGAGAGCCACTCCAACAACCAATAGATGGTGATCCTTTCGCACCACAGAGTCGAGTTTTGGTCCACAGAGTCTCATAATCGGTTTTCAGTAGTTTGGCCAGGCGAGTCAGCACTGCCTTCCCGTCGTCCGCCTGCTTTCCGAGCGCAACGTTATCTACAGTCACCACAAGACCTGTTCGGTTAACTGCCAAGGGAATTCCACGGTCATCCAAAATCATGCCCCGCACCGATGGTGTCACGATGTCGCGACTCTGGTTGTCGAGTGCAGCTTGTTGATACTTCGGACCGGCAGCAATCTGCAGATAATAGAGACGCCCAAATAGCGCAATCACAAGCGACGAAATTAAAATCGAAATGACGAGCAAGCGCCGACTAGAGCGGTCGTTCATCGTCGCACTCTCCGCACAAAAGTCGTCTTACGAACTACCGGTAATACAAATGGTGCGAGCACCACATTCCATAACAAGCTGCTTGGGATGAATTGGAAAAAATACTTGGCACTTGCACGATCATCGCCCACCATCAGACCAATAATTCCCCACGTAAGAAGCAGGGCAAGCGCACCAAGGGTAAAGATGCCAACTTCGACCAGTGGAGATTGCACTAAATCTCTCGATCGCTCTGCATAATTGGCCAGCGCAAATCCGATTAACGTCATGACCAAGGCCCATTGACCAACAGGGCCATTCCCTGGTGGCGCCAAATCAATGAATCCGCCCATCAAAAAGCCGATGAACGCTGCGCGAAAAGGCGTCTCGCTTAAAACCCAAGGAATGAAGAGCAAGAGTATGAGGTTGGGGCCATGTAGTGGCCAAGCAATGCGAGCAATCACGCTCGATTGAATGACAATCACCACAAATGCAATGCCCAATAGAGCAGCATCTTTGGCATAACGCAGATTATTCATTGACTTAGCTCTTGGTGGGATTTGGCGTAGAAGAGACCGTGGGTTGAGCAGTGACGGTCACCGTTACTGTAGGAGTAGGAGTAGGCGTAGGTCTTGGTAGGAGAGAGTCGCGTGGATCGGTTTTTGGTGGCGAGAGAACGACCGCCACGATATCCAGGGTGGCAAGGTTCACGAAAGGTCTCACGACTGCGATCCGCGTCAACGCTCCTGGAGTTTGTACGACAGAGGTAACTTTGCCTACCGGAACGCCCGGCACGAAAGGTTTTCCTCCTGCGCTCCCCCGGGCTACAAGTTCATCGCCTACCCGAACTTCCGTCTGGGCGTCCAACAACTCCAAATCAAGGACGCCACTACCTCGGCCAGAGATCACACCGAGTGCTTGGGTACCGGCCAAACGTACGCCGACCTTAAAACTTTCATCAGTAATGATAAGAACAGTGGCCGAGTTCGAAGCAGCGCTGACAACTCGACCAACGAGACCACCAGCTGAAATCACTGTCATATCGGGTTTAACCCCAGAATTGGTGCCGGCGTCAATACCAATCGTTCTTGAGAAACCCGATTGACTCATCGAGATGATCTGCGCAGGGACTACTCGATATCCACCATTGGCTGCCAGGTTTAATGTCTGGGAGAGCAATGCCGCATTGCCTGCACTGGCTTTATCTGTGAATTGCTTCGCACGAAGATTCCGATTCTCCGCCGTTAACTTATTAATCTTTTCGCGGTTGCTATTAATTTTGGTGAGATCGGAGAAGAAGCGCCCAATTGGTCTAGTGACGTTTGAGGTAACACGCTGGATAGGTGAGACCACACTGGAGAGCACATTGCGAGGGCCCGAAAAGGTACTTCCACCACGAAGATCTAAAGTGATTGCCAAAAGCGAAACGACGATAAGCACGCCAAGAACGAGGCGAGCCCTCCGTCGATCGTGATTCACGAGTTAGTGGCGCGGCTCGGAAATCAATACTTGCTGAAGCGCCTCGAAATCTTCAACGCACTTTCCAGAACCCATCACAACAGCATCGAGCGGGTGCTCGGTGATGTGAATGGGCATTCCGGTTTCGTAGCGCAAACGCTCATCAAGCCCGCGGAGCATGGCCCCACCGCCGGTAAGCACAATTCCGCGATCCATAATGTCGCCAGAAAGCTCTGGAGGACACTTATCGAGCGTTGATTTCACAGCATCGATGATGGCATTCACCGGCTCATCGATCGCCCGACGAATCTCTTCAGCCGAAACGACAATAGTTTTAGGCAATCCACTGACTAAATCGCGACCACGAATTTCGGCATCTGGCTCACCTGGCGTTTGAAATGCTGAACCAATCGCCATCTTAATTTCTTCGGCTGTTCTTTCGCCAAGGAGAAGTGAGTACTCCTTCTTGACCCAAGTGATGATCGCTTGATCCATCTCATCGCCACCTACACGAATGCTCTGTGCCGTAACAATTCCGCCGAGTGAGATAACCGCAACTTCGGTGGTGCCGCCGCCAATGTCTACCACCATATTTCCGGTGGGCTCGTGAATCGGAAGCCCAGCACCAATCGCAGCGGCCATCGGCTCTTCAATGATGTAAACCTTGCGAGCGCCTGCGGCATATCCAGCATCTTTCACGGCGCGTTGCTCGACACCAGTGATTCCTGAAGGAACACACACGACCAAGCGAGGCTTTGCCAAGTGGCGACGCTTATGAACTTTTTGAATGAAGTAACGAAGCATGCGCTCCGTTGTATCGAAATCTGCAATGACACCATCTTTGAGTGGACGGATCGCAACGATGTTTCCTGGTGTGCGACCGATCATGCGCTTAGCCTCGAGGCCAACTGCAAGTATGCCGCCGGTGTTCTGATTAATAGCGACGACGCTGGGCTCGTTCAAGACGATGCCTCTACCGCGTACATACACGAGCGTGTTTGCGGTACCGAGGTCAACGGCCATATCGCGACCAATAAAGGAACTAGAAGACATCCTGGAGCCTCTTCATAAAACTAGATGGAGTACACCTATCGTATCTGCTTTATCCGCTCATCCCCTGATCAGCCCAGAAAGGCGATTCTGCTGGGTTATCAGGCGAAGAAGAGGGCGATCTCCCGAGCAGCGCTCTCAGGTGAGTCCGAGCCATGAACCAGGTTCTCCTGCACTTTTCTCCCTTGATCTCGGGCCAAATCACCGCGAATCGTGCCTGGGGCGGCCACCGTGGGGTCAGTTGCCCCGGCCAAGGATCGAAATCCCTCGATGACTCGGTTGCCTTCAACGATGATCGCCACGATGGGGCCGGAAGACATGAACTCCACCAACGGCTCAAAGAATGGCTTTCCTTCGTGCTCCCCATAGTGGCGGATCAGCAACGCACGATCGGCATGCATCATTTTGAGGTCGGCGATCCGATAGCCCTTGGCCTCAATGCGACCCACGATCACACCCACAAGTCCACGGGCGACTCCATCGGGCTTCACTAAGACGAGGGTACGTTCGGAAGTTTCTGACTGATTCATGATTGAAAGTCTAGAGGCTTTCCCCGCGAAGCTCGGCCTCGCGCGCCTCAACCCGCTTACCTACCAAGATCGCAGTGGCCCAAAGAGCGGCAAAGAGCACGCCCAGGAAGTACATGGAGGTCACTGCAAACCCGAGTGAAATAGCTCCGAGTTGCATCACCGATCCCAAGACAAGGCCAGCGGGTTTGCGTAGCATTCCGGTGGCCAGGATCAATCCGATAATGACGATCACTCCCACCAAAGTGGCCGGGAATCCTTCATGCGAGTTGATATCTTTCGCAACGAGCATTGCAAAGCCGATGACGAACGCTTCCATGATTAGGACACTCGAACCCATTGCTCTCATGGGCGCCGACCAAGAAGTGTGCGAGCCTGTCCGACCGTAGCCACAGATCCGGTGATGAGAAGTGCGCTGCCGGGCTCCTCTGCAAGTTCTAATCCGTGCGTAATAGCATCGGCAAGATTGCCCCCCGAGCGATGCACTCGATCGCTTCCAAAAATATCTACGGCAATTTCAAAGAGCTCTGCTTCCGGAAGTGCGCGAGCTGAGTTGCTTTGAGTCACAATGATCTCGTTAAGCACAGGCTCGAGAATTTCAAGGAAAGTGCGCACATCCTTATCGGCAAAAATTCCCACGACACCAACAACTCGATCAAAAGTGAACGCAGATTCAAGAGCCAGCGCCAGCGCAGTAGCGCCATGAGGGTTATGAGCCACGTCGAGTAAGACCGAAGGAGAGCGGCGCACAATCTCTAGCCGCCCAGGAGAAGAAGCCATCGCAAAGCCGTCACGCACTGCTTCAACATCGAGCAACTCGCGTCCATTACCCATCATCGCCTCGACCGCAGCAAGGGCAAGAGCCGCATTCTCGGCCTGATGAGCACCATGAAGTGGAAGGAAGATGTCGGTATAACGACCACCCAAACCTTCGATGGCCAGGAATTGTCCGCCCACTGCGATGTTGCGTTCCATGAGACCAAATTCCACCCCAGCGCGAAGCGGCAACGCTTCAACTTCGGCAGCTCGGCGCATGAGTTCCGCAGCTACTTCCAGTGGCTGCGCTGCTAACACCACCGCTGAACCTGGCTTGATGATCTTAGCTTTAGTGGCAGCAATGCCGGTGAGTGAATTACCAAGGTAGGCAACATGGTCGATTCCGATCGGCGTGATGACGCTCACGGGCGCATTAACCACGTTAGTGGCGTCCCACTCGCCACCTAATCCGCATTCCACGATAGCTGCGTCCACTGGTGCATCAGCAAATGCTACGTACGCCATTGCTGTAAGTACTTCGAAGTAAGAGAGTGGATCTTTATGGCGTGAATCAATGAGATCTAGGTAGAGCACCAAATCGTTGTATGTATCAACAAAACGATCTTCAGAAATATTCTCACCGGCGAAAGTGATGCGCTCATGAATGGATTCTAGATGTGGGCTTGTATATCGACCCGTTCTCATTCCAAAAGCCATCAGTAATGAATCGATCATTCGTGCTGTGGAAGTTTTTCCGTTGGTGCCGGCAAGATGAATGACGGGATAAGACTCTTGTGGAGAGCCTAAGTGATCCATTAGATCTGCGATGCGCTCAAGGCTTGGTTCAATAATGTTTTCTGGCCAACGCGCGTTGAGCGCCGATTCTACTTCAGCAAAACTTTCGAGCATCATGTTACTTTCCCAGCCGTGAGAGTTGATCTTGCATACGTTCGCGATCAGCCGTGGCATCAACCAAACGTTTTTGGATCTTCTCCACTACTGCAGCCGGAGCTTTACCCACAAAATCACTGTTACCTAAGCGAGCCGATGAATCTTCTATCTCTTTCACTACAGCGGCTAAATCCTTTTCCAAACGAGTTCGCTCGGCAGCCACGTCGATAGTTCCCGAAAGATCGATATCTACTCGAGTGGTACCTACTTGGAGGTCGGCACTTGATGCAAAGCCCCCCTCCGGAGGAGTGAGCCGGGTGAGTGACCGGATCTCACCTTCAAGGTGGGTTAATTCGCCAAGGCCAGAAATCTTCGCTGGAATGCGCCGGGCAGGTTGCAGTCCTTGGTCGCTGCGGAAGCGCCTGATCTCGCCCACAAATTCTTGCAAGTGAACGATGGGGGCAAGTGAATTCGGATACGAAGTTCCCACTACGGGCCATTCGGCAACAACAAGTGACTCACCACCAGTAAGTCCGACCCATAGTTCTTCGGTAATGAAGGGAATAACTGGGTGGAGCAGGCGCAGCAACTGATCGATGACGTGTCCAACAACTCGACGTACCTTGGCTGCTTCTTCTTCAGTAGCGGTTGCCAACGAGTGCTTGGTCATCTCCAAGTACCAGTCACAGAAGTCATCCCAGGCGAAGTGATAGATCAGGTCACAAGCTTTGGCGAACTCAAATTTCTCGAGATACACATCGCTCTGCGCGATGACTTCCGAGAGGCGAGTAAGGATCCACTGTTCGGGTATTTGTAATTCCGTCGAGAGCGGTCCATCTACGGTGGCGCCATTCATCATGGCAAAGCGGGTGGCATTCCAGAGTTTGGTGGTGAAGTTACGAGAACCTGCGATCCACTCTTCGGCAAGAGCCATGTCGGCGCCAGGGTTCGCCCCGCGCGCAAGACTGAATCGAAGAGCGTCACTCCCGTACTTATCCATAAATTCGATCGGATCGATGGTGTTGCCACGACTCTTACTCATCTTCTTGCCGTGCTTATCGCGCACGAGACCATGAAGTGCAATAACGTCGAATGGTTGCACGCCATCCATCGCAAAGAGACCCATGATCATCATGCGGGCAACCCAGAAAAAGAGAATGTCGTAGCCAGTGACCAAGACGCTAGTTGGATAGAACTTTGCGACGTCAGCAGTTTTCTCGGGCCAACCTAGAGTTGAAAATGGCCAGAGGGCGCTAGAAAACCAAGTATCGAGTACATCTTCGTCTTGCACCCAGCCTTCAGGAGCGCTCTCCCCCGGACCGAGCACGATCACTTCTTCATCCGGGCCGTACCACACTGGAATGCGATGGCCCCACCAGAGTTGGCGCGAGATGCACCAGTCATGCATGTTGTCGACCCATTCAAAGTAACGTGGCGCAAGTTCAGCGGGCTCTATACGCACTTGCCCCGTGCGAACCGCATCGCCAGCCATTTTAGCCAGTGGGGCGACTTTGACGAACCATTGCTTCGATAGACGCGGCTCTACGACAGTGTCGCAACGTTGGCAGTGACCCACCGCATGAATGTAAGGGCGCTTCTCTGCAACAACGCGGCCCATTTCCTTGAGTTTTGCAACCACCGCTATGCGAGCATCAAAGCGATCCATTCCATCGAACTCAGTACCAGTGCCGTCCATGATTCCGTGCTCGTTCATAATGACTACGAATGGAATATTATGACGGATGGCCATTTCAAAGTCATTGGGATCATGTGCAGCTGTTACTTTGACGGCGCCAGTTCCAAAATCTTGCTCGACTAATTCATCGGCAATAATCGGGATCATTCGGTTTACTAGCGGAAGCAGGACCTCTGTTCCGATCATGTGTTGGTAGCGAGGATCCTCTGGGTGAACGGCAACAGCACCATCACCGAGCATCGTCTCTGGGCGAGTAGTAGCTACCGTAATCACCGCATCGCCCTCACCATATTGAATCGAAACAAACTCACCCTCATCATCGTGATGGTCAACTTCGATATCACTCAGTGCCGTCAAGCAACGAGGGCACCAATTGATGATGCGCTCCGCGCGATAAATAAGATCAGCATCGTAAAGACGCTTAAAGATAGTGAGCACAGCTTGTGAAAGTCCGGCATCCATCGTGAATGCTTCGCGCGACCAGTCGACGCTATCTCCGAGGCGCTTCATCTGACCGAGAATTGCGCCGCCAGACTCGGCTTTCCACTTCCATACTTTCTCAACAAATGCTTCACGGCCGAGGTCATGGCGCGAGAGCCCCTCTGCTGCCAGCTGCTTCTCGACCACGTTCTGCGTGGCAATGCCTGCGTGGTCCATGCCGGGAAGCCAGAGCGCCTCAAAGCCTTGCATCCGCTTACGGCGAATCAAAATATCTTGAAGCGTGTGATCGAGCGCATGGCCGATGTGTAGCGAGCCGGTGACATTCGGAGGTGGGATGACAATTGTGTAAGGCAACTTGCTCGAAGAGGCCCGGGCGGTGAAATAGCCGTTCTCTAGCCACTTAGCGTAGAGAGCAGGTTCGCTCTCACTCGGAAGAAAGTGGGTGGGGAGCTCTGTGGCCGGCATACAGATGAGTCTAACGAGAGTTAGGCGCTCTTCTCGCGCCGATCACGCTTAGGGCCGTCTCTAAGTACCGTGAGAGGGGCCACTCGGTCCCGCACGCACTCATGAGTGACGATCACCTTCGCCACATCGGTACGACTGGGGATCTCAAACATGACCGAGAGCAGGATCTCTTCCAAAATGGCACGGAGTCCACGCGCACCGGTCCCCCGCTTGATGGCTTGATCCGCGATCTCTTCGAGAGCAGCTTGATCGAATTCAAGCTCGACATTGTCAAGGTCAAATAAGCGAGAGTACTGGCGTACTAATGCGTTCTTCGGCTCGTTGAGAATTCGCATCAACGCTTCGCGATCAAGACTCTCGACAGAGGTAAGCACAGGGAGTCGCCCAATGAACTCCGGGATCATGCCGAATTTAAGAAGATCTTCTGGCATCACTTGAGAAAAAATGTCGGTCGCTTCGCGTTCTGCAACACCAACGAGCGTGGCACCGAAACCAACGCCCTTTGTACCTGTGCGTTGTTCAATAATTTTTTCTAGGCCCGCAAAGGCTCCACCGACAATGAAGAGCACATTGGTGGTGTCGATCTGTAGGAACTCTTGATGTGGATGCTTGCGTCCACCTTGTGGCGGCACCGAGGCGGTGGTGCCTTCGAGGATTTTGAGAAGTGCTTGTTGCACGCCTTCGCCAGAGACATCTCGGGTAATCGAAGGGTTCTCACTCTTGCGAGCGATTTTATCGATTTCGTCGATATAGATAATTCCAGTCTCAGCTTTCTTGGTATCAAAATCAGCAGCTTGGATCAGCTTGAGCAAGATGTTCTCAACATCTTCGCCTACGTATCCGGCCTCCGTAAGTGCCGTGGCATCTGCAATAGCAAACGGCACATTGAGCATGCGCGCCAAAGTTTGTGCCAGCAGAGTTTTGCCACAGCCAGTGGGGCCAAGGAGCAAAATATTGCTCTTGGCAAGCTCTACACCATCTTCGCGAATCTTGCTCTCCCCCGCCTGTACTCGCTTGTAATGGTTGTAGACGGCGACCGAAAGGGACTTCTTGGCACGCTCTTGACCAATCACGTAATCATCGAGAAAAGCAAAAATTTCAGTGGGCTTAGGAAGTTCCTTGAGGCCAAGCGAAGACTTTTGCTCAATCTCTTCCTCAATAATTTCATTACATAGATCAATGCACTCGTCGCAAATGTAGACGCCAGGGCCGGCAATCAATTTCTTGACCTGCTTTTGAGACTTCCCACAGAAATTACATTTGAGGAGATCGCCGCTCTCGCCGATACGCGTCATGTGAAACCTCCGGGAAGTAGCTCCTACTGGGGAGCGTGTGCCTACTGCGAGGTGCAGAGTGCAGGTTTTAAGAGTACGGGCAGGCGCCCACGGAGGTAGGGGAATTACTGCTCGAGGTTGTTCGCCCTGAGCGAAGTAGTACAGAGCGAAGCGGGATAGAACGAAGCAGCAGAGAGTGAAGAAGGAGGGAGCGCCTTACTTGGCGGCGTTCGCCTTGCGAGAGGTGAAGACCTGGTCGATGAGGCCATATTCCACAGCCTCGTCGGCGGTGAGAATCTTGTCGCGCTCGATATCTCGACGGATTTCTTCAAGACTTCGAGAGGAGTGCTTTTCGAGCATGGTTTCAAGAAGATCGCGCATACGTGCGATCTCGCGAGCTTGGATCTCGATATCTGAACCTTGTCCGCCACCTTCTGTCGAAGGCTGGTGGATCAGGATGCGAGAGTTCGCCAATGCATAGCGCTTACCCTTGGCCCCACCGGCTAACAGGATCGCGGCGGCCGAGGCGGCCTGGCCGAGGCAGACGGTAGAAATATCTGGTCGAACAAATTGCATCGTGTCATAGATCGCGGTGAGCGCTGTAAACGATCCACCAGGTGAATTGATATAAATCATGATGTCGCGATCTGGATCCATCGACTCAAGGGTCAACAGTTGGGCCATCACGTCGTTCGCAACGGTGTCATCGATTCCCTGACCCAAGAAAATGATGCGCTCTTCAAAGAGCTTGGTGTACGGATCGAGGCGCTTGTAACCGTACGCGGTGCGCTCTTCGATTTGTGGCAGTATGTATCGAGCAGTTATTTCATGAAAGTTGCTCTGATTTATGTTGCTCTGATTCATCTGGCGATCCATTCCTAGGAAGTCACTCATTTCGATGTTCCACCATTTCCTTCAACTTGGCGCGCACTGCGCACCACGCTATCTACAAAACCGTACTCGGCAGCTTCAGCTGCGGTAAACCAACGATCGCGATCGGAATCTTCTGCGATTTGCTCTTGGGTTTGGCCAGTGTGTTCGGCAATAAGCTCAGCCATTTTGCGTTTGGTGTACATCATTTGTTCTGCCTGAATCTTGATATCTGAGGCTGTGCCGCCGATGCCACCGGATGGTTGGTGCATCATGATGCGTGCATGAGGAAGGGCATAGCGCTTTCCGGGCGCACCAGCACAGAGCAAGAATTGACCCATCGAAGCCGCGAGACCCATCGCAACAGTTGCCACATCGTTCTTGACGTATTGCATGGTGTCATAGATGGCCATGCCAGCAGAGACTGATCCACCGGGTGAATTGATGTAGAGGTAAATGTCCTTATCAGGATCTTCAGCGGCTAGTAAGAGCATCTGAGCACAAATAGCGTTAGCCATTTTGTCTTCGACTACTGCACCCAGGAAAATAATGCGTTCGCGCAAGAGACGGTCATACACGTTGTCATCGAGTCCGCCCATTGCCGCTGCGGATGTGATGCTTGATTGAGATGCCATCTCTTTCCTCCTACATTTCTGCTACGCCACACGCGTCTACTCTGACCCTAACAATGCGGGCGCAAGATTACTTCCCCAGGTGGGCTGTGTTCGCTCACGGCGCAAGGGAGAGGCCGCTCGCCGAGGTCAGAGTTAATCCTCGAGGGCAGGTGTGGGGCGAAGTGCCGCGAGGTCAACTACCTTGCCGGATGCATCTTTGACCGCTACGCGTTCCAGAATGGTCGCCATCGCTTTGGCACGAGCAACTTCACTAAATACTGCCGTGAGATTGCCAGATTGCACCAGTTGTTGAGTGAACTCATCTGGGCTCATGCCATAACGCATGGCACTGCGCATGAGGTACTCAGAGAGCTCAGCATCGGTCACTTCCACCTTTTCGGCGGAAGCGATGGCATCGAGCAAAAAGGAGGACTTCAGTGATTGACGCACTTCGGTGTTGACCTCTGCGCGGTGCTCGGCATCCTCGAGGCGACCTTCTCCTTCGAGATGGGCGCGGATCTCCTCTTCAACCAAACCTTCTGGAAGCGGAATATCCATGCTCTCGAGAAGTTGTTCTAAGAGGCGGTCGCGCGCTTGGGCGCCTTGTTCCATGGCCTTCAGGCGCTTCATCCGCTCGACTACGTCTGCACGAAGCTCAACTAAAGTGTCGAACTCACTTGCGAGCGCCGCAAACTCATCGTTGAGTTCGGGAAGGACGCGCTCTTTCACACTATGAACAGTGACTTCTACTTCAGAAGTCTGTCCTTCGTGTGCACCAAGCAGCGTGGTTGCAAAACTCTTCATCTCGCCAGCTGCCATTCCGCGAATCGCATCATCTAGACCATCGATCATGCGGTTTGTGCCAGCTTCATATGAGATGTTACGAGCGATACCGTCTTCTACTTCCACGCCATCGATGCGTGCGACCAGATCAATAGAGAGAAAGTCGCCATCTTTCACGGCGCGATCAAGAGCCGTGAGAGTTCCAAAGCGCGCGCGCAAGCCATCGACTTGTTCATCAATTTCGACGTCAGTGGCGATCGCATCGTCAACAGTGACTTGTAATTTTGCGAAGTCTGGAAGCACGATCTCTGGGCGAATATCAACTTCAACAGTGAACTTGATGAAGTTTCCTTCGTTGAGTTCTGTGAGATCCACTTCTGGACGACCCACAACGCGCACTTCGTTTTCGCGGGCAGCTTGAGCGTAGAAAACCGGGATAGATTTGTTGATGGCCTCTTCAAGAACATATGCGCGGCCAAAGCGTTGATCAATCAAAGTGTTGGGAACCTTGCCCTTACGAAAGCCGGGAATATTGACTTGCTTGGAGATGGCCTTATACGCGTCGGCGATGTGGCTATCGAGTTCTTCGAATGGGACTTCAATGTCGAGCCGGACACGGGTCGGGGAAAGGGTCGTGACGTCGCTCTTCACTGCGTGCTCCTTATTTCCAAACCCTTCGCACTGGCGCGGAGGGGGTTTCCATCTATTGGTCGGGGCGGGGAGATTCGAACTCCCGGTCTCCTGCTCCCAAAGCAGGCGCGCTAGCCACTACGCTACGCCCCGTGGCGCGTGGAAAGTCTAGGGCAGATTTGGTGGGACTCATTCACCCCCGCGAGCCGGTACGATTCGAGGCGCAACATGCGGATGTAGCTCAATGGTAGAGCCCCAGCCTTCCAAGCTGGCCATGCCGGTTCGATCCCGGTCATCCGCTCCAAGAATTCGGTGAATCTGGCAGATCTCAATAGATTTACATCTCTGCCAGCGTGAAAGGAGTACCCCGGTGAATAAGAAACTCACTTATATCTTCAGCGCTACCGCCTTAGTAGCGATGGCCGGAGTGGCTGCCACCGCCCTCTTCATCTGGCTCCCCGGTGGGCATCTGCGGGAAGAAGTTGAAGTGATCGATGCCACAGGACCAACTGACACCTACCAGAATGGAACTTTCTATCTCGAAGTTCAACGAGGGTGCTACTCCATCGACGCCGCCGCTTCACAATCGATTCCGGTGAGCGAAGTAAACAAAATAAAGAGCTTCTTCGAAGTTGATTGCGTACAGCCACATCACCTCCAAGTGATCTACACCGGAGAGGTCGATCCTTCGCAAGGAAGTACGGCAAAGAGTGAAGATGTAGGTGCTGTGTGTTACGCCGTCTACGAGCACATTTACGGAAAGTTGCCACCCACCAAATTGGGGGATACTAATTCGCTCTATCTCGCTTGGTTCTTTGCTGATCCAGGCAGTGAATTCGATAAGTATCGAAATCGAGCCGTGTGCGCAGTCACGAAACCAGATTCAACCGGAAAGAACTACACCATCATCAATGGAAACGTGGCATAGCTCTTCCCGATCGCACTCTCTCGAACCTCAGCTTTAGTGGAATTGCTCCGCTTCGGTGGAACCCGAAAGTGCCAAAGTTCCACTCTCTGGATTGATAGCCGTAGCCACTAAGTCAAAGTAACCAGTGCCTACCTCCGTTTGGTGTTTCACTGCGGTGTACCCGCGCTTAGCACCTGCGAATTCAGCCTCCTGGAGTTCAACATAGGCAGTCATACCTGCGGTCGAATACTTCTGTGCCAAATCAAACATGCCGTAGTTGAGCGAATGGAAGCCAGCAAGAGTGATGAATTGGAACTTATAACCAAGCGCGCCAAGTTCGTCTTGGAATCCGGCAATTTCCTTGTCTGAGAGCGCAGCCTTCCAGTTAAACGATGGAGAACAGTTGTAAGCCAACATCTTTCCGGGAAATTGCTTATGCAGTTCTTCGGCAAATTCGCGCGCTAGGCCTAGATCTGGAGTACCAGTCTCGACCCAGATCAAATCGCAATATGGTGCGTAGGCAAGACCGCGTTCGATAACGGGCTCCGCACCATTGCGGACACGGTAGAAACCTTCAGAGGTGCGCTCCCCTGTCGCAAACTTGGCATCACGTGGATCTACATCACTGGTGATGAGGTCTGCAGCGAGCGCATCGGTCCGCGCAATAATGATGGAAGGAACATCAAGAAGGTCAGCAGCTAAGCGCGCTGCGTTAAGCGTGCGCACGTGCTGCCCTGTAGGGATCAAAACTTTGCCACCGAGGTGACCACACTTCTTTTCAGAAGCAAGTTGATCCTCCCAGTGCACACCTGCGGCACCGGCCACGATCATGCCCTTCATCAATTCGAGGGCATTAAGCGCACCACCGAAACCTGCTTCAGCATCAGCTACGATGGGTGCAAACCAATCGATGCTGTTGTCGCCGTTAGAGCAGGCGATTTGGTCTGCACGGGTAAAAGCATTGTTGATGCGACGCACTACCGCAGGAACAGAGTTCGCCGGATAAAGACTTTGATCAGGATAAGTCTGGCCGGCGAGGTTCGCGTCGGCGGCTACTTGCCACCCCGAGAGGTAGATCGCCTGGAGACCCGCGCGCACCATCTGCACAGCCTGGTTTCCGGTGAGCGCTCCGAGTGAGCGCACAAACTTCTCTTCCTGAAGAGCTTTCCAGAGACGCTCAGATCCCCGGCGGGCCAGCGTTGCCTCTTCCACCACGGTGCCACGAAGACGAACTACATCGGCGGCGGAGTAGGTACGTTCAACGCCCTTCCAACGAGGGTGGGTAGCCCACTCTTGCTCAAGTTCGGCAGCGCTCTTTAGGTGGCTCATCTTGACTCTCCTGCTCTCTGCCCTCGGCATCCACTGGAGTAGCCGTAGGGCGAAATGGTTGTGTAAAAAGAACTTTCTTCCCTATAGTTGCGCCACGCCCGGAAATAATAGGTAAATAAACCAGAAAATTGACAAGCGAGAAGGGGTGGCGAGATTTCTTCTTCTTACGATCCGATTGCCCTGGGTCGGCGCATCCGACACCACCGTCGCAGCGCTCACATCACCTTGGCCTCCCTTGCCAAGGCTGTGAACGCCTCGCCCTCCCACCTCTCACTCATCGAAACGGGGCAACGCGATCCTCGACTGGCGCTACTTACCAAGATTGCCAAGGAGTTTGGCGTGACGATGGAGGTGTTGATGACCGCCACACCTGTTGATCGTCGTACCGAATTAACCATTGAACTTGAACATGCCCAGCGCTCACATACTTTTGTGGGGAGCGGAATTCCGAAGGTACGGTTTGGCCCCACCATCCCACTCGACGTCATGGAATCGATGGCAGGTTTGCATCGCGAATTAGAACGACGCTCCTCAGTTACTGCGGCAACTCCGGAAGAAGCAAGGCGTGCAAACGCCGCTCTCCGCATCAAGATGCGTCAACGAGATAATTACTTCAAGGAGATCGAGAACGAAGCTACGAAGTTGCTTAAAGAGTTGGATTATCGAGGTGGACCACTTGGTGAACGCGGAGTGGATCAACTCGTCGAGCACCTTGGCTACGAACTCGTTTATGTGAACGATCTGCCACATTCGACACGCTCGCTCACCGACTTGAAGAATATGCGAATCTATCTTCCTGATTCCGGTTGGGGCGGACACGATCCACGCACCATCATCTTGCAAACTTTCGGTCACCAGATATTGGGCCATACTCCCCCCGCGAGCTTTTCCGATTTTCTTAAGCAGCGCGTGGAAGTAAATTACTTCGCTGCCGCTCTTTTAGTTCCAGAGACTTCTGCTGTGCAATTGTTGAAACGTGCCAAAGAAGGTAAGTACATTGCTATCGAAGATTTGCGTGATGCATTTGCCGTCTCATACGAAACGGCCGCCCACCGATTTACCAACTTGGCCACCGAGCATTTAGGGATTCAGGTGGACTTTGTGAAGGTCCACGAGAGTGGAACTATTTATAAGGCGTATGAAAATGACGGGTTAGCATTTCCAGCTGATCCCTTGGGAAGTATTGAAGGGCAGCTCGCATGTCGCCACTCTGGCGCTCGCCGAGTCTTTTCGCAGACTTCTACCGGCATGAGTTACTGGCAATATCTTGACACCCCCAACGGAACTTACTGGTCAACAACTCAGTCCGAAGACACTTCGGCTGGTCCTTTTTCCATCTCTGTCGGAGTGAGATTTGCAGATTCAAAATGGTTTAGAGGGCGCGAAACCACGGAACGCACAAAGTCCACCTGCCCTGATTCTCGTTGTTGCAACGAGGCACCACTTGATTTATCTGAGCGCTGGCGTGACATGGTGTGGCCGAGTGCCCGAGCGCACTCACACTTGCTAGCGGCACTTCCGCCGGGAACCTTTCCCGGTGTTGATACGACAGAAATTTACCAATTCTTGGAGAGTAAGGAAGCTCCCTCGAGCGCACATTGATCGGCGCTCTTTATTGGCATAAGCAAATTCCCAAGCGCAAACACTCCGGACCGTGAGGTTTCATGGAGATGGTTCACAATCGGACTCTTGGTGCTCTCACTCATCTGCAAACTGCCTCGACGAGCTAATTCGTTGTCAGGAATCCAATCGGCGCTAAAGACGATGGTGTCGCATTTAATAACTTCTTCACCTCGCGGCGTAGCAACTCGCACTCCGCTCACCCGATCTCGACCAAGAATTTCAACTAGTTCCGTCCTTGTTCGCAAGGCGTAGCGATAGCGAAGCGCTGTTCCCCAGTGCAGCGGGAAGTAACTTTGATGGCGAGCCTCCGGCGTGAGCATCGCAACTGTTTGCACACCTGCGTGCGCCAAAGTCATCACAGCAGAAAAACTCACATGTTCGGCGCCGATGATCACTGCACGCGTACCAATCTCCTGATGGCGTAGATAGACTGATTGCTGGAGTGAACCCGTGTTGTAAATCCCAGCCGGACGCGTTCCCGCAATGGCCCGGGCATTCCGCCCACGCTCGCGCGCGCCAGTAGCCAACAAGATTTGAGATGCCGACACTTCTTCTAACCCCCGCGGCGAAGTGAGAGCAAGCGCGAGATCACCTGCCCAATCGAGTGCAGTCGTAGAGGTTGAGATTTCTACTCCAGATTCAAGGGCTTTAGTTATATATCGTGCAGCGTATTTGGGACCGCTCATGACTCGATGCAGGTCACGGAAGCCATATCCGGTATGCAATGAATGGCGCGGAACTCCGCCGGCCTCGCGTTCGCGATCGAGGACGCGTACTCGCGTGAAGCCACTCTGCTTTGCCGCGATCGCGGCTGCTAATCCGGCTGGGCCGGCCCCCACGATGAGTACATCAACTTCGCTCTTCTTCATGACACAGCGCCGTTGTTCTCCAATAGGTCGCGGACTTCTGCATGGCAGTAAAAGCCTTGGCACCGGCCAAACGTGGCGCGCGTGCGACGACCAAGGCCAGATTGATCCTGCGGTGGGATCGGTGAAGAGAACGTCGCAACTATCTCCCCACGTGTGACGCGCTCACAATGACAAATGATCTCACCGTAGGAAGGATGCGCAGCGATCAGCGGGTCATTCTGGTACGGGCGTAGGGTAGCTTCCCCGAGTCTGGGAATGAGAATTGCCGGAAGTGAATTTTGAGTACCAAGATCTAGCCCGGCTTGCGTGAGTAGATCTCGGACGTGCTCGGCGATCGCCATTGAGGCAGTAAGTCCGGTGGAACGAATACCACCGACCGTTACATAACGTTGAGGTGCATGAAGCGAGATTTGAAAATCAGCATGCTCCGTAGCTGCACGCAGCCCTGCGTATATCGCCGTGATCTCCTCATCGAGCAACGCGGGCATGATCTTTCGTCCTTTCTCCTGAAGGAACGCCAACCCAGTGATCGAGGACTCAGTCGCACTTTTATCCGAAAGGTTCTCGGCAGTGGGCCCGAGCATCACATTTCCAAAAACTGTGGGTGAAACTAATACCCCTTTGCCCATCGAGGAAGGTACCGGTAGGAGAATGTGGGAGACGAGGGGACGAGACAACTTGTCGAAGACCACTAGTTCCCCGCGACGAGGCGTCACTACAAAGTCTTCAAAGCCAAACTCGCGATCGATCAGATCGGAATATAGGCCTGCCGCATTGACAAGATAGCGAGATTCAAATTCTCCCTGCGAAGTGTGCAAGGTA
>Ga0194055_10000421_pt1 | contig 34082 bp, 29 predicted proteins | sample SepL449m_MetaG_FD_155482 | JGI IMG/M metagenome (GOLD analysis project Ga0194055, IMG submission 155482) | Anoxic zone freshwater microbial communities from boreal shield lake in IISD Experimental Lakes Area, Ontario, Canada - Sep2016-L442-9m | ecosystem: Environmental > Aquatic > Freshwater >... | reverse complement strand
TAGGCGAGAAAAATAAGAAAAATAAGAAAAATAGTTGTAAATATACACTTTTTAAAAAAAAAAAAGCTAATTGTGATAGAATAATATATAAAACAAATAATAAAATTAAATTTTTAGAATATAATGTTGTAGATTCTGACATTTACGAAATACTAAAACTATCGGATCATAAAATGATATATGGTATATTTGAATACAATAATAAAAAATATATGATTTTATCGTGGAATATGAGTAATTTTGATGTTAAATTAAATGAAGATAAACAAAACTATATACAAAATAACATAAAAAAATTTATTAAAGAGTTTTTAATAAAAAAAGAATTTGATTATTTAATTTTTTCATTTCAAGAATCAAAAAAAGAATCATTTTTTATAGAAACATTAAAAAATAATTTAAAAATAGATTTTAATAATAATCATTATTATTCAAAACCTAATTTTTTGGTAAAAGATTATATTGTTCATTTATTAGTATTTTCAAAATTAAATAATCAAATAACTGATTTTGGAATAAATAATTTACAAACTCATTATAAAAATAAATTGTTTGATATTAAGAAATATATTAAAAATTTTTTAGGAACTAAATCGTATGTATATATTAAAATAGATGAATTAATTATTATATCAACACACTTTCCGATAGATAATAGAAAAAAAAAAGATTTAGGAAATGAATTAAGAATTTCAGCATTTAATAAAATAAAAGATAATTTTAAAAATAATGACAATGTTGTAATAATTGGTGATTTAAACTTTAGAAAAAATAAAAGTAAAGATCAATTAACTGAATTATTAATTAATCATCAAGAATACAAAGAACCTTTACCGGAATTAACAATAGAAACATGTAAATATAATAAATGTAAATTAGAATGTATTGAAGGGAGATGTATTCTTACAAATTAATAATTCGTTTAATTGATTTGTATGATAATAATCAATATTATTTAATATATTTTGTATTTCTTTATCAGGTACGACATTTGTAAATTCTATTTTTGTTTCAGTATCATTAAATCTTTCTTTAGCTATAACTTCAATAATACCATTTATATTAACTTTTATAGTAATATAAATAACTGGATTTTCTGAATTAATATTTTTTAATTCAAAACTTTTAATATGAATATTTTCATTTATAAAACTAGATTCACCTTGATATAAATCAATAATAATTTGTTTATCATTAGTTGTAAATTTTTTAGTTGCTGACATAGGAATAATAGTATTTCTAGGAATAATTGGTGTAAAAGTATTATTTTCAGTTTTAACTCCTATTGATAAAGGCAATCTATCAATTAAAATAATTGATTTATCAGTATTTTTATTTTGATGTATTGCAGCACCTAATGAAACAGCAATATCTTTATAATCATAATCATTATTTTGAATATCAATAATATCTTTATTTAAATGATTTTTAATTAATTCTTGTACCCAAGTTAATTTACTACTTCCACCAACTAAAATAATATTATCAATATCTACATTACCAGATATTTGTATGACTTGATCAATAGCATTAATAATATCTTTTTTAAAATGTTTATTATATATTTTATTATATTTATTTATTTTTTTTTTAATTTCAGCTTGTTCAAATGTAATATTTAACTCTTTCATTAAAGTATAATTAATATCTAAACCACCTAAATTATTATTTCCAAATATAGCCAAAACTTCACATATTTCATCTTCCATTCTAACAATAGTCAAATCTAATGTACCAGCACCAAAATCAAAAACTAATATATTTTTATTATTATGGTCATTATGCTTATCAAAATATGCTATACATGCACTTGTTGGTTCATTTAATAGTTTAATACATGGTAAAGATGACAATTCAATAGCATTCCAAATAATTTTTCTTTGATTATCATTAAAATATGCAGGGACAGTTAATATACAAGAATATTTATCTATTTTTTTATCTATTTTTTCTTTTAACTTACTAAAAAACATTCCTATAATTTGAGTTATTGATAAATCTCCCTTATCTGTTTTTATATATATTGTTTCATTTTTATTATAAAAATCAAAATTAAACAAATGTTTTTCATTTTCTTTTAAACATAGTAATCTTTTAAAATAAGATATGTTATTTACATTTAAATTAATTGCATCATCTCCAATTAATATTTCATCACCAATATGAATAATACTTGGTATATTAGAATATAATACTTTTGCTTCATCATAATCAAAAACTTTACTAATTGTACAGTTATGAGTACCAAAATCAATTCCAATAAAATTCATAATATTAAATAATGAATTTTAACTTTATATATTTGAAAATTCTTCAATAACGTTTTTATTATTATTTAATTTAATTTGATCGCATAATGAATCATCATCATAAACATTTTGTAATAAATCAAATATAATATCTATTTCACCTAAATTATTATATATATCATTATTTATTTTTTCAATTTTTGTTTTAATATCAATCCAACTAGAACTATCATCATCAATAATATTATTATAAAATAATATTATTTTATTTATTATTTTTTTTCTTATATTTTTACAATCATTTACTAATTGTAAGTTTGATTTTAAATAATATAAGTTGTTAATTTTTTCAAATAAAGATATATTATATTTACAACATAAAATCATAAAATATTCAAAAGTTTTATTAATCTCAACATTATATAATAATTTATTAATACTTATTGTAGATTCAAAAATATAATTTTCATAATATTTTTGAATATCCATATTTTTTTTATAACAGTATATATATATTTATATATAAAAAAGAACGAATAAATAAAAAAATAGTTATTGTTTAATATATTTTTTTAATACTTCTTTAAAAAAACTTTCATTAAATGTTGATAATTGTTCTAAATCATCAATACCATTACCCTCTAGTTCTTGATCTGCTAAGATGTCGCCAACACCAGGTGGTATTTCAGTAGTTTTTGGACATATATCAGAACATGTATTAGCACATGTATTAGCATCAAGAGAAAGTTTAAAAGAAGTTTCAGCTGCTAGAATGTCAGTATCTTTTATAATAAAAGATAAATATATAATATAGGGCATAAAAATTTTAAAAATAATATTATTTTTTATTTTATTTCTATTATAATTATTTTTATCATTAATACTATTTTCAATATTATCAATTGTATCATTAATATGATTAATTAAAATATTCATTTCATAAATAATATTATTATTATCAATATCTTTAACATCTTCTAATTCTTTTTGTATATTTTTTAATTTTTCAATAATAATATTAGTTTTATTCATTAATCAATAATTAATTATAAATTAAAGTTGATATTTGTTACAGTTTATTAAACGTATTATATTTTCTTTCATTTAATTCTTGTTCAAGCTTTTCACTAATATTAATATTTAAATTATTATTAACTATAACATTATTTGTAATACCTAGCCATAATTGATCACTGTAATTTATTTTTGTATTAGATAATATATTATTATAATTAGTTATATCAGATTGGTTCATTTATATTAATAAATAATATTTTAAATATTATAGATTAATCTAATTAATTATGGATGAAGATTTTTATAATATTTTAGGTATTGAAAAAACAGCAAATAAAGTAGAAATAAAAAAAGCTTATAATAAATTAGTTTTAAAATATCATCCTGATAAAAATAATGATACAAATGTTCAAGAAAAATTTCAAAAAATTCAATTATCATATCAAATTTTATCAGATCCTGAAAAAAGGAAAAAATATGATCAATTAACAATTAATCAAAAGTGTAAAATAATAGATAATATAAAAAAAATATTACATGACTTATTTGATAAAAAAATATTATCTCAAATAATTGTTGATAATAATATTAAATCATATTTAGTAAATAACCAATATGAAAAATTACATAATTATATTTATAATAAAATATATGTATTTTTGGTTACAAAATTAAATATAGATGATAATGATTTATCATCAATATTTATAAAATCAAATGATATAAAAAATAAAACTACAGTATGTACAATTTCAGATCCAGAAGATCATCCTATTAAAGCTATATCAGAAGGTCATAGTTCATATGAAACATCAGAGTTCAGTGAAACACATACGAGTGAAGTAAATTTACAAATTACAATTTATACAAATTTAGAAGAGATTTATTTTGATAAACTAAAGGAATTAACAATATTTAGACATAGATATATAGATAATGATTATATACTTGAAGAAAAAAAATTATTAGTACCTTTATATGATGATAAATATATTTTTGTAAATGAAGGTGATCAAATAAAATCTCAAAGTAAACAATATTCTTATGGTAATGTTATTGTAAAAATAAAATGTAAAAAACACAATTTTATTCAAAGAGTGAATGATTATGATTTATTATTATTTTTACCAATAACATTATATGAAATATTTAATGTATTAAAAAAAAAAATAATGTATTTTAATAATGAATATATAACATTATTATCAAATAATCCATTAAAAGACTATAAATTCGATGGAGATAAATTAGAAATTATTTTAGATAATTATGGATTACCTTATATAAATAATGGAGTAAAAGAAAAAGGAAAATTATATATTTATTTTTTATTAAATAAAGATGATAATTTTAATAAAAAATTAAAAACATATTTTAAATAATAATATTTATTAGTTTATAATATGAATTTGCAAATTTCATTTTATAAAAAAATTCTAAAAGAAAAATTTAATTTAATTGATAATATTGAAGAGATTGTATCAAAAGATCCTAAAAAATATTGTATAGATACATTATATGATATTAATGATTTACCAAAAAATAAAATTAAAAGATTTGTTTTACAGCATATTTATCAAAATACATTTCTACCATTAAATTGTATTATTTGGATTGAACAAAATATTAATAATATTAAAATGTATAATTTAAATGAATATATAACTATATATATAGTTAGTGATGATAAATTTAGTCACAAACAACATATTTTTAATATAGTGAATTGGATTTCAAAATATTCAAAACCAAAAAAATTAAATTTGTTTATTTTTTTAATACCATTTAAAAAAATTATTAAACATAAAGGTCAAATTTTAACTAGAAATGAAATTAATAGCGGTGTATGTTATAAATTTTATGAATGGATACAAATTTTTAGATCTGAAGAATTATTAAAAGTATTAATACATGAATTAATACATTATTATGATTTAGATTGTAATATTACGGATTGGATTGATGATATATTACCTATTAAAATACCATGTAATAGTTTGTTATTAAACGAAGCTGTAACGGAATCGATGGCAATAATATTACATACATATTATTATTCAGTAATTATGAATCAAGATTTAAAAATATTACTTAATAAAGAAATTGCATATTCAAAAAAAATGCATGATATAATTTTAAATCATAATGATGTTAAAACATTAAATGATTTATTTAATGTTTGTCATTATACAAATGTAATACCATATTATATAATAAAATATGTTTTAATAGAAGATATAGAAGAAGCTATAGAAAATTTATTTAATAAACAAAAAATAAAAAAATATATTATCAAAAAATTAATAAAATATTTTAATAATTTTTCAAATTTAAATTATAATATTGATAAAATAGATTATGAAATTTCTGCTAGAATGTCATCTTTAAAATTATTCTGATTCATCATCTTCTTCATCGTCTTCTTTTTCTTCTTTTTTAACTACTTTTTTGACTACTTTTTTAACTTTTTTGACTTTTTTATCTTCATCAGATGATTTATCTTTATTATCTTCTACTTTAAATTTATCATATGCTCTCTTTAAAAATGTTTGAATATTTTTAAGATTTAAATCTTCTTTATCAGTCATTTCAAATAGTTCTTTTAGTTTATCATCAGGTTTATATATAGAACGTTTTTCAATATCAACATATAAATTATTAGTTTTAATATAATTATGAATAATTGAATTAACTTTAGTTCTAGCTACCAAAGTAGTAGTTGTGAAATTTACAAAAATATCATTACTACTTACAAATTCACTTGATAATTTCTTATTAGCTAAAGCTTCTTCAATGAATTTATAAACATTTGGTGGTAGCAATTTAGGTTCAGTAATTCCATATGTTGGTTTTTTAAAACCAACATCATTAGATTCAGTATCTGATTTTTTATTACTTTTCTTCTTAAATTCTGAACTTTTTCTTACTTCTTTAATCAAATTTTGTATAGTTTTAAGATCTGATGATTCAGACTTGTGATTAATTTCAATATTTTTAACAAGTTCTTCGATTTTATCAATTTTCTCGGCAATTGACATGTTTGTTTTTGCTTACTAATTATTAGTTAGTAATCTTTAAACCTTTTATTTCTATAAGTAATATTTTCAATTTTTATTAGAATATTATATTATAAATGATTAGAAGAACTTAAAGAATGATTAAATAAACATTTATAATGAATACTTATATAATAAGTGATATAGAAAATAATGAAAATAATGATAAAATAAAAGATAAGAGAGAGATAATATTACCAACATTGTATAATTTTTATAAAGAGAATGATCATATATATATTATATTACCAATAATATCAGGTTGTTCTAGTTTATCAATACGAGTTTTAGATTGGTTTGTTACAAATTATGCCAAAAAATATAATGTTGTATATCAATTAAATACAGGGACATATTTTAATGTTTATCTTGATTATAAATCACAATTAAAAGGTTATAAAAAGAAAATGTTTGATCCTTTTTGTAGAAAAAGACGTATTCCATTTTATTATGAAGAAAATAAATGTGTAATAACAACAATAGGACAATTAAATTTTTTTAAATGGAGTATAAAAAATGAAGTTATTAATTATGTAATTAATAATTTCCAGAAAATAAATGAAGATATGACAATATCTAATAAGAAAAGTAATACTAAAAAAATACGTACAACATCATCGTCGTCAGTTTCTTCTGATAATATACATCAGAAACCATTTACAATAATTTTAAATAATTAAATATAAATTTAAAATTGTTATTATAAAATAAATTTAAATTTTTAAACATTAGTTTATTCGTCTTCTTCTTCACCATCAACTTCATCAACGTCATCAAGTTTAGAAGTGTCAATAACTGACATATTTTCAATATCAACTTCATCGACTTCATCGTCGTTGTTAAATGTATAATTATTCTTATAATCAACACTTTTAGTTGCTGAACTACCGAAAAGTTGTACAGACATAATTTTTAATGTAATACCCATTTTATATTTAGGATCTTTTTTACTACCTTCGTTTTTAGTACTAACGTAGAATTTATTAATTCTAATAATAAATTGTGCTTTTGAACCATATTTGACTACTTTTTCAAGATCTTCAACTGTTTTAATTGGGATTTCTTTTATATCTTTATTTATATTACTATAAACAGAAGTTTCAACATTATCATCTTTTTTCAATGCAAATCTTGCTCTCACGCTATATTCTGTTGTATTTTTAGTCTTATTTTCATACTCGCGAATAAAATCTTGTATTACAATTTTACCTTTCATATCTTCAGGAACTAATTCATCTTTATTTTCTTCAACTTTTTGTTGTAGTTTAGTAAAATATTCATATATTACTCCGTCTTTTTTAATAGGAATACAATATGCATTTACTCTCTGTTTAGGTGTTTCGTAAAGTGGATTATTTGATTGAGGCCATCCAGCATGTGTAAGATCAATTTTAGGTGTTTGAAAATCTATCGTTTTGTTATCTTTTTTATTATTTTTAATGAAAGAGATTAACTGATTAGGAACAACTTCATTCTTTTGTGGAGCGGGAATATAAGTATCATCAACTGTATTAATTAAATCTTCTAATTTAAAAGGCGTATTATTAGACATATTAAGTGTTTGTTTCTTATAATATATTAATTTTTATTCTTTAAATGTTTTAATCTCAATTTTTTTATAATTAGTAAAACAAAATATAAATAACTATGTAATATTAGGTAAATAAACATCAATATCAGTACGATTAAAAATATCATCCATTAGAGAATTTGATTCTAATTCAATATATTTATTATATTTATTATTTTCTTTAACATCATTAAATTCTGTATTATCAAGCAAATTATCGTCTAATACAATTTCACATAATCCAGTACCACCTCTAAATGCTCTACCGACCATAATTTGAGATGATACACTATTCATTTTATCAATTTCATTAAATAATGCTGCTTTCAAAAACTGTTCAATAGGTACTTCTAAAGAAGCTCTAGATAATGGATCTGTGTCTAATTTATTAATACCATGTCTGTTAATAGATGTGATCCCACCTGTTGCAGTCATAAGATCTGCTAATAAAGATAAATGGTGATAACTGACAGGCGACGAAGTAAAAATATTATTCATTTCTCTTACTAATAGCATTCTAACAGCTTCAATACCAAAATGTTTATACACTGTATATAAATCATTTACAAAAGTACGATTCATATCAATAGCAGAAATATTTTTTACCATATTCAAGTCAATACCATTACAATATATAACATATTCTTTCATTATTTCATATTTTCCAGTTTCTTTATCAAAATTTACCATATTATCATGATTAATATCACTATTGCGTGTGATATGTTCAGAACCTTTAAGATTAAATTTATTAAGTATAATTTCATAATAATCTAATAACGTTTTATTATTAACATTATTAAAATCAAATCTAATATGAATAATTGGTTCTTTGGAGTTACTATTATTTGATAATATACATACATAATTTACTTTTGTAATTAAATCTTTAATATTTTTCTTTAATCCATTAATTTCACCATAATTTTCTTCCCAAAAATTAATAAAGCTTGTTTTAATATCCAACATATCAATATCATTTTCTAACATAGCTTCTTTTAATAATGTAATACGAAACAACCAAGGTAATTGTCCAATGTTTTTATTAATTTGTTTAACAAAAAATGTACTTTTCTCATCTACATCATCTAATACTGTATAACTATCGTCAGATGTTACATTAGGATCATATATAATATCAATTTTGTTAATTAAGTCTTTAATAATAGTATATTTCAAATGCGATACAATTTTTTGAGCAATTAATTTATTTTGATTAAATTCAGGTTTAAGATAAATATACATATACGGCATTTGAATATTTTTACTATATGATATTAATTCAATCATACGAGGAACTCCTTGTAATCCAGCTGATCCACCACCTGTTTTATGAAATGCACTAAGTGTCATTTGTGTTAAAGGTTCTCCCATACTTTGTGCAGTTATAATACCAACCATTTCACCAGGATGAACAATTGCATTTTTAAATGTTCGAACAATTTCGACAATAATTGTATCAAATTGTTCTTTATTAAATTTATATTCTACAATACATCTTTTAGGGGTAAAATATTCATATAATGCTAATTTAAATAATATTTTTGCTGATTTTTCATCATTTAATTTATTAGGATACTTTGATTTTTCACCAATACATACTAATGGTGTATTATCATGATCTAATAAAAAATTTATTTTTTCAATAATATAATCAAATGTTAATTTTTCATCTTTCTTACTTATATAATTTTTTGCATCTTGTATAATCCTATCATAATTAACAGGTTGAAAATATGTTTCTCTTAATGTAATATAATCATTCATAACTTTAATTTGAGCAATTCTAATTAAATCTCTGTATTTAATTAATAATTTATATATTTTATTATTTTCTTCTGTATTAATTTTATATTTTTTAAGCTCATCTTGATTAAAACAGAATTTTTCAAATATACTATTATTATCCATAGCTAATATATTTAATTTAATCATTTTTTGCATAGATTGATTAATTTGACTTCCACCATATAATGTTTGAATTATTATATTATTACTAGTTCTAACTGTATTATCATAACAAACAATTAAATCTTCCAAACCTTTAATTAATTTTCTTTGAATATAACCTGTTTCTCCAGTTTTAATTGCTGTACTAATTAATCCTTCTCTACCAGTCATACTATGAAACCAAAATTCAGTAGGTGTAAAGCCACTATAAAATGAATTTGTAATAAAACCTCTAGCATCTGCTCTATCATCGTTTTGAAAAAAATGTGGTAATGTTCTACCTTTTACATGTTTTGGAAGACGTTGTAATTTTAATAAATCTTGAGTATTACCACATAATATTTGTCCTAAATTATCTTTAGATCCTTTAGCATCTGACATAATAATAGTATAAAAATTATTTGTACTATCACAAGATTCAGACGCTTGTATTCCAATATCATTACGTTTGCTTAATTTATTAGTAATCATATTTTCAAATATATCAGGTTCTAACATATCAGGATTATTTTCTATCTTAGTAATTTCATATTCAGTATTTAGTTTTATTTTTTCCATAAATATTAAACTTTTTTCTAATAATTCTTTTGATGCTATAGCATCTTTTAATCCAACAGTAAAACCAAACATCATTAACCAGTAAGTAACTAATCTTTGTGAATTATCAATAAAATCTTTTGTAATTTTATCACCATATTTATCCCAAGTAAATGTTATAATTTTTTTATTGATAATTGGACCATCAACAAAACCTCTCTTTATCTTACCATTAACTATTTCTATTTTTTTATCTTTATAATTAATTGCTTTAGGAATAATTAATGAATATAATTCATGACTATCAATATCTTTTTTTGTAATATTATAAACATCAGTATTATATGTGTACATTATAATATTCATTGCATCCCTCCAATTAATATTTCTTTTTATTTCTGTCATTTTGTAACTTCCTATAAGTGTATCTTGTTTTAATCTAATAATAGGATCAGCATATCTAGGAGAAATAATTTGTTTTTTAACATCTGCTATTTCTGCTAATTCAACTTGTGTTTGAATACATTGCGGAACAAACATATTCATTTCATCACCATCAAAATCTGCATTATATGGTGTCGTACAAGTAACATTAATTCTAAATGTTGATAATTTATCATTGTTAATAATTTTTACTTTATGACACATCATAGACATTTTATGCAATGTTGGTTGCCGATTAAAAAGTACATAGTCACCATCTAATATATGTCTTTCGACAATATCACCAATATGTAATTTAAATGGATCCTTTCTATATCTTAAATCAATACTAAATTGCTTACTACTATCTCTTCTTTTATAGAATATATAATTTGCACCAGGATAAACACTACTGCCATTTTTAACTAATTTAGATAAAAATTCAATATTATTAGTTGTTACATTTTCTGGGAAAGTAACATTCATAGCTATTTTAATAGGAACACCTAATTCATCAATATTTAAATTTGGATCTGATGTAATAACAGAACGAGCACAGAAATCAACACGTTTTCCCATTAAATTAAGTCTGATTCTTCCTATTTTACTTTTTATTCTTTCTGATATTGATCTAATACTGCGACCACATGATTTAACTTCTGTTTTAGGTAAATTATTATCATTATCAAAATAAGCTGCTATATTATATTGTAAAACATTTGCAAAATCACGTTTAAATTTTAGTTCTTCATTCGTCATATTATTAATATCTTTATATCTCATTAATGCATTATTTGCTTTAATAATATCAGCAATTTTATTATTTAATGTATCTTCTGCGAATCCATTTACTAACATATCCATTTTAACTGAAGGACGAATATGAACAGGTGGAATAGGAAATTTATCAATTATCATATCTTCAGGACGTGATCTTTTTGGATTTAAACCTAATATTATACAATCTTCATCACTTATATTTCTAAATATTGCATAAATTCTACCTGCTGAAATATAATCTTTTACTTTTTTTGATATTATTTGTGTATTTTCATCATTTTCACTATTATTATTATATTCTGCTAATATTTTAATTTCACCATTTTTAATTTCCATTTTAATTTTTGGCACTGGTGAATTACAATTTGGACAAATATTTACATTTGATGTAATATGTTTAATTTCTTCATAACAAGCTTTACCATGTTTATTATATAATAATTTTTTCATTTCAGCATTTGATTTATTAATTAATAATTTAGAACAACATGTACATATACATCCTAAAATTGTTTTAATATTATCTTTCCAACCATAATGTAATACAGGTTCTACTAAATCAACTAATCCAAAATGTCCAGGACATCTTGTAGAATTTTGTCCACAAGTTGCACATTCTTTATTATTATTTGTTGTACCTAATCTTAAATCAATAATACCATTTTTCTTAGGTTCATTATTACTTTCGTATGTCTCCCAAAAAATAATAGTATTTGAATCATCTCTCTTTCCAATTACTGAATATTTTTTAACTTCTTGATTACCAAAAATAGTAAATTCTATTTCTTTAATATATTTTATATTTTCATTAAAATCTTCAAGAGACATTATAATATTATAAACGGTTTATTTTTAAATTAATTTAATTTCAAAGATCTTTATTTGTGTATTATTATTCATTTCTTTAATTCTTAATAATTAAATTTTCAATATTTTTATTTATCTAACAATTAATATGCATTTTTATCAAAAATTGAAGTAATTAAATTTATCAATTTTTATTGAATTAATTTAAACAATATTTTTTTTAGTATATATATATATTAAAAAATATATTGATGGATATAAAATTAAAAGATTCTTGGAATCTATGGTATCATCATATTTTAAATGATTGGACATTATCAGGTTATAAAAAAATTTATACAATAAATACAATTAAAGATTTTTGGGATATTTATAATAATATAAATTTAATTGAAGAATTAAATAATTTACATTTATATTTTATGCGTAATAATGTAACCCCTATATGGGAAGATAATAATAATAAAAATGGTGGTGTATGGTCCATTTTAGTTAATATTGATCATGCTTTTGAACTATGGGAAAAATTATCAGTTGATTTAGTAAGCCAAACTATTTTTGATAATAATATTAATGGTATAAGTATTAATCAAAAAAATAATATATTTATTATTAAAATATGGAATAATAATAAAAATTTAAAAAATAATACAACTCTACCAAGTTATTTAAATGATTATGGTAATATAATTTATAAACCACATAAATGTAATTAATCTTCTTTTACAATTTATTTTAGATTATATTCATCTATTTTTGAATTATATATTTCAAGTTCTTTTGTATAACATTTTTTTTCATTATTTGTATCATTAAACATATGTGATTTAAACCAATTAGAATATTCTAATATATATTGAATAATTATAATAGTTACAAAAGTCATATAAAATGATTTTTTCCAAAAATTTATATCTTGTATTATATCTATATATTGATGTCCAGTTCTAGAAGAATCAATACCAGCTTCTGCAAAAGCAAATATAAAAAATATTACTACAGATTCAATAAATGTTAATAATAATCTTTTATATTTACCTTTCCAAATACAATCATTATATGGATTTTTAATACTCTCAAATAAATCTTGTTTTGATAAATCTAATCCTGTCATAAATTTCTTCTTTCTTATAACTACAATCATAATTACAGGTAACATTAATGTAATAAATGTCATAAATGCTATACTTACAAAAGCACATCCATTAAATATTTTTGTAATATAATCATGTGGAGAACATTCTAATATTATATATGGTTTAAATAATGACATTTCATCCATATAATAACCCATTACAAAGGGAGCAATAATTATAACAAATATAAAAATAATAGATTGCCATCTTTTGATATTATAGTTAAAAAACTTTTCTGTAAGTTTAGGATAAATCAAAGAAGCACCAAAAAATAATATTAGAAGTATAGTTATTATTGCCCCTTGATATTTTAAACCATTCCAAAATAATCCACTAAAGAAATTATCTTCACAGTCACAAACTGTTGGTTTTGCTGGATCTTTTGTATCTTTTGTATCTTTTGTATCTTTTGTATTTTTATCAACAGATTCGGCAGAACCAAAATGTTCAGTTTTTTTACATTCTTTATAACCAAAATTAAATCTATATAAACCTGAAAATTCAAAAGCTAAATGTTTAAATATACAGAAAATAAATATAATAACTGCGACATTAGTAATTAATTGCAATTCACCTAATCTAATAACATACATAAATATTGTTGATAATAAAAAAGCTAAAAATAATAATATAAATTCTATAGTAAATTTATAGTAATTTATTTTCATATATTCCATTGTTTTTTCATTTTTAGTTATTAAATTAACAATTCCAATTGCAAATAAAAAGAAAAATATAAAGAAAAGTTTCCAAAAAGCAAAACTTTTTGCAAAATAATCTGTATTATATTTTTCTTTATTTATATTAATTTTTGTACAAGTTCCCTCTATACATTTTTTAGTACAATCACCATGATAAATACCCATATTTCTTATTAATTGTGTCCAAATACTTTCATTACAACAAATATTTTCAGATTTAGTCATAAATATATATATATATATATATATATATATATATATATTTATTTAATAATAAATTATATCAATATGAACAATTAGTTCAACTAATTGTTTAAATTATTTTATTAAAAATGAATTGAATGAAATAAATTATTTAAATGATATAAGGAATTAAATATAAAATTATATATGTTTAAATATATAATATATAATGGAAGATAATCAATATTGTACAAGTTTTGATAATATAAATTTAAAAGAATATACTCTTAGAGGTATTTATGCTTATGGATGGGAAAAACCGTCAGATATTCAAAAACAATCATTAATAAAACTATTAAGTGGAAAAGATATTATTTTACAAGCTTCAGCTGGAGCAGGAAAAACAGGAGTTTTTGCAATTGGAGCATTGGAAAAAGTTGATTTAAATTTAAAAGATTTACAAGTATTAATTATTTCTCCAACAAGAGAATTATCAATTCAAACATATAATATTATATGTAAATTAGCATGTTTTTCGCAGATTTCAGTTGCTTTACATAGAGGTTGTAGTAATAAATTTCGTGTTGAAGAAAAAATAACAGGTGTTGAAAAAGCAAGTGGTTATATTAGTTATGGTGTAGCAGAAAAATATAAAGAACAAATTATTATTGCTACACCAGGAAGACTACTAGATTTATTACAAAGAAAATTTCTTAATTTATCACAATCAAAATTAATTATTTTAGATGAGGCTGATGAACTTTTATCAGCCTCGAATGAATTTATAATAACAATAAAAGAAATTTTTAATTTTTTAAATTTTCCAAATACTTTTCAAACTATTGTTGTATCAGCAACATTACCTCTTGATGTAATGGAATTAATAAATAAAATCACAATTGATCCAATACAGATATTAGTAAAAAACGAAGATCTTGCACTAGAAGGAATAAAACAATATTATGTTGTATTAGATAATGAAGAAGATAAACTATTATGTTTAATTGATATATACAGTACATTATCAATTCAACAATCAATTATATTTGTTAATAGGAAAGATAAGATTGATTATATAAATAAAAAAATGTTAGAAAATGGTTTTACTGTATCGTGTATTTATGGTACTATGAGTCAAATAGAAAGAGATGCAATAATGGAATCATTTAGAAAAGGTAAAACAAGAGTTTTAATATCAACTGATTTAATAGCTAGAGGTATAGATGTTCATAGTGTATCTACTATATTTAATTATGATTTACCATATAATAAATATAATTATATTCATAGAATTGGTCGTTCTGGTCGATATGGTCGTAAAGGGATTGCTATTAATTTTGTTTTAGAACCATCCGGTAATAAACCTAAAAGTATAATTGAATTAGAAAATTTTTATAATTGTATTATTGATCCTTTGCCAAATTGTGATTCAATAACTGGATATTAATAAGTGAATTTTCTAAATATAATATTTGGAAAATTTATGTTTTTACAATATTTTTTTCTATATTTAAATTAATAATGATTGAAATATATAATTTATATAATGAAAAAAATATAGATGCAATTAATAATGAACTTGATAATATTATTGAAAAAGTAAATATAATTAAAGCAAATAATTATGAACCAACAATTAAAGAATGTTTTGCAATTAAAAAAGATATTATTAATTATGTTAAATCAAATAAAAGAATAATTTATGGTGGTACTGCATGGGATGAATTAATAAAAAATAAAGATCCAAATGATAAAATATATAATGAGAATGATTGTAATGATGTAGAATTTTATTCACCTAAACCAATAGATGATATTGTAAAATTATGTAAAATATTAAACAATAAATATAAATTTGTTAGAGCACAAGAAGCTCAACATCCTGAAACATACACTATATTTGTAAATTTTAAAGCAATGTGTGATATAACTTATATGCCATCTCCTATATTTTATGGTATTAAAAAACAAACAATTAAAGGTATTGAATATATTCATCCTTCAGTTATATTAATAGATATATTAAGACAATATAACGATCCAATAAATAGTTATTGGAGATTAAAAGAGAAAAAAGTATTTTTTCGTGCTAATAAAATATTAAAACATTTTCCATTACAACTTGAAAATGGAAAATTAAAAAGTAATACAAATATTAATAAAGAAGTAATTGAATATGTATTTTTAAATATTAAAAATATTAAGTCACTTGTTTTTTTAATACCAAGTTTTTATTTAAATCCTAATAGCGATAAAATAAAATTTGAAGATCATTTAATTGTATTCACTGATAATTTTACAAATGATGTTAAAATAATATATTCAATTATTTTAAAATTTTTATCAGAAAAAAATATATTAGATAAAGCTGATGATATAATAAAAATAGATCAATATGTACCATTTTATCAATATTGGGATCAACGAATTATTTTTAAATATAATGATATTCCTTTTTTAATTATTCAAGGTCATAATCAAATATGTATTCCTTGTCATGAAGTTTATGTAAATAAAAATAAAATTGAAAATATAGTTTTTGGAACTTTAAAAAATGATAAGAAAGAAGAATTCAATTTAATAAAATTAGGTACTTTTATAATGTTATTAAATTATTGTATTATTAATTATCATTATAATTATATTTATAATAAAGATAATTGCAAGAATATTGATATAATTATTTATAATTTATTAGAATCAAGAAATAAATATTTAGAAAATAATAAATTAACAGTAATTGATAAATCACGATTTCAAGAATTTATAATAGAATGTTATGGTAATACTATTGATATGAATAGACAGAAACAGTTACGTATAAATAAAAGAAAAGAAAAAGGTGTTAGATGGGTATTTAGTTATGATCCTAATAATGATAATGATAAAGCATATCTTAATGTTAATTATAAAAATACTTCAGGATATATTAATAATAAATCTATTAAATGGTTATCGGAATAATATATAATTTTATATTTCTATTATTGTTTTTATATTTTTAATTTCTGTATTTATATCTTTAATTTCTGTATTTATATCTTTAATTTCTGTATTTATATCTTTAATTTCTGTATTTACATATGAATCTGTATCTGAATTTATTTCTGTACTTATATCTGAATCTGAATTTGAACTTATATCTGAATCTGAATTTGAACTTATATCTGAATCTGAATCTGAATCTGAATTTGAATCTGAACTTATATTTGAATTTGAATAAGTATATTTAGCATTTAATGGTAATTTATAATAAATATCTATTTTTTTTTTAATTTTTAAAAGTTGATCATAATATATTAAATCATTATTTTTTATTTCATTTATTAAATCTATTATATTTTCTGAATAACAATAATTTAGTAAAGAATTTCTAAAAATTATAATATTTGATAACAATAAAACTTTTTCTTGACTATCATTAATTTTTTTATAATAACTATCATTAATTTTTTTATAATAACTATCATTTTTTTTACAAAAGATTACAAATATTGCAATAATGCATAATATAAAAGATTGAATAAACATTTTTTAATAATAAAAGATTTATATCTTAATCTTTTAAATTAATTTATTAAATATTATATATATATATATGTCAAATATAGAATTATTACCTTCACAAAATAATATTTGTGGAATGGAAATAAAAGACAAAATAATATATAAATATAAATGTCCTCCAAATAAATTTTGTAATTATGCTGCGGATGAAAAATTAGGTATTTGTGAAAATACTGGCTGTTTTCCTTATAATATGAATGGTGTTAATATAAATATTAAAGATTATGATGGTAGTGAAGTATCAAGAAATAGAATGACTAATATTTGTGATCGTAAAACATCTACAGATGGAAAATGTGGTTTAGATAATAATAGTACAAAATGCCCTAATAAAAAATGTTGTTCAATTAAAGGTATTTGTGGTTATGATAAAGAAAGTTGTATATCAATATCTCCATATTATTCTAATGATATAATAGCAGAAGTAAATAGAAATTATTTTAGTAATTATATTGATGTTAAAGATTATCAATATGAATTTATTAAACAAATTACTGATAAATATAAAGGTAATAATAATTTTGAAATATCTACAGATAATAAATGTGGTTTAGATTTAGATAAAGAGAAAATATTTAAATGTACTGATAATAAATATTGTGATAAAAATAATAATTGTACAGTAGATTATAATAATTTTAATAATAATAATTTAAATTTAAATTCAAATTTAAATTTACAAGATTTAGATTTAGATTTATTTCGTGGAGAAAAATTTAATGATGAATATAGTAAATGGAATAGAAAAAAAGAAAAAATACAATCAATTTATAATAAATATATTAATAATAATTTAGAAATTTCAACTAATGAAAATTGTGGTATTGATTTTGAAAATGAAAAAATATTTAAATGTTCTGATAAAAAATATTGTGATAAATTTAATAAATGTTCAATAGATTATAATAAATATATTGATAATAAAACTGTTGATTTTAATAATACAATTTTAAAAGATTTTATTAATGAAGAAGAATTAAAAAATTTAAATTCAAAATTAATGGATGGTAAAAATTTTATTAATGAATATAATAACTGGAAAAAAATAAAAAAAGAAAAAATACAATCTGTTTATAATAAATATATTAATAATAATAATTTTGAAATTTCGACAAATGGAAAATGTGGTATTGATTTAGAAAATGAAAAAATATTTAAATGTTCCGATAAACAATATTGCGATCAGTTTTATAATTGTTCTGTAAATTATGATAATAATTCTTATAATAATAGATTTAATTTTAATAATAGTAATTTAAGAGATTTAAATTCAAATATAATATATTATACTGATGAACCTTTGACTGATAAGCCGTTTTCTGAAGAGACTTTAAAAGAGCCGTTTGGTGAAGGTGAGAATGACCCGTTACGGACTGGCAAGCCTTTAGGCGAGAATGACCCGTTACGGACTGGCAAGCCTTTAGGCGAGAATGACCCGTTACGGACTGGCAAGCCTTTAGGCGAGAATGACCCGTTACGGACTGGCAAGCCTTTAGGCGAGAATGACCGTAAATTAAAAGATTTAAGTTCAAATTTAATACATGGTGATAAATTTTTTGAAGAATATAATAAATTCAGAAATCCATTAGATTGTAATAATATTAAAACATTAGATAGTTTTAAAACATTATATAATATAAAAACAAATAATAATTTTAAAATACTTGATATTGTTAAAACAAATAAAATTGATGATAAAACATGTGATATCAAATATAATTATCAAGGTAATGTTACTGGACAAAATAGTAGAAGAATAATATTTCAATATAATCCAGATATTGGATATGTATGTACAAATATTGATAAAGAAATGAGTGGTTATACAACCTTAAATTTAAATGATAAATATAAGGATGAAATGATAAAAGAAGAACAAAATAATAAAACTTATATTTATATAATTATATTTATAAGTATTATATTCTTTGTAGTATTTATAATTGGTATAGTATTAGTATTTATGGATAAAAAATAGATATATTATTTATAATATAATATAATATTATATTATATTATATATTATATGTCTGAAAATAAAATAAAAGAAATTTATGAAAAAAACATTTTTATTCCTTCACAAAATAATATTTGTGGGATTTTAACAAATGAAAATAAAGCATATAAATGTCCTCCTAATAAATTTTGTAATTTTGCTGGTGAAGTTGGTATTTGTGAAAATATAGATTGTACTCCTTATCCATTTAATAACAAATATAAAGACATGGATTACCGTAAATTTGATGGTACTGATGTATCAAGAAATATATTTAAAAATACTTGCGAAGACCAAATATCTACAAATGGAAAATGTGGATTAGATAATAATAGTACAAAATGTCCAGATAATAAATGTTGTTCATTAAATGGTAAATGTGGTGATGATAAAGAAAGTTGTTTATATATTGACTCTAGATATAATTCTATTCATAATGATAATTTTTATAATAATATAATAGCTAATGTAAATAGTAATTATTTTAGTAATCATAAAAATGTTAAAGATTTCGGAGATCAATATATAAAAAAGATTGAAGATAAATATATAGGTAATAATAATTTTGAAATATCTACAAATGGGAAATGTGGTTTAGATTTAGAAAATGAAAAAATACTTAAATGTTCTAATAATAAATATTGTAATAAATATGGTGATTGTTTAGATGATTATAATAAATATAATAATGAAAAATATTTATATTATCCAGATTTAAGTTTAAATTTTGTTCATGGTAATAATTTTAATGAAGAATATAATAAATGGTTAAATAATTTTAAAAATCTAAATCAAGTTACAAATACAAATACAAATACAATACCAAATCAAATTCAAGTTACAAATCAAGTTCCGGTTACAAATCAAGTTCCGGTTACAAATCAAGTTCCAATTCAAAATCTAGTTACAAATACAATAGCAAAAGAAATTCAAGTTACAAATACAAATTCAAATCCTCAAAACAATATTATTTTTCCTACTACAGTAATTGTATATATAGTAACAACAGGAATAATATTAATAATAATTATTATTAATGTTATTTATAATAATTATAAAAATTGAATATATAATATATAAATTATAAATAATATAAAAAGTAAAAAATAAATATAATAAAATGTCATCCAAGAATATATCTGATAATGAACAAATAATATTACCATATAATACTTATAATATATTACTTAAACCAGAAGATGTAACATTAATGTTTAAAAAATTTAAAATAAATATTGTACCTAATGATATTAATATATATCAAGAAGCATTAGTACATATATCATATATAAAAAATGAATATATTAATATAGATCCTTCTATATTAATAAATACTGTTCCAAATTCATTAAATTTATTTGAAATTTCAAATGAAAGATTAGAATTTTTAGGCGATACTGTTATAAAATGTATAATTTCAGGATATATATTTCAACGTTTTCCTAATGAAGATGAAGGTTTTTTAACAAAATTAAAACAAAAGATAGAAGATAAAGATTCATTAGCAAGATATGCAAAAAGATTAGGTATTGAGCAATATTTAATAATATCAAAACATATTGAAGAAAATAATGGTAGAAATTCAAATAAATTATTAGAAGATGGTTTTGAAGCATTTTTAGGTGCATTATATTTAGATTTAGGTTTTGAAACATGTAAACAATTTATGATAATTATCTTAGAAACAGAGATTGATTATGCAGGTATATTGTATCAAGATACAAATTATAAAAATCAATTGTTGATATTTTATCATAAAAATAAATGGTCAAATCCTATTTATGTAGAAATAAAATCAGAAAGTCATTTGAATAAAAAAACATTTACTATGGGAGTAAAAAATTTTAATAATGAAATAATAGCAGAAGCAACAGATATTTCTAAAAAAAAAGCTGAGCAAAAAAGCGCTTTATTGGCATTATTAAAATATAATCAAATTAATTTAGATCAAATCCCAGAAAATATTGAAATTTAATTTATATTAATATAATATAGTATAATATGTCTAATGAAAATAATTATATAGATTTAAAAACGAATGGACGATTATTTCCTGTTTGGGTATTACATAATTTTAAGAAATATAAATTAGAACCAATTATATATAAATCTAATGAAGATCCTTGTATAGAAATAAATAAAAATAATAGTACAAAAGAAAATTTACAACAATTAAGATTACATCAAAAATTTTTAAGTTCATTTTTTGATTATAGAAGTCCATATAAAGATGTTTTAATATACCACAATGTTGGTTCTGGTAAAACAGCATCTGCTATTAATATTTATAATATACTTTATAATTATACACCACAAATAAATGTTTTTATATTAATAAAAGCAGCTTTACATGATGAACCTTGGTTAGCAGATTTAAAAAAATGGATATCATTAAGTGATAAAGAAGATAGGATGAATAATATAAAATTTATTCATTATGATGCACCAAATGCAGATAAAACATTTTTAAATGCTATTAAAGAAGTTGATGTTTTAAAAAAAAATTTATATATAATTGACGAATCGCATTACTTTATAAATAATGTATATAATAATATTGTTTCTGGATATGGAAAACGTGCACATATTATTTATGAACATATAATATCTGAAAAAAAAGAAAACAGACAAACAAGAGTAATATTATTAAGTGCTACTCCAATAGTAAATAATCCATATGAAATAGCATTAACTTTTAATTTATTAAGACCAGATACTTTTCCAAAAACAGAAACAAAATTTAATGAAATTTATATATCTCAAAATATACTTAATCCAGATAATAAAAATATGTTTCAACGTAGAATTATGGGTTTGGTTTCATATTATGTTGGTTCTGATCCAAGATTATATGCTAAACAATATGAAAAAAATAAATTACTTGAAATGGATCCTTATCAAGAAAAAATTTATAATTATTTTGATGCTATTGAAAAAATTTTTAATAAAAAAAGATTTAGTAGTAAAAGTTCTAAAAGTGTATACAGTGTATATACACGACAATCAAGTAATTTTGTTTTTCCATCTATGGGAGATAAATTTGACGGTGAAGGAAGACCAAGACCAAATCAATTCAGATTATCAGAAAAAGATATTAAAGAAAAAGAAAAAGAAGAAGAAATTGATCTTGATAAAGAGAAAAAAAAAAGTATTAAGGCTTATAACTTTGCAATTAATGAATATGTTCAAAAATTTGATGAATATTTAAGTAAATTATATAATAAAGAAGAATTAGATAAAGATATTGAAATATTTAAAACACAATATTCTATGAAATTTATTGATTTTTGGAAAAATCATAAAAATAAATGTAAATTATTAAATACTATGTATAGTTGTTCATGTAAAATGACAGCTATATTATTTTATATGATCCGTTCTAAAGGACCTGTTCTTATATATTCTAGTTTTGTTGTAATGGAAGGTTTGCAAATATTTAAAATTTATTTAAAATATTTTGGTTTTACTGAATTTAATAATAAAAATAAAGATAAAAGTATTAATCATTTTAGATATATTGAATTTAATGGCATGATTGAAAAAGAACAAAGAACAAAAAATTTAATGGAATTTAATAATAAAGAAAATAAAGATGGTTCTAAAATTAAAATAATTTTAATTTCTCCAGCAGGAGCTGAAGGAATAAGTTTAATGAATGTTAAACAAGTTCATATAATGGAACCATATTGGAATGAAGTACGTATTACTCAATTAATAGGTCGTGCTATTCGAATGTGCTCTCATCAAAATTTTACAATTGAAGAAAGATTTGTTGATATATATCGTTATCATGCAATAAAAAGTAATAAAGATGAAACTACAGACGAAAGAATATATAAATTAGCTCAATATAAACATAATTTAATAGAATCATTTTTACAAACTATTAGAGAAGTTGCAATTGATTGTGAATTATTCAAAAATGATAATATGATTGAAAAAAAATATGAATGTTTTAAATTTAATGAATCGTCATTATTTAATAAATTTATAGCTCCTGCTTATAAAGATAATTTTTTACAAGATAAAAAATTAGATAATGAAATTAATAGTAAAAAAAGTGAAAAAAAAAAAATAAAAGTTTATAAAATTAAAGCAATTATAAAAGATAATCCAAATGATGTTAAAGAATATTGGTATAATCCAGATACTGGAGTTGTGTACGAATTACAATTAAATTATCCAATTGGTAAAATATTTTTTGAAAATGGTATTCCAGAAAAATATAACAAAGATATTTATATTATAAATGAGTTAATTCCAATACCAACATTATTAAAAACTTAATGAAAAAAAAATATATATTATAATATATATATAAATTATGGAAATTCATTTAGTATCTTATTATATTGGTATTTTAATAATATTCTTTACAAATCTATATATTATTTTTAATAATAAAGATCAAACTGTTATTAATTACTCATACTTAAATATTTTCGGAGCATTATTAATTGCATTTTATTTTATGGATAAAGAACACATGTGGGATTATTTAAAAAATAGTTATAAAGAAGAAGAAGATTGCTAAATTTTTATAAAATTTATATATATATATATATATAAATTTTATGCTATATGCAAAAAAAATTGAATTTTCTTTTATTTGTAATTTATATTAAAAATAAATTAATTTACAAAGAAATGGATAGTGATAATGAGATAGATATGGATAGTGATAATGAGATAGATATGGATTGTGATAATGAGACAGATATGGATAGTGATAATGAGTCAGACGATGATGAAAGTTTGCCTGAAATATTGAACACTATTTACGACTACATCAAGTTAATTTACGACTACATCAAGTCAAGCTACTACAACAAGCTAAGCTATGACTACATCAACCCTCGCTACAACTAAATCAACGAAAAAAAGTATCATACTAGACTTGCTATATTTATTATTTATATACAAGTTAAAAAATCCATTTTTCGTCGACATCAAAAGCCCATTTAAACTTTTGTATTAATGTTTTTGTAAATATTTTTTCAATAGGAAGTTTATGTTTTTTTAAGAAACTAATTGTTATTCTCGGATCTATATAATTTATTTTTGATGTACCTAAAGATAAATTTTTTAATTCTTTTTTTAATATTTTTTTTCTTTTTAATTTTTCTATCATTAATTTAATTTTACTAATGTCTTTATCTCGTGATTTATATTCTTCTAGTTTATCTTTTAATAATTCTATTTTATCACTTATTTTCTTAATTTGTTCATTATGATTATTTGAAATATTTTTTTGATGATTACATAAACATGCTACTTTAGTATTAGCTTGATTAAATAAATCTAATAATAGTTGTACTTTATCTGGTTTATTATATTTATCATACTTTTCTGTTATTTTATTTAATTCTTCATAAAATAAGTTACTTGCATTAAATGTTCTGAATACTTTAGCTGTTAATTCAATCATAAAAGTTTGTAAATATTTATTTAATGAATTTGAATTTATTAAATCAAATAAGTTATCATCTTTATTTTTCATAAATTCTTTTATATTTGTATATACATTTTCATTAACTTGTAATTCTTTTACATATCTTACTGAATCTTTACCATAAAAATCTAATTTTATTTTATTATTATCTAATATTGTTATATGTTCAACTCTTAAAGAAGTAACACCAACAGTATCAGATTCATCTTCAGATTTTTCATTACCTACTCTTAAAGCTAATGTATCAATTAAATATAGTGCTGTTGCTAATTGTTTTAAAGTTTTATCTGATGATTTTAAATTAATATCATTTTCTTTTCGAATTGTATTAATTTGTTTTTTTAGTTTTCTCGCTAAATCAAATTTTTCCATATCATTCTTCATTTTTAAATTTGAATCATTACCTAACCATACATATTTTGTTTTTCCGGATATATTATCTTTCCAACTTGCTAACCATTCAACATTTCTATCATGAATAATTTTACCCCATTTATGACCTTCTAATGTTTTTGGTATATTAGATGATTTATCTAAATTTAATATTACATCTTCTGGAAATATTCTAAATTTTAATTTTCCAAGTTTAGGATGATTACCTCTGCCTAAAAATATTCCTGGTGGTTCTATTCTAAAATTTCCAACACTAGTTTTTTTTCCATCTATATAAGCAAATTTATATTGTTCTAAATCATCATCAATTATAATTTTATCTTTTTTTTGTTTATTTTCTAAATATTTAATAAAATATTTAAAATTGCATGTATCTAAAGATTTTATATCATCATTTTTTAATATTTTTTTAAAATCTTTCCAAAAATTTTTTTTAAATTGAGATTTTTTTATATAATCACTATTTAAATATTTAACATAATAAGTTAAAAATTCTTCTGCTAAAGGATTTAATATATATTCTTTATCATTATATATTAAAGGTATTTTATTATATTTATACAAAGGAGGAAATAAAACTCCATTATGTTGTAATGTTGTCCATTTATATTTTGAACCTCCAAATTGTAATATTATAAAATATTGTGCTAATATGTTTATTATCATATTTAATATATATATTTTATAAATATATATTAAAAAATAATGGAAGAAAATAATTTAAAATCTTTTTTTAATACTTTTGTATATTTATGTAAAGATTTTACATACAATTATAATGAAATATTAACAACTTTTAATATTATTTTAAGTTATTTAAAAGGTGATGCAAAAGAATTAATTGATTTTTTTATATTAGATTTGACTAATATTAATGATTATCTAAATAAAAAAACAAATAAATTTGATGTACCTATACCTGATAAATTTAAGAGTATAGAACATTATCTTAATCTTTATCATAATTTTTTAATAAAAATTAATTGGCATTGTGACAAAAATATAAGCCAAAACAATAAATATTTTAAAGATTATTTAGAATTTATAGAAATGTCATCAGATATATTATATTATTATAATATTCTTGATCATAATAAAATTGCTTTAATATTATTAATTTATATACCATTATATACTGCATATATTATTTAATAAATAAAAACTTTTTTTTATAATTACATGGTTGTAATATTTTTATTTGATTTTTAATTTTTAAACAATCATTTAAAAAATAATTATCAGAATTTTTTTTTTTCTTTTCTTGTTTATTTTCTAATAATAATTCAGCAATAATATTTATATAATCAAAATTATAAATTGTAATTATTTCATTAGTTACAATATTATAAATATAATAATTACAATTATTACAATTATTAGTATTTATATTTATATTTATCCATGCTATACATACTAACTCTAATAAATGTTCTTTTGTTATATTATCAACACTAATAATTTGATAAATATTATTTTCATTATATGCATTTATTCTTCCATAAATATTTAATTCACCATATTTATTAGAATTATAATTATAATTAATTATTTTTTCATATGTTAAATTTTTTATAACTTTATTATCCATATTTTGTATGTATTTGTTTATTTGATATTTATTAATACAATCATTATCATTTTGAACTAATTTAAAAAATATATTATCAACAAGTGATAAATATAAATTAGTTAAATATAAGTTATTATCAATATTATTTGAAGGAAAATTAATTTTTTGAATAAATTTATTAAACCAAAATAAATATGAATATTTTAATTTTAAACAATTTTTTTTTAATTCAGTAAAATTTTTAATATTTATATTGGTTTCTATTTTAGTAACTATTTTTTCAAACATTGTTATATAATTTACTAAATATTGATCTATATAATCAACTGTTTTATTAAAAATTGTCATATTATTTGTATTATCATATTCTCTTATCGATGTAATTAATAAACTATTGATAGTATTATTTTCATTATTTTCATTATATGAAAAAGTAGATTTATTAAATGTTAAATCAAGATATTTAACTATATCATTTATTTTACTATCATCGATATATTTAACTAAATCATTTATCCAAATTTTAGGTATATTTAATTCTTTTTTAGAACTATTATTTAAATTATCATTAATTAAATTTATATCTATTAATTTAGTATCTGTCATTTCTAAATAATTAGATTTTAAAAATTGTAATGGATAATAATTTATATCCTCTAATAAAAATAAATGTTCAGATGCTCTTGTAATAGCAACATAAATAGATGGAGGACACTCATTTTTTGGAGCAGTTTTATTATAAAAATTAAAATAAGAACTATCAAAATTATAAACAATTACAATTTTTCTTTCTCTGCCTTTTGATTTATGAAAAGTTGTAAAAACAACTTTATTTTTAATATTTTTTTCATCTAATTTTTTTGATGAATCGTAAACATAAAATGGAATATTAGATTTAATAAATTCATTTTCAAGTAATTTAACAGGGTTAAGTTTTTTAGATATAAAACTTGGACATAAAATAAATATATCAGATGGTTTATATCCAAGTTTAAAAAATTCTTTTATTTTTTTAATTAAAAAATTATATATTTTAAATGTATTACAAATTAAATAATTTACATTTGATCCTTTTTTAAATGTTTTTATTCTATTCTCCCCTAATAATACATTATTTACAAAATTTGCAATAGATTGCGTAACTCTAAAACTTTGAGATAATGGTAATATTACTGAATTTGAATATAAATCTTTTGCTAATGTTAAAAATCTATTATCTGCACCTTTAAAATCATATACTGTCTGATATTTATCACCTAATAATAAATATTGTACATTTTTTTGTAAATCATTTGTAAATTTTAATATAGCCGAATAAAATAATATTGTCATATCTTGTACTTCATCTATAACTATAATATCAAATTTTGGTAATTCTTTAATAGGTGGTGTATTATTTTCAATAACATTATTAATTATTATATCACTATACGCATTAGTGTTATAATAATTTACATATAAACTATGATATGAATGAATTTTTATATTTTTTATATCTTTTGCTTTATCTTTTACTTCATGTCTTAGAATACTATTATATGTTATTTGAAGTATTAATTTATCAGGTAATGCTTTTGCTAATTCTAAAACTGTTGTTGTTTTACCTGATCCTGCGACAGCATCGCAAATAACATTTTTATTTTGTTTAATTGTATTAATAATATCTATTTGTTCATTACTTAACATATTAATACTATTTATTTGTTTATTACTTAACATATTAATACTATTTATTATATATTATTTTTTTTTTATATTATTTTTCTTTATTAATTATATTATTATAAACTGTTGATAATATTTCAATATTACCTAAAAATTGATATTTTTTTACTACAAAATAAAATACAATAATATTGGGAATATAAATTAATAATATTAATGCAAAATTAAAATAGTGAATATATCCTATTTTTTTTTGATTTTTAAATATTAAAGAAAAATAATCTAATGTAATAATTACTAAAAATAAAAATACTACACATAATATTGGTATAATACAATAATATAAATATAAAGTATCATTTACTTTTTCCCTATTTATTCTTTCTTCTTCTGCTTTTTCTATATATTTTTTTGTTTCTTCATCTTTCATATTTTTAATTGCATTTTTTATTGCTGGATCTTGTGTTATATAATAATTTAAAGTACCTATTTTTTCTTCTATCAAATGTTCATATTCAGTAGATATAGCAAATTTAAAAAATATAGTTTGTATAACCATAAAAAGAATAATATTTACAAACATTAAATAAACTTCATTTTTATCAGTTATTGCTTCCATTATTACTTTTTTAACACTAATGAAATAATTATAAATTATTGATGGTAAATCTTCTTTTTCTTTTAAAAATCGTATACTTAAATTTTCGTCAGTCATATATTATATTATAATATTATAATATAATATAATATATTAATAATATATTATAATATTATAATATAATATAATGTTGTCTGAATTATATACTTTGAATAATATTTTTAGTCTACTATTTGTAGCATTAATAATAACTATATTTGAAATAGGGTTTTTTTATATTATTTTAATCCCAAGAATACGTGGTCTTGCTAATGATGCAATAAATAAAATATCAAATAATTTAAAAAATAAATTAAATATTTCATTAAATAATATAATTGATAATATATTAACACAAATATTTGAAAAAAAAGAAATATTATATAAAACAAAACTTTCCGAAGATAAAATTAAAGATCAAATTAAAAATGAAATAATAAAAGAAATAAAACAAAATATAAATTTAAAAACTAATACAATAAATACAAATACTTATAAAGATAAAATAAATTCTGATGCTAATAAAATAAATAATATTATAGATACTAATAAAGATAAAATAAATTCTGATGCTAATAAAATAAATAATATTATAGAAACTAATAAAGATAAAATAAATGATATAATAGAAAATTTTAATGAAAATAATGTTAGAAAATATAAACCAACAATTGAAACTACAATTTATGATGAAATAACTCTTATTATTATTAAAGTATTAAAAAATAATAATATTGAAATAGACAACGAATTTAGAAATTATATTAAAATGTTAGTTGTTACAGATTTTGATAATAAAATATTATCAATATTAAACACATTAAAATACGATGAAAATCATATTATTAATATTAATAACAATAATACAATTGTTTTATCTGTTATTATTATTTTAGTATTATTAATATTATTAAAATTATTATATAATAATATTAGCTTACAAAATGAAAATTGTGGTTTTGGTACTGGTGTTAAATATAAAGTTTATATTGCAAGTTTTATAATTATTTTTAATATTATATTTTTTCTACTAAATTTTTATTATTTTGGTATTACGCATAAATATAAACAAGAAAATGAACTTATAATTCATATATTTGATAAAATTCAAATATAATATTAATATATAATATTAATATATATTAAATGTCTCAGGTATTATTAAATTTTATTAATGATATTAACACATCTAATACTAAAGCAGGTACATTATTAGTTAATTATGGAGGTACAGGAGCTAATATTTTAAATAGTAATCAATTATTAGTAGGTAATGGTACTGGAACAGTTATACAATCTGCTAATTTATCTTGGGACAATTCAAATAATATATTAACTGCTACTAAATTTTCAGGTATAGGATCTGATTTAACTATATTAAATGCAACTAAAATTACATTAGGAACATTAAATGTAGCTCAAGGTGGAACAGGTACTAACAATTTAAATAGTAATCAATTATTAGTTGGTAATACTACTGGTGCTGTGATACAATCTGCTAATTTATCATGGGATAATTCAAATAATATATTAACTGCTACTAAATTTTCAGGTATAGGATCTGATTTAACTATATTAAATGCAACTAAAATTACATTAGGAACATTAAATGTAGCTCAAGGTGGGACAGGAACTAATAATTTAAATAGTAATCAATTATTAGTTGGTAATACTACTGGTACTGTAATACAATCTGCTAATTTATCTTGGGATAATTCAAATAATATATTAACTGCTACTAAATTTTCAGGTATAGGATCTAATTTAACTTTATTAAATGCAACACAAATTACATTAGGAACATTAAATGTAATTCAAGGTGGAACGGGTACAAATAACTTAATAAGTGGTAAAATATTAATTGGTAATGATACAAGTTCTGTAATACAAAATAATAATTTTACATGGAATAATACGACTACTTGTTTAGGAGTTGGTAAAACAAATCCTTCAACCACTTTAGATGTATCAGGTAATATATTAACAAATACGCAATTTTTAGGAACAGGTACTAATATTTCTTATAGTTGGTTAAATGACACAACAACAGGTATAGGAAGACCTTTAACAGGTATAATTGGTTTTTATACTAATAATATTGAAAGATTACGTATTCTAAATAATGGAGATGTTAATTTTGATAACAATACTTTATTTGTTGATAGTATTAATAATAGAATTGGAATTGGCACAATAGAACCAAATACAAAACTTCATGTTATAGGTGATAGTAAAATAGATGGTTTATTAACAGTTAAAAATTTAACTGTTAATGGTACAACAACAATTATAGATACTAATACTCAAACAACAGAACAATTAATAATTACAAATGATGGAACAGGAACTGCTGTAATTATTAATCAGATTGGTGAAGATTCTATATTGCAATTACAAAAATCTACTACAACAGTATTACGAGTAACTAAAGAAGGTTGGTTAGGCATTGGAATAGAGGATAATGTTCCTACTGCAAAAATTGATATTTCCACAAATAATAATACTGGATTAAAAATTAATCAAAATAATGATAGTTATAATATAATTGATTTACGATCTAACAATACAAGTATATTAACTTTAAATAAAAATGATATGATTATTAATAATAGATTTAAATTAGATACAAGTGGAAATCTAATTATTAAAGGAAATATATATGGCAAAAATACAATAAGTAAAGTAGGATTTAAGTTTACAATAAAATCATTAATTGATACTTTAACATCTAAAAATGTTTATTATTATAATGTCAATTTAACCAAATATTATACTACAAAACAAACAATAGACAGTAATAATATACAAGTTTTTAGATTAACAACATTTGATATTAATGGTAATGAAATTGAAACAGATTTCATATATATATCAAGTTTTAATAGTGGTATAAAAAAAATTATTAAAAATAGAATAGCAACTGGTGATTCGCAAATATATGGATGGTCGAGTAATGATAATAATAATACTTATTTGACATACTATAGTGATAGCATTAAAACATTGTATTGTATTTTAGAACCAATATTATAAATAAAATATATTTAAAGATTTTATATTTATATATAAAATATGATTATAATTTGTTTATTATTATTAAATATATTTTTTATTAATTCAACATATACACCATATAATAGTATTAAAAAATATAATTTAAGAGGTGAAAATAAAACTATATATACACCATATAATAGCTTTAAAACAAATAATTTAAAAAGAGAAAATAGAACAACAATTTCAACTATGAACAATTCTTTATTTTATGATTTTATATATTTTCATTATTTAAAATAAAAAATTGAACTTTTTTATCTTTGAACATTTTTATAAATTATATATAAACAAAAATGTCCAAAATCATAGAAAAAACAAAAACTAAGACAATTACTATTACACGTAACAAATACTCATCCTTTAAGAAATACTCATCCTTTGAGGATGAAATAGAATATGTGAGAAATTATATGTCAGAAAATAAGATTAATGGTTATATTGTCAGTCTTAAAGATAATTCTTATTCAATTAAGATCACGGAGGAACAACAACCTCCTGTGCAATATAGCACACTATTAAGTTTAGATCTTAAGTGGTCTAATATCGATACACTTAAATTATCTGAATTATTAGAAAAATGTCAAAATCTTAGAAATTTAAATCTTGCAGGTATTTTTATTGGAAAAGAAGGTATGGAAATTCTAGCACCAGTTATAGCTAAATTAACAAAACTAACACATCTTAATCTAGCCAATAATCATATCTATTGTGATGGAGCAAAATTACTTGTCAAAGCATTAAAAAATTGTCCAGATTTAAAAAGATTAAATCTCAGAAAAAATGATTTAGAATCATATGGAGCAGAAGCAATTGGAGAACTTTTTAATATCTGCACAAAACTAACAAGTCTTGATATTTGTCATAATTTTTTACATAATGAAGGTGCTAAAGATATAGCTGAAGCATTATTAAAGTGTGAATGTAAAACACTTAGTCTTCGCGAATTAAATTTAACTCTAAACTATATTGGATCGCGTGGAGCAATCAAACTTACGGAAGTAGTAGATATGTTTCCTCAACTGACTATTGATGTAAATCATAATCATATTGGAAAAGATGAATATGATTCAGAATTAAATAATATGGGTTGCTACTAGTAACACTAAACTTGATATTTCTTTATAAATTTATATAGAAATATTAGTCTTTTTCTTTGTATTTTCTTAATCCATTCATTTTTGCGGTAAATATATTCATTATTTGCAACATATCCTTTACTAACTCTTCTTCTGGTTCTAAATCTTTATTTTTATTTAGTATAATTATTCTTCCATTTGAATATTCTTTAATTAAATCTTCTATTAATTCAAAACCAAAACGAGCTAACCTATCTTTA
>Ga0194055_10000419_pt1 | contig 34101 bp, 25 predicted proteins | sample SepL449m_MetaG_FD_155482 | JGI IMG/M metagenome (GOLD analysis project Ga0194055, IMG submission 155482) | Anoxic zone freshwater microbial communities from boreal shield lake in IISD Experimental Lakes Area, Ontario, Canada - Sep2016-L442-9m | ecosystem: Environmental > Aquatic > Freshwater >... | reverse complement strand
AATTACGCGAACAAATTAAGACTTGTACACCATTGCAACACCAAGCGCCCTCGCTTGTGCCCTTGGTGCGAAATCATGAGCAACTCGATGCGGTACTCGCTTGGGCAAAAAACACTCAGGCTACAAACCTATCCTTGATTCATTGCGATTTTGAAGACACGAAGCTTTATAAAGAAGCAGTAATCAAAGCTAACTCGGCTGGGGTGCCGATATCTTTGGCAACCTTGCGTGTTATCAAGCCGGGCGAAGATGGTTTTCTTACGCAGGCAATTAAATACCAACCTGATGCGTTGTTGATTCGAAGTATAAGTGCCCTTAGGTATGCAAAGCAACATGCGCCCTCTCTTAAACTTATTGGGGATTGGTCGCTGAATTGCGTCAATGAAATAAGCACGCGTATGATGCTGGATGAAGGTTTGGAGCGTGTAGCCCCCGGTAACGATCTTAACTGGGAACAACTCAAGCAACTTGTAACGAGGTCGGAACCACGGGCTCTAGAGATAGGTGCGCATCTGCATATGCCGATGTTTCATATGGAGCATTGTGTATTTGCAGCTTTTCTATCTGAAGGCAAAGATCACCGCGATTGTGGCAGGCCCTGCGAGACCCACAAAGTTTCTCTGAAGGATCGCAGCACTGGTGCGGAATTCCCCGTTGGGGTTGATTCGGGCTGTAGAAATACGGTTTACAATTCCATGCCCCAATCTGCAGCAGAGTATTTGAAGCGGCTTATTGAAATGCATGTGACTTACTTCAGGATCGAATTCCTCAGGGAATCAACCTTGGAAGTGCATAAGATTCTCGATGGGTATGGTTCGGTCCTTTCGGGTAAAAATGATGGTAAAAACCTTTGGCAAAACTTGAAGGCCAGCAATCAGGTGGGTTTGACCCGCGGCACTTTCAATCTGCTTTAAGTTTGATCTTTACCCAAGTGTTTGCACTTTCTTGATTCCCGGGTTGCATTAACCTGTTGATCAAGGATAATCATTGCAGGAATTCTTTGCCGCCCTTTAAAGTTCATAGTTGGCATTGGAATGGAACCCTTGTTCGATGAATAATGAATCTTCGAATCCAGAATTACCAAAGGAAGTGCTGCTAGGAACACCCGGCCCACTGCCCAAACTCCATATTGATTTAGATCCTTCAGACCCCGCTGCCTTGTTATTCTCGTCCGCAATCGAATCGACTGATGATAGCCCCACCATTGTTTCACGAACTGTGCCTCAGTTAGTAAAACCTGTGGAGTCCGAACCTTCGCCTGATGTTTTCAAAGGCAAAAAGCTCGGGCATTACGAATTGATCGGGGCCATTGGAAAAGGCGGGATGGCTACGGTCTTAAAAGCCAGGGATACCTTGTTGGATAGAACCGTAGCGGTCAAGGTATTGCCCCCGGATATGGCAAAGGAAAATGAGAATGTTTTAAGGTTTCATCAAGAGGCGAGAAGTGCTGCTCGGCTTGATCACGAGAACATCGCCCGGGTGTTTTATTGTGGCGAGGATCAGAATCTAAGTTTCATCGCATTTGAATTCATAGAAGGAAAAAACCTGAGGGAAATACTGACTGCACGCAGCACCATTCCCTATCAGGAAGCATTGCTTTACATGATTCAAGTTGCCCGTGGGCTGACTCATGCTGCAAGCCGTAATGTGGTGCACCGCGATATCAAGCCTTCGAACATCATCATAACGCCAACAGGTTTGGTTAAATTAGTGGACATGGGGCTAGCAAGATCACTTGGGCCCAATGAAGGCGGGTTGACACAATCCGGAATGACGCTGGGCACCTTTGATTATATTTCGCCCGAGCAAGCGCTAGAACCTAGGGATGCGGATCATCGCAGCGACATTTATTCGCTGGGCTGCACTTTTTATCATTTAATTACAGGCCATGCAGTGGTTCCTGAAGGTACTGCTGCGAGAAAGCTTTACCATCACCAGCATGTTAAACCCACTGATCCAAGAGTACTGATTCCAGATTTGCCTGATGGCATCGCAATGCTTCTAGACAAAATGATGGCAAAATCACCCATTGATAGGTATCAGACTCCCCAAGAAATGCTGTACGATATGGAGAGTGTTGCAATAAGCCTTGGCATTGCTCCCCAAGATTCACAGATCAGGGTTCAAGACAGCCACCTTATCAGGCCCGCAGGGAAACAGCAAAGCCTGACATACCCGTTGGTGTTGGCGGGGATATTTATCATAGTTGTGCTTGTATTGATGGATTCTCTGCAAAGTAAAGCAACAAACACTGAGGGAACTTGGCCCTTTAAAAACCCGCGGTCTGCTTCCAACGATTCGCCTTTGTTTCCTGAACCCGGGGCTAATAAGCCCAGAGATAATACTCCCATCAACACCCCAGCGATGGAAACAAAAGTGGGATTGATTCCCAAGTATGAATCGGAAGAACCAACTTTAAAAGACATCAAAGAATGGCTCCAAAAAAACAAGGACGCCAAGCAAATTGAAATCGTCCTTTCCAAAGATCTTGATTTGACACCTGAAAACGATAAGCAAGAACCCGGCTTGATCCTCAACCATGCTCAAATAAAAATCCGAGGCAAGGACTCCGTTAAAAGGCCCACCATAAAACTAAGTTATGATGCCCGTTCCCTCACCAACCCCGTTGCCTGGTCTGCGCTTACCATCGATTCAGATGATGCCATCATTCAGGATGTCAACATTACAATCGATGCCCGATCGACAGACACCGAAATGCATGGGATAACCTTTAAGGGAAAGAAAACTCTTCTGCTAAGACGCTGCGAATTCATTCAGGCGCAGGCGGTTCAAAGTGAGAACAGGCAACTAGCATCCCTGCTGCTTGATTCCCCCGAAAACATGAAGCCGATGATTAACATTGAAGATTGCTGCTTTCTGGGTTTCGAGCAGATTGTTTCACCGCTAAACGACGCAGGGAAACCTGATCTTGTTTCTTACAGGCAACCGGATGGTGGGGGGTGTGATGCGATTATTAAAAAGGGAAACTCCCGCATTCGGATAAGCGATTGTGTTTTTGGCCCCCATTACTCCATCATTCATTTTTTGGGGAAAACCGATACCGACAATTTTGTGGTGATTCAACATTGTTCCATCATGCAAGGCACAAAATCTTGTTTAATTTACGCTGGCGCACAATCCAGCCCACAAGTTGAAATGATTCACTCCCTGATTGCGAGATCTCCCGACTTGGTATTCCAAGCGGACGCTGATGGTGCGGTTCTTATCAGAAACACCATGGGACCAAACCAGACAAAGTACAAAGGCGATGAAAATCGTTATTACAAGGTTGATAGTTTTTTAGTTCAGAACTCACCCCCGATTTCCTTCCCCGATTTCTCCGCCTTTCAAACCCTATTGCGCGATAACAAACTAGGCGTTGATGACTCCTCAAAGTTGCTTGAAACCAGTCCATGGAAAAGTGATCAGCCTCTTAAATTGCTTGAAGAATTTCATCTGGGGCAGGCTTTCATGATTAAAGATTCCTCCATGGAACTCCGCAGCCCCGACAATATTGCCGACAGGCTTATCGGTGCCGAAAAATTCCTCGACTTCTCTTATATCTCCAGACCCCTTCCGCCCATTACCAGCACCAAGCCTGAAGCATCGAACAAACCTAGAGTTGTCGACTCTACTGAAGTAGAGGATCCTTCAAAATTTGTTTTTAAAACTCTCGAAGCAGCGCTCGCTTCTTGCAAGGGAGGCGAAACTATTCTCATCAGGCATGATGGGGATCTTATTATAAAACCCTTAAGGCTCGACAAAACTGCTGGCGAAATCACCATCAAGCCTTTTCCGGGTAGTAAGCCCATTCTTGTTTCTGGAGATACACGCGAGGGAATAATTGTCGCAATGTTTCTTATCAATGAAAGCTCTTTAAAGCTTGAAGATTTAGAAATTGTATCCAGACCAATTTTGGCGGGGTTACGCACACCATCTTTGGCAACTCTCGGGAAAGCCGGCTCCATCAACCTGAAAAATTGCAGTGTCACTTTCGAAAAAAGTGAAGCACTGCAACTCCCCACCATCATTGGGTTAGGGGTGGACACCAACCTGATGATGGATTCCATGCCGGGGAAACCACCCACGCCCGCCAACTCCATTTTAATTGATCAATGCAGGTTGCGTGGTGAATGCAACATATTCAGAAATCGAACCACAAGAAATTGCGAATTACAAATCACCCAAAGTTTCATTGCAATCGCAGGGGCAATAATCAAGGTGGAATCTTCGGGCGCCGGCACGGTAGGAATTGCAGGATTACAAGCAAGGATTAACAAAGTATCTGCTTTTTGCGAAGGTATACCATTCCAGATAACGCAGGGAAAACCTTCTGCATCTCCAATTATATTAAAGCTTAGTGAAAGCCTGCTAGTTCAAATTGGGGCGAAAGAATTCGTTCAGTTGGAAGACCCGGAGATATCGCCTGAGAGGCTTAAAGAATCGGTTCAGGTTGAAGGGGTGAGGAATATTTATGGGAGTGGAGACAAACTGCTTTTGGCAAAATCCCCTGTGGATATTAGTAAAGAGTTTTCGCTGACTCTTGAGGGTTGGAATGCACTTTTCCCGGACTCGCAGGGGATAAAGTTAACAAGCTCAATACCGGCACTCGGAACAAAAACAGGGGCATTTTGGAAAGCCCCCTTAAACCTATTCCGCACAGACGAAACAGCGGGAGTAGGATATCCCGCTCCATAAATAAAAAGGCTTGCCCGAAACATCAGGCAAGCCTTATTTCAAATTGCGCTAGAAGGGCAAGTCGCTTTACTTTTTTCCACCCTTTTTCTTTACCGTTGCCTTGGCTTTCGCTTTTGCTACAGGGGCTTTCGCTTTTGCTGCTGGAGCAGCTTTCTTTTTCCCGAAAATGGCATCATAGCCTTGGGAAAAATTCTTCGTCTCTGCCAATCCAATCCTAATAATACTCACTTCTTAATTCTCCTTGATGAAAGTAAACCGTACGACCATATTTATAACACAATTTAAAGTCTTCGGCATTAACATTGTAATCTATGCTAAATTCATGAGCATTGGGAAAGCACAAAATCACAAAGTATTTCTTCCGCAATCTTTAGTTGTTCGATCTCTATCCATTCATCTTTAGTATGGGCCTGGGCAATGCTTCCGGGGCCAAAAACAACCGCTGGAATAAATGCTTCGCACAAACTTGCTGCATCTGTGCCATAGGGTTCTGCATCGATTTCAACCGTTCCAATTCTTGATCGAATGCTTTTGCCTAAAGCCTCCACCAACTTCGGGGAATACTCATCCCCCAACGCGGGGGCAGCAAGCCATGGATCCGTCACCTCAAAGGGTATGTCGCTACATTTTTGGTTAAGCCATTCCCGAAATTGATTTACCGCTCCGAGGGGGGTTTCGCCAGGAAGCAATCTTCGATCAACCTGCACCGCACAAAAATCTGGCACCGTATTCACGCTGGCCCCACCGCGAATTGTTCCACAACTTAGGGTTGCACTCCCAAGCCTTGGATGCCCGGGCAAACTTGCAAGATGCTTTGCATATTGTTCGACATGAGGTAGAATCTTCGCCATGTTATAAATGGCATTTTTCCCTTTTTCAGGGGTGGAACTATGGCAGGAAACCCCTCTGCATTGCAGATCCCATCGAACCGCGCCCTTATGAGCGTTGACAATATGAAGGCGTGTTGGTTCAGCAACAATAGCCCAGATGGATTTAGGATCTTTTGCTTTTAACCAAGGCTGATTAACTATACTTTGAATTCCTTGAAACCCATGCTCTTCATCAATGGTACACGCCATGATTAATTGGGGCATGCCTGCTTTTTTTTGCTTGAAAAGTCGGGCAAAAGCGGTCGCCATGGATGCCATACCTCCTTTGACATCACAAGCCCCCCGACCAAAAAGTTTACCAGACTCAATTTTAGAGCCAAAGGGATCGATGGTCATTCCATCAATGGGAACCGTATCTTGGTGTGCTTCAAAGAGAATGGTTTGTGAAGGGTTGCCTGGAGGGTCCAAAAAGGCTACTAAATTATCTCGGCCCGGGTGAATTTTGGTTCGCTCGGTTCGGGCGCCCATGTTTTTAAAGAAAGTTTCCATGTAAGCAGTTACACGGCTTTCAAATATAAGTTCGTCGGGAAGCACCCTCCCCATCGGGTTTATACTTGGTAAACGAACTAAATCTGCGAGAAGGCTGGTAACATCCATTGGCAGAATCCTCAGGAAAAAGGAAATCTCTAGGAATGATCATGGAAAAAGCTGGTATCCCCACCTATTCATCCTATAAATACTATGCAGCTTAAGCTGTAAGTTATAAACTTTCATCATACCTTATTCCTTGAAGATTAGATGGGTTGGTACATGAAAATTCACGAATATCAAGCTAAAGATTTACTTGCTGCTGAAGGGGCTAAAATCCCTGTAGGTATTATTGCAAACTCACCCGAGGAAGCTATCAAAGCTTTTGATCAACTGGGTGGTAAACCCGTTGTTCTTAAGGCTCAAGTGCATGCAGGTGGGCGAGGCAAAGGTCGCTTTAAAGATAGTGGAAAAGATTTCGGCGGGGTTAAATTCATTACCAAGCGCGAAGATATTATTCCCATTGCTGAAGTAATGTTCAAGTACCCTCTGGTTACCCTGCAAACAGGGCCGGAAGGGCAAAAAGTTTCCAAGATTCTAGTTCAAAGCGCAGCTGATATTTCTCGTGAAATCTATCTTGGCATGGTTTTAGATCGTGCTGAAGGCCTGCCCATCATGATGGCTTGCGCTGATGGTGGCGTTGATATCGAAGAAGTTGCGCATAAGAATCCCGAAAAACTTTTGAAGATGGCGGTATCTCCTGAAACAGGCTTACTTCCCTACCAAGCACGCAAACTGGCCTTTGAACTTGGATTTACTCCAGAGCAGGTTCCACAAGCTGAAGCCATCATGATGGCATTATCCAAGGTTTTCCTTGCGCAAGATGCCAACCTTGCTGAAATTAATCCTTTAGTCGTTACTCCTACGGGTGAAGTTTTGGCCTTGGATGCCAAAATCACCTTTGATGACAACGCACTTTTCCGACATCCTCATATTGAACTTCTGCGCGACCTTTCTGAAGAAAATCCCTCTGAAGTACGGGCTGCGAAATCCGGTTTGAGTTTTGTGCAAATGAGTGGCAACATAGGTTGCCTTGTTAATGGTGCTGGCCTTGCAATGAGCACCATGGACATCATCAAATATCATGGGGGCGAACCTGCCAACTTCTTGGATGTTGGGGGTGGTGCCAATAAAGATCAGGTAACTGAAGCTTTTCGAATTTTGCTTTCCGATCCCAATGTAAAAGCGGTGCTTGTGAATATTTTTGGTGGCATCATGAAGTGCGACACCATTGCGAATGCCATTCTTGCTGCCTACAAGGAAGTCGGTTTCCATGTTCCATTGGTGGTAAGGTTGGAAGGTACAAATGTAGCTGAAGGCAAGAAAATCCTGCAGGAAAGCGGGCTTAAGATCATAGCTGCTGAGGGATTAACCGACGCTGCTAAAAAAGTAGTCGCTGCTGCCAAGTAAATCATAAACCAAGTTCAAAAGAGTCTGCGGAGTTGTTTTCATGAGCATTCTTATAGATAAAAACACCAAGGTACTGTGCCAAGGTTTGGGTAAAGCCGGAACATTTCATGCAATTCAATGCAGGGAATATGGCACCCAGGTAGTGGGCGGGGTGGTCCCCGGAAAAGGTGGCACAACCAAAGAAGGTTTTCCTATTTTCAATACGGTTGCAGAAGCCGTTGCCAAGACTGGCGCCAACGCAACCATGATATTTGTTCCGCCTCCAGGTGCTGCGGATGCCATCATGGAAGCAGCAGATGCAGGGATAAAAGTTATTGTTGCAATTACCGAAGGCATTCCTGTTTTGGATATGTCGAGGGCAAAACGATTTCTGGCAACCAAGCCTAACATTCGCCTTATCGGGCCCAACTGCCCCGGCCTTATTACTCCTGGGCAATGCAAGATCGGCATTATGCCAGGCTATATTCATAAGCCAGGAACCATTGGCGTAATCTCGCGCAGTGGCACCCTGACTTACGAAGCTGTTTGGCAACTTACCAATTTAGGCCTAGGGCAATCAACTTGCGTTGGCATTGGGGGCGACCCAATCATTGGCACCAACCAAATTGATGTACTCAAAATGTTTCAAGATGATGCTGGCACCGAAGCCATTCTTATGATGGGTGAAATCGGTGGCACTGCTGAAGAAGAAGCTGCTGCCTACATTCAAAAGTATGTCACTAAGCCTGTTGCAGCCTTTATTGCGGGTCAAACAGCACCGCCCGGAAAACGCATGGGGCATGCGGGCGCAATCATCAGCGGGGGCATGGGTTCTGCGCAAGACAAAATGGCAGCCTTGCGAAAAGCTGGAATCCTTGTTGCAGAAAGCCCAGCCGATCTTGGAATCACCTTGCAGGAAGCTTTGAAAAGGAAGAAGTCCTAAGCTTCAATTCGTGCTTTTCCTCTACTTATGTGGTAGGATTATGCTATGAACAATTTCAATCGAAGAGATTTTCTAACCCATCCCATGGGCCCTTGTGGTTCCCTTGCTCTTTCATGGCTTCTTTCTCAAGAAGGTTTTGCAGCTTCGATAGGGGCTGATAACCTCCTCAACCCACTTGCACCTCGCCTTTCTCATTTTCCTGCCAAAGCTAAATCTGTGATTTTCATGTTCATGGTGGGTGGCCCAAGCCAGATGGATTTATTTGATCCCAAGCCGGAATTGAACCGACTTAATGGTCAACCCCTTCCTGCTAGTTTTGGCAAGCCCGTCAGCCAGTTCACCAAAGGCGATACTCCCATCCTTGGCTCGACTCGGAAATTCCAAAAGCATGGCAACTCTGGGCTAGAAGTTTCAGACTTGATGCCTAATCTTGCACAGTGCGTAGATGACATTTGTTTTTTAAGATCTTGCTGGTGCACCAGTACTGTTCATGCGCCTGCGATGTATGAAATGCACTCGGGAAGAACCTTGATGGGGCATCCAAGCCTGGGCTCTTGGGTTTCGTATGGCTTGGGTAGTACGAACGAAAATTTGCCTGCGTACTGTGTTCTTTTACAACCCGAGGGCACACCCGAAGGCGGGGCACCCTGTTGGTCCAATGCCTACCTCCCCGCTGTATATCAAGGCACTTTATTAAGGCGTGGTGCCAATCCTCTCTTGCACCTTAAACCCCCAGCAGACATCACCCCAAGTCGCCAACGCGCCACCATCGACTTCATCAAGCAGATGAACGAAAAAGATCTTGATCCTTCCCGCTCGGATCTTGCTGCTCGCATAGCTTCCTACGAACTCGCTTTCCGCATGCAAAGCCATGCTCCCGAAGCGGTTGATCTTTCCAAAGAAAGCGAAAGAACCAAGAACAACTATGGATTGAACGACAAAAAAACATCCGACTTTGGCACCCGCTGCCTGCTTGCAAGAAGGTTGGTCGAGAGAGGCGTTCGGTTCGTGCAACTTTACTCGGGTGGTGGGCCGTTGGTTACCCAGTGGGATGCACATGACGACATCAATTCCAATCATGAGAAGATGTGTGGTCATGTTGATCAGCCAATTGCTGCATTATTAAAGGATCTTAAGGCCAGAGGATTGCTTGATTCAACTTTGGTTGTGTGGGCAAGTGAGTTTGGCAGGTTGCCCAACACTCAAGGAGGCAGAGGCCGCGACCACAACCCGCATGGCTTTACGATGTGGATTGCTGGAGGCGGGGTTAAAGGTGGGCAAGCCATTGGTGCCACCGACGAAATGGGGCTCAACGCAATCGATACCCGAATATCCGTCAATGATTTTCATGCCACTTTGCTTCATCTTCTAGGCATGGATCATGAAAAACTTATCTACCCGCACTTGGGCAAGGATGAACGCCTTACCGATGTTGCAGGCCGTGTGGTTCAATCTGTTTTTGCTTGATATCTCCCCAGAGTAACTAAAATGATCATGCCGCTGTATGATGACAACTCAAAACGAGTTCGAGTACCCTTTGTTAATTACATTCTAATAGCGATCAACATTTTTGTTTTCGTCATGTTCCAAAACTTTGGAGAAAACGAGCGCTTTATTTACACTTTCTCCGCAGTGCCTGCAGAAATCATTTCAGGAAAAGATATACAATCCGGCCCCACTGTTTTGGGAAAAAAACCCTCAGGCGAAGAGATTATCCGACCTGGTTTAGAGCCAACCCCCATCACAGTTTACATCACGCTAATCACCTCCATGTTCATGCATGCAGGCGTAGGCCATATTTTAGGCAACATGCTTTTCCTATGGATCTTTGGTGATAATGTTGAAGACCGACTAGGGCATCTGCAATATCTTGTTTTTTATATGATCGCAGGGGTGCTGGCATCTTTGGCACATGTTGCAACTTGTGTTCTTCTACAATCCGACCTATTAACCCCCAGTTTGGGCGCCTCGGGAGCAATATCGGGCGTCATGGGCGCTTACCTTCTTTTCTTTCCCAACAACAGCGTCACTGTTCTGATCTTCAGGTTTATAGCCACGGTACCTGCAATCGTCGCGGTAGGATTATGGTTTGTAATGCAGCTCTTTAGTAGCTTCATAGAACTGGGGGCCGGGGAAGGTGGTGGCGTAGCTTATGGGGCGCACATAGGCGGATTTATTGCAGGCTTGCCTTTAGCTTATTTTATCAACAAGGCATTTGGTGATGGCAAGCAAAATGCATCTTGGGTGGAAGCCCCTAATATAGAAGGCTAGATAATTTTGAGCGATATTGATTAGCTAGCGGACTACCCACACCAACAAGATGAAAGATACTAACCATGGCCTCTCGTACGAGATTCTTGGCCAGGTTCATATCGTTTTCGCCTGCTTGAATCAAAAGCTTTAAAGCTTCTTCATAATTTCCCGCAGCAGCCCTCAAGCAGCCAAGTTGATAATAAGGCAGACCATCTTTGGGCTTCAATTCGATTTGCTTAAGTACATCGGCCTCGGTGGGAAGTGCTTTTGTTATTTGGCAAAGCTTTAGCACAGACATGATCTTCTGAACTTCTTTGCCTGTATCGCCATCCGATCCAAAAGGCTCTAATAAGCCGGGAACTTCGGATTGTTCATCCCCTTTCCCTGCCAACATTCTTGCAAGTGCTAATCGAACCTTATCATGCTTTGAGTTTTCCTTGAACAAACCTCTTATGGTTTCTTCTGCAGCAACAGGATCCGTTTTTTTTAATTCGATAGCTTCGCTCAAGCGCTTATCAACTTCGGTGGGTAAAAGCGTTGCCAGAAATTCCTGAAGTTGTTCATCGGTTAATAAGCCTTGAAATCGATTTACAACAAGACCATCTTTTAAAGCAAAGACAGCGGGTATTCCTTCAACTTTGAAGGATGCGGCAAGATTGGGATTCTCATCCGTGTTGATTTCCGCAAGCATCACTTGGCCGTTGAGGTTTTGAATTGCACTTTCAAGCATGGGCTTTAGCAATTTGCAAGGCTGACACCAGGGGGCCCAAAAATCCACGACCACCGGCACATCCTTAGACATCTCCACTACTTTTGCAGAAAAGTTCTTTTCATCTACCGCGTATATCCATTCAGAATTTATCATTTATTCTTCTAATCATACCAGAGAGGGAATTGGTGCGGAATCAGCTAAGGGCACTGACACTCCATTATCGAGATTTAATTTTTGCGTTGGGTCAATTCCCAATGCCTTGTAGATGGTAGCAGCAAACATGGCAGGATTTACAGGAGTATCTTTGGGAATACCACCCATGGAATCGGAAGAACCAACAACAGCTCCACCAGGCAAACCAGCGCCTGCAAGCAACCCACTCCAAACACCGCTGTGGTGATCTCTGCCACCACGCATGTTTAGGTAAGGGCTTCTACCAAATTCACCCACTGCAACAAGGAGTGTAGAATCAAGCAACCCTTTAGTTTGAAGATCATCTAAAAGCGCAGAATAAGCAGCATCAAACATGGGGCAGATTTTAGTGCGGTAATCATTCAAATTACTCGCAAGCGCCCCGCCATCAGCATGGCAATCCCAAGTGACTTCGTTAAAAACGGTTTCAAACATATTAACAGTGACAAATTTTACGCCTGATTCTACTAGCGACAATGCAGCCTGACACGACTGCCCAAATCGAGTATTTCCATATCGGGAATCAAAGCTTAGGTTTGCTACCGTTGCACGAATCTTCCCGAGATTTAGATCTCCACTACCGTGGGTGATGTCGCAAATATTCCTGAGATCGTTACCTTGAGATTTAATGTTTACAGGTTGGAAGTGATCCCCAAGTAATCCGGCTTCCTGCCCCTGATACATGGTCACGCCTGTAGATCCGATTTTAGAGGGGAGCACAACGAAGCTTGGCAGAGGGGAAAAAGAGTGGGAAGAAAGTGCGGAGCAAACTGATCCATAATTGGGAAAGCGATTTTGCTCTGTGGAAATCCTACCCGTCTGCATCAATTGCAATCCTGTTTCATGGATGGGCGCTTCATCATGAAATAATGAACGAACCACGGTAAACTTATCAGCCCTTGCAGCTAAAAGTGGCAGGGTTTCAGCAAAAATAGTGCCGGGTACCTTGGTTGATATCGCTTTAAATGGGCCGCGAATTTCTGCCTGCGCATCAGGTTTTGGATCGAAGGTATCAATCTGGCTTGGCCCACCCGTCAGCAAAAGAAAGATGCAATTCTTGATGCTCGAATTATTCTTGCGTTCAATTCCTTTTACTTCGGGCAAAAAAGTACATGCAGATGCAGTAGTTACTGCGGTATGCTTTAAAAACTCCCGCCTGTCAAAGCTAGTTTTGCCTTGCTGCATAATCATTCCCTTCCCAATTATGAAACCCTTTTATCTCTACCTTGTATGGTAAATCAATCACCAGCAAACGCAACCAGAAACATCTTCACTTTCTACTCATCCTATTTCTCGGTGAAGCGCCAGACCCCATCCCAATCATCGGCAGGCGGGTTACTAAGAAAATGCTGGCAACGCACCAAGTGAATGCTGGCAGCCTTGTTCAGTTTATCCAATTCGAGAACCTCGCCAAAAAGCCCAATCGCCTTACCGAATTTCATCTGATGGTAGAAATCCCGGGCTTTATGATAGAGCTCGATTATTTGTGCATGAGTCGCACTTAATGGATCCGAACGCAAACCATAAACCTCGTAGATACTAATGGGTTGATTTTTACCTTTTACCTGAATTCGGTCAAGTTCCCTAGTCCAAATCCGGTCCGAACAACTTTTATAAGTCGTCTCACTTATGATAATATCCGTGCCATAAACCTTACTGGTTCCTTCCAAACGCGAACCAAGGTTCACCCCATCTCCGATCGAGGTGAACTCCATTCGTTTCGTACATCCTATATTTCCAGAAATTACAGAATCAGAATTCACCCCGATCCCTATCTTGATGTTTGCCAGATCGAATTCTTTCTGATCCTTGGGCTTAAGGTTTTTAACACGCTTGGCATTAAATTCCTTGAGTCGGTGCCTCATGTCGATTGCAGTCTGCACAGCAAGCCAGGCGTGATCAGGCAAAGCAAGAGGGGTACCAAAAACCGCCATGATTGCATCGCCAATGTATTTGTCCAAGGTTCCCTTGTGGTTCAAGACCGATTCAACCATGGTTTCAAAATACTCGTTCAACATAGAAACAACATCTTCCGCAGAAAGCACCTCGGAAAGAGAGGTATAGCCGCGGATGTCAGAAAACAACACGGATACTTCTTTGCGATCTCCGCCCATTTTTGCGCTGCCATCTGCAAGTAATTGCTCTGCAAGTTCCTGAGTCATGTAGCGATACATGGTAGTTTTAAGGCGTTTCTCCTGACTTATGTCTTCTAAGATCACCAAAGCCCCCTGCACTTTATCGCCCTTATCCTCATCCACCATGGTATTGATGGAAACATTCAAATTGTGGCTTTCGTTCGTCAGGGAATTCAACACTTGGTCAGGATAATATTGGTTTCTGGCTTTTTCATCAGCGCCTTCCAAGCTTGCATCAAACCATTTGGAGAAATTAGCGTTTTCGATTTTAATTTTCGCATGAATCGAAGAGCCTTCCAATTGCTCACCATCAACTTTATTGATACCAAGGATATCGTAAGCCTTTTGGTTTGCAGCAATGATTAAGCCATGGGTATCGGTTGATATCACGCCATCAGATAAACTTCGGAGAATGCTTTTCTGGATCATTTGCTCGTGTTTGATTTTTTCAAAAAGTCTGGCATTTTCAAGAGCTATACCGGCTTGGGTATTAAACACTTTCATAAGCTCAATATCTTCATTGGTGAAGCTATTTTTAAATTGCGGGGGGACCAAAGGCCAGGTTGCAGGATCATAAGGTGGAAACTCCCCTCTTTGCAACTTATTGACAACCTGGGTAACTCCGATCAATTCCTTTTTCGGATTAAACACAGGCATACAAAGCAAACTACAAGTCCGATAACCATTCTTCTGATCCATTTGCTTGGAGGTGCCCGACTCCGGATGTTCATATACATCCAAAGGTATATTTAATATTTCACCTGTTTTGGCAACACGCCCAGCGTAGCCTGCCCCCATTGGGATACGTAAAACGGTTGACACCCCAGCATTATATACTTTGGTCCAAAGTTCTGATTTATCCCGATCGATAAGCCATAGGGCATTTCTATCCGCCTGAAGGAGATGGCTCGCCTGATCCATCACGGTTTTGAGGGTTTCTGCGAGGTCAAGGCTTTGGCCCACAGAAAGAACTGCTTTTATAAGGGCATCCGCAATGCGCTGTTTTTGGGCAGCTTGGTAAAATGAATTCGAGCTTTCAATAATCTGCCCGATGAGAACCGAAAATTTAGAAAACATCTTCATATCAGCATGGGTAAAACCAACCTTGTCAATTCGGTTTTCAAGTTGCTCGTTCTTGTCATTATTTTTTACTTTGTTGATGAGTTCAACAACTGCAACAAGTTCACCTTTTTCACCCAACAAAGGAAGGGACAGCATGGAATAGGTGCGATACCCCGTCTGTTGAAAGTGTTTTTTTGCAAACCCGGATCGCGGGTCATCAAAAAAGTCGAACGGAATGTTGATGGTTTTTTGTGAAGTTGCAACTTCTCCAGCTATTGTTGAAGGATCAAACGGAATTCTAATTTCGACTTTGGTATTGTTAGGGCCGTCCACCATAAGCCAAAGTTGCTGCCTTACTTTGTCCAATAGAAAAATCGAAGTCCGATCAGAAGAAGTTAAGTAGCATATTTTTTCTTGGATCGTATTTAACAAATCCTCAAAGACTTGGTTGAAATCATTATTCAACATGCCAAGAGTTTTATTAACCATCTGGATGTTTTGCGAAGCATTTTCAACAAACCCATCCACTTTGCTTATATTTTCATGAGTGAGCGAACTAAATAGCCCGGAAAAAATGTCTGTACTTTTAAGCTGGCCACTTGCGGTCGGGTCAGATTTCTTTACCATTTTACAACCTCTTTAAGAACTTATTGTTAATTAGGTACATTACCATAAACAGCAATCAACCCATTACCTTTTTCAAAAAGGATGCCCCTATTTAGTTGCAAAGTTTTTAAAATAAAGTAAAAATACTTTATACTTTCTTATTTATTTTTTGTTCTTTCTCAAGGAATTTCAACTTGTCTACTATTACCGGAGAATGGAAATACAAGGTGGTTGGCACCTCTCCCATAGCCACCCGTAAAGATATGTTAATTTTGCAACGGGCACTAGGCTTGGAAGGCAAAAATGGCTGGGAACTTGTGGGCTTCATCCCCAACCCTAACTCTGATGCGCCTTGCTTTTATGTGCTTAAAAAGAGCAAAGATAGTCCGATTGCCAATCTGCCCTAATCGACTTGTTGCCCCTTTCATGCGCTGATAGCTAGATAACAGCTACATGCCTCAAAGATTTTCACCCCACTAGGATTAAAAATGAGTGATCAAAATTGGCATGTGGTACTTCAAGGAAAAGGCCAAGGCCCCTTCCCTCTTGCCACCGTGCAAACCATGATCAAAGAAGGCAAGGTTTCAAAAGATGCCTTGGTTTGGACATCAACAATGGCGAATTGGACTTGCTGGAGGGAGGTCCCTGCTTTTGCATTTCTTGCAACCGCAGAGAAACCCGTAGAGAAACCTCCAGAAGCCATATCTCAAAACCCAATGCAGGGTAATCAACCCCTATCTCCTGCACCTAGCAACCCTTCATTAAAAAACCCCTTAGATATGGTTCCAACCAATGTAAGAGATTACCTTTCCTTTAAAAGAATGATCACACCCAAATTAGTCACTGTCTTTTTTTGGGTTGGAACGATTATAAGTGTGGTGATTGGATTGGGCCTATTTATTATTTCGCTTGCTAACATTAATTCTCAGGGAATAATACTCGGGTTTCTAACTATGCTATTGGGACCCTTGATTATTCGCATCTACTGCGAATTAATGGTTGTATTCTTTAGAATTAATGAAACACTCACCGATATCTTACACACACTTGAGCAAAAGAAATAATTGTTTCACCATTACGATTGCACTGCGCTCGATTCAACTAGTTTATGCCCTGCTTGCGCCAAGGCTTTTCTCAGCTTTTCCAAGGATTCACTGGAAACTACTAGGGCACAAGGCCCCAACCTAGAGTGAATCCATTGCGATGTTTCAGGCCATTGCATGATTCCATCTGCGATCAGTTCATTTTCCAAATGCACGACCAACATGGTTTCGAATCTTGGAGGAACCGCATCCGATTTGGCACCAAGAATCAACTGAACTGCGGGCGTTAGGGCATGCCCCAACCTTTGTTGAAACCAATCCTCTAATGCGGTAGGAGTGTAACCAACCTGATCAGCCTTTTTAAGCGTTTCGGGGCTAAGCTTATACACCCTTCTCTGCTGCGATGAGGCATCTTCAACAAAATCTGCAAACCTAGGCAACTCTGTTTCAAGCAATAGATCAGACCTGCTTATATCAACCACAAGTGTTACGCCATCGCTCTCAACTTGAACACATTTTTCAGGCATCAACCCATAATCTCTGGTTGCGGTCAGCCTGTACTGGCTAAAATCAATACCTTCCTCACTTGTCGCTACTGCAAAGCGATCCGAAATTTTCAATGCAGGCAACCCACGCGAAAGCGCGTTCTCAAGATCTTGTGCGGTTGGAAATTCCAATAAAGTTGCAGAAGCATAAATTGTGATCCGCTCATGTTTATTAGACCAGGTTTTAATGGCATCCAATACCGCCTGTGGCGTAGGGCGGGTGCCATGCCTTTCTAATAATCCGCAAATATCTTCGTAGCGTAATCCTGTTTCCAAAGCGAAATAGACAGATTCGGGTTCCAACAACAGCTGGCAGGCAGGCCCAATGCTTTTCAAAGTTGCGAGGTTGGTAAGATCTCTTGCAAGTGCTGGATTCAATCCTTGGCGGAAAGCAAGGATTTCAAGATTGGGTTGCACCAGCAAAGTTTTTGCAATCACATCTTGCAGATCATTTTCTTTCTGCAAACCAAGAATGGATCGTCCCACGGGACTAAGCCTTACCAAATATTTTCCACCCAGCAACTTGGTTGCCTGAATCATCCGGATTTGAAATGCTATCCCGAGAAGAAATTTAACCAACCAGCCTTTTAATCGGGAAGGCCTAATCGACTCCCGATCTTTCCAATAAGGATGATGATCGATCACCCAAGATTCAAGAAGCTCAGGATCAACCCATTGCTCCGAGGGGAGATTACCTAGCGCCAACACTGCTACTAGACAAGCAGAGTTATAAGGGTTGCTTCGATCTTCAGGATTATCATTAAGGCCGGTACAGGGATTCCAAGAATCAATAGCAGGAAGTGCGGCCCAAATTTCAGTCAGCACCGAAAGCAAGCCTTCATCCCAAGAAGCGGGAAAAGTTCCGGGGTGTAATTCACTTTCCTTGGGAATAAGAATTCCAAGTTTTAATCCAATTTCAGTTAAAAGAACCCCTAGATCTGGGACTTCAATCAAGCGATCGGAGGGATCTGCAGAAAGCATAGAGTTGGCACGAAGATTTTCGAGGTCTCTTTTGAAAAACCCGCCCTGCTGATTTTTGCGCAGGGGATCTTTATGAACCATCTGCAGAAGAACCGACATTCGAAGAGGGAATTCCATACCATCCGCCTGAAGAACGGGGGCAAGAGTATCTGGAACCAAGATCTCCGCACCTTCAGGGGGCTCGTATTTTTGGGGGAAAGACAAAGGGAAAGATATCGACCTTTGGCTGATGGGGGGTGGCAGAAAAATCGCCAAACCTTCAGGCCCAGGAAATCCAATCCATTGCTCAAAGCTTTTGATATAAGGGTTTTTACAGGGCTTGGGAAGGCGGTCCTTTTGCTCGAGGTTGACAACATCCGGAAGCAAAAACCCTTGGTTCAATAAATCAAACACCGTAGACAAACCATCTTCCTGCCCCATGCACATTGCAATTTCTATCAACTGCCCAAGCTTCCATTTGCATTGTTTCGATTGCGCCAACGCTGCAAGAAGGGTTCTGCGTGATTCATCAAGTTCTTTTAATCTGCGGTTAATCAAAACCGTGTTATCAAAGGCTTCCACACAACGCTCGATGAGTTCTTCAACAGGCCATTGGTTTCTAGGGCGAAGAAATCGTTGCACGACTTCGCGCAATAATTTTTCATCATAGCGCCCAAGAATAAGACGAACAATTTCAGGCCATGTTTTCTGGATGGGTTCTGTCATTTTCAGCGCTGTAATACCTGAGGAGTGTGACCCATGCGCTGAAGTTCTGCAACAACGCTTTCAAGCCTGCCAGTTCTTACCAAAAGAACTTCGTTGGTTAATCTTCCTGATATGTCGGATGCAAGTTTCTTTCGGGCAAGGATCTCTTCAGCAAGCAACGCATCTTCAGTAAGCACTAGGCAAACCCTCCGATGCAACTTTACGGGAATCCTGGCAGCACTTGTTTTATTGGATACAATCAGCATTTATTTCTGCATTACCTTTCTTAAACTGAACAGCCAAATTCACTAAGCAACGCAGCACCATCCATTACACTATAACTATATCCCTGTTCGGTAAGGAACATTTGGCGATGATGCGCAAAATCCTGTTCACGGGTATCCCGCGTGACCAATGTGTAAAAATAAGCGATTTCCCCGCTTGGCTTGGGCCTCAAAATTCTACCCAACCTCTGAGCTTCTTCCTGTCTGGAACCAAAAGTACCCGACACCTGAATCAGCACATTGGCATCAGGCAGATCGAGTGCAAAGTTCCCCACCTTGGAGAGAATCAACCTCTTTATTTCACCTGTTCTGAATTTTGCATACAACTCTTCCCGCTCAGAATTCGGCGTCTGCCCTGTGATCAACGGAATATCAAATCTGTCTCTGAGTTGGCGCAACTGCTTTAAATACTGACCAATAATCAAGACTCTTTTTTCGCCATAGTTGTTTAGCAAAGCAGCGACCATATCCTCTTTGGCACTGTTTTCACTTGCAAGCCTATACTTATTACGCCATTCCGCAACAGCATAATCCATGCGATCCGATTCCACCAAACCAACCCTTACCTCGGTGCAGGATGCTTCTGCGATCCAACCCTTGGTTTCAAGCTCACGCCAAGGCACATCATATTTCTTGGGGCCAATCAGACTAAACACATCAGTTTCTCTCCCATCTTCTCGAACCAAAGTCGCGGTAAGCCCAAGCCTTCGTCTTGCTTGAATCTGTGCGGTAACCCGAAATACAGGCGCGGGCAAAAGATGCACTTCATCGTAAATGATCAAACCCCAATCCTGACTATCAAACAATTTAAAGTGGGGAAACTCATCCGACTTCTCGGGCCTGTAAGTCAAAATTTGATAAGTCGCAATCGTTACCGGGGCTATCGCCTTCGATTCACCTGTATATTCAGCTATCAGATGTTCCGGGATATCAGTTTTATCAAGAATTTCCCGATGCCATTGCTTTACCGCAGTAATACCCGTCGATAAAACCAGTGTATTCTTTTTCAACATACTCATCGCAACAATGCCTACGATGGTTTTCCCAGCTCCGCAAGGCAGCACGATTACACCACTACCCCCACGAACATCGCCCCCTGCATGAAAGACTTCGCAAGCCTCACTTTGATAATCACGAACAGTAAACGGCACCCCCGACTTGCATATTTTTCTTAAGCCGATGTCTAAATTCGCACCCTCGGTATACCCTGCGAGATCTTCCGCAGGGTAGCCAATCATTATCAACGCTTGCTTCAACACACCGCGAAAGGAGGGTTCAACAAGGTAACTTTTTTTGTTAACCCGTTCATGAAGATACTCCTTCAACTTAGGCTGGCGTGAAAGCTCTTCCATTAAATGTGCATCTTCGCAAACCATCAAAAGCATATGACTGTTCGATTTCGGATCAAGCTGATCCGATCGTCTGATACAGACGCGCCCATAGCGCCCAACTACTTCGCAAATATCTGCACTTATGGTTGCAGGCAAAGGAAACTTGGAAAAGGTTTTTAAAACCTCGACCATAGCCGCAGCGGTCAAACCAGCAGCAGCAGCATTCCATAACGCCAGATTGGAAAGGCGATAAGTGTGGATATGTTCAGGGCTTTTTTCCAATTCTGCAAAGGGTGCAAGAGCTTCACGAGCTTGCGCATACTTGGGGTTATCAACTTCTAATAAAACTGAACGGTCACCTTGGACAATAAGCGGATTAGTCGGGTCATAAGTCATAGATTTGTGCCATCCATCCTGATGCCTATTAAAAATACAGTTTTCTTACGATCTTGCAGTTTAGGGGAAACAGGGCACTATGCGCAAGTCAAACCACTAAAACTTTTAAACTATGTCAAAAGATTTCATCAAATCCCCTTGTTTCTTAAAACCAATGAACGATTGTTATTTGATAATCAAAGTCTTTTCAAAAACCATGACATCTTGGCTGGCCCATCCCTTTATCAATTGTTGTTCCTTCCAAAATGGCCTATAAATCAAACTTACCTGCACAGATTCGGTTTCTCGAGGAAATTTCCAAACCCAGGCTTTGGCCATCTCTGGCTCTAATCTAGAATCCACAATGTCAACATCGCCTTGCCAAAAAGGCTGAACCCCCTGCTTATCTGTATTCAACAAAGGCCTGCCAAACAATACTCCCGCATTTCCCACAAGGGCTTTATCAACCCAGTGCCCCAAAGTAAGGCCCTCGATTGGCTTCAATTCTTCACCCTGAAACTTCGCCCTGACTTGCAAAATCATATGCCGGTCGATGTAACCCGTAGGAACTTTGTGCCCTACATTGACCGCCTTGAGTTGCACTTTAACCATGCAATCGGTTGCCCCCTGAATAACTTCCTCTTCATGTAAAATTGAATTTTGCAACATCTGCTTTAACCCACCGGGCATTAGTTGATGCGATGCCAATTCCATCGGGTTGCGATTACTGCCCCCTTTGCCCGGTGCAATATTCTGCATCGTGCCATCAGGCTTCATATGACAGGCCTGACATTGTAATCCTTTTGCTGCAGCGGGGCTTTTCTGCCACTCGGAATAAGTCGAGTAAACATGCATACCAAAAAGAGTGCCTTCATGACACGAAGCGCAATAAAGGCTTTGCTGGTAAATCGGGCTGAAAGAATTATCATCGCGAGTTGCATCTTTCATGGGGCCGAAAAACACCTGCCCTTTTTCAGGGCGCGACAATCTCAGCAAATCTCTGCCATGCGCAAAACCCACCTCAACCTTCTTCACGCCTTCCACCTTGTGACAAAAATCACAATGCACCCCCAGCTTGTTTATGCCACTCACTTCGGAAATATCATCTAAGCCCGGTTGCCCCGCACCCACGCCTGGGGCATGACAGGATGCGCAAACCGTCTTACCTTCAGGAAGATCCCGCGACAAGCTCCACCCTTTTTTTCTTTCCGAATACATATCAAGAAAACGATGGCCTGTGCTACTAAAAAAATGCGCGCCTTGCTTCCATTGCTGCGCTATTTGCGCATGACAACTTGCACAATTTTGCTCTCCCTCTAAAGGATGAACCCAATCGTAATCCGTGGCATCACCTTGCGATATTTTCCTAAGGCGAACAGTATTCCCTTTACTAAGAAGTTGATCATGCGCAATGAAATACCCTTCGCGGGCAACCGCAAACTTCCTATTCACTAAAGAGTTTGCAATATCGCAATGGCCCAAACCATCTGTTTGAAATACAAAAGAATGATGTTCAAAGGTGATGAATGTACCTTCGATGGGGCCATCAGGGCCAACCACGAAAATCCGTACAGAAGGAATTTCACGAACAAAAACTAATAAAGTATGAGGCAAAAAGCCCATCAAAATTGTAAACACCAAAACTGCTTGAACTGGACTGCGCATAAGCGATTTATCCAGCGTGATCAAGTTTTCAAAAGAGAACCCAACGCCTGTGCTGATTGTAACGCAGCTTTGCGAATCGAACTTTTCCAATCAAGATCATCAGGCGAAGTGGGAAATGTAACTCCCCGCGAACTATTGACAATCGCACCCAAACCATCCTTGCGAAAAGAGGGCCTTACCTCATCAAGGCCACCGCCCTGCGCACCAAACCCGGGAACCAAAAACCACATCTGAGGAAACTCCGCTCGTAAAGCCGCTGCTTCTTGCGGAAATGTAGCTCCGACTACTGCCCCAGCATCGCCCAACCCGCATTCCCCGATATGCCCTTCGTTCCATTTAGCCAAAGACTTCGCAACATGGTGGTAAAGTGGCTTCCCTGAAGATTCAAGATCTTGAAACAACTTGGCACCCGGGTTACTGGTGCGAACCAGCAGAAAGATTCCGCCATTCACTTTTCTGGCTGCTTTCAAAAAGGGCTCCACCGCATCAAAACCAAGGTAAGGATTAATGGTCATGGAGTCGGCAGGCCAGCTGGCATATTCATGGCTACCAACTTGACCGCCGAATACCGCCTCTGCATAAGCTGTGGCAGTACTAGCGATATCGCCTCTCTTATTATCCATAATGGTAATCAACCCAAGAGATCTTGCATGCTGCAGCAACTTGCGCAGTACCTCCATCCCTTTGGGTCCACAGTTTTCAAAAAACGCACTCTGCGGTTTCACGACGGGCACCAATGGCGCAACTATCTCCAAAACTTCGGAGCAAAATTCGAGATAAGCTTCAGCAACGGCTTCGGGAGTAGCATCCGCAAACTTATTGCGAATGACTTTGGGAAGACTTTCCCAACGGGGATCAAGGCCTACGCAAAGCGGGGTTTTCTTAAGGATAACCTTCTCTGCAAGCCTGTCCGAGAAATTCATGTCAAACTCCTTGCGAGGGGACCCGGTCTTTTTGCAGTCCCAAAATACCATTCAATCGTCAATTTAACCGCATCACAAACTGGGGTTGTTGGCTTCCATCCAAGATCATTTATCGCATTGGAAATATCAAACTTATTACTTCGAGTAACCAGCCCAACACTATAGCGCGTGATATGGGGGGGCCTTTTAAGCATGATCATTTTGCCAATAAACTCTGAAACGAATCCCGCAATATAAGCCATGCGAATAGAGTAAACTTTCTGCACTCTAGGATAACCAAGAGAATCGGATAGCAATGCTAAGAACTCTTTTTGAGTAATCTCGCCCGGGTTACTAATATTGTAGGTTTTACCTGCAGATTTTGAATTTTGCCCCGCTTTGATGACGCCATCTGCAACATCACCCGCATAAAGTACATTTAACATATTGCCCCCATCGCCCGCCTGAGCAATACGGTTCAACCTGAATGCGGCAAGTACTCTGGGTAGCGAGGTGCGATCTCTGGGGCCAAAAAACCAAGTCGGCCTGAGAATAGTAATCTCCCCCGGATACTTTCGCCAAAGGGCTTCTGTCTGCAATTTAGCCCTGATGTAATTATCTGCCCGCCATAAGTATTGGCCCGTGGGCGCAGACTCATCAATCGGAAAACTACTTTCGTTGGGATGCCCATATACGGTGATGGAACTAACATGGGCAACTTTATGCACCTTATTAAGGGTGCAAGCGGTAATTAAAGACTCCACAGGCTTAATAATATTGTCAACAAATTCCTGCCAAGGCCCCCACTCACCAACTTTAGCAGCACAATGATAAAGAGTGTCGCAACCTTTAAGAGCCAGACTCAGAAATTCCTGATCGATCAAACTGCCCCTAAAGATCTCAACCCCAAGGCTTTGCAAAAATGCGGTATCGCTATTAGCCCGAACCAAAGCCCGAACTTGCCTACCCTGCATTACAAGCTTTTCCACAACATGGCTGCCTAATAATCCACTCGCACCTGTTACAACATCCAAAGCACACCTCATCATCCTTAATGAAAAAACTACACCTGTGCCGATTTTTCCTTCATTATCAACTATAAGGTTTTATCGTGTTCTAAGCACTAGGATAAATAATCTATCTTGCGAACTAACTTGTAGTCAATTGAAGCACTAAATAACCTTGGGAAAATTGCTTGCAATTGGTTAACTATTAGCATGTGATTTAATGTTGCCATCAAAGCAAGCTCTAAAGGTATTATGATGAATCGCAATTTAAAAGGGAAAAGAATTCTTATCACGGGTGCCTCCCGAGGGATGGGCGCTGAACTCGCTAGGCTTTGCGCCAAAGCCGGCGCAAGATTAGCACTGGTTGCCCGATCTAAAACAGAACTCGAAAACCTTGCATCGGAACTCACTTCTCTAGGCGCGGATGCCAAAGCTTTCCCTGCTGATATCACTTGCACTCTCGAAAGAGAAAACCTCTTCAGAGAAATCAAAGACCACTTTCACGAACTCGACATCCTCGTTAACAACGCAGGCTCTGGTTCATGGAATCACTTTATCGATGGCAGCGAAGCAATCGTGCGTCAACTCATGGAAATTAACTTCTTTGCACCTGCGGAAATGATCAGGCAATCCATCCCCCTTTTGGAGATGGGGAATCAACCTGCCATTGTAAATGTTGCATCCATGACGGGAAGAAGGGCGATGCCCTCTTGGACAGAATACTCTGCAAGCAAACATGCGCTTGTTGGCCTTACCGAGGCGTTGCGTGGAGAAATGGCACGGTTCGATATTGATGTTCTGCTGGTATTACCCGGGTTAACTATAACCCCGTTTTGGGAGAACCTTGCACTTAAAACTGGGAAGGCCGATCTGGGGGTAGAAAAAGGGATGACTCCCCAAGTGGCAGCAAAGGGAATATTAAACGCACTAGTGACCAATAAGACAGAAACAGTGTTGGGATGGGACGCCCGATGGATGCTCCGGTTAGACAAATTCTTCCCAAAACTTGTAAACTGGTTGCTGGCTCGTCGTGTCAAACAACTTTATGCTCCTCATTAAATCAAGTAACTTAGCTTTATTCCTTATATAAAGAAAATAAGAATAGAATCGCAGGAGAGATAAAATATGTGTGGTATAGCAGGCGTAATTGACCTAGCAGGTCAGAGAACTATTTCCCCAAATATCATTCGTGCAATGGCACAGGCAATCATTCATCGTGGCCCCGATGAAGATGGCTTTTACGAAGCCCCAGGCATTTCATTTGCCAACCGCAGGCTCAGCATTGTTGGCCTCTCTGATGGCAAACAACCTATTTTTAACGAAGATCGCTCGATTGCGACGGTATTTAACGGTGAATTCTTCGATTATCAATCAATCAAAACCCGACTTGAATCCAAAGGGCACAAGTTTTCCACTCACTGCGACACCGAACTTATCCCCCATCTTTATGAAGATCACCAAGAAGGAATGCTCGACCACCTTCAAGGGCAGTTTGGAATTGCTGTTTGGGACGCCAGACAAAGAAGGGTAATTCTTGCACGAGATCAGTTCGGTATTTGCCCACTTTATTATGCAAAGGTGCAATACGATGGCTCGGAATGGCTTCTGTTTGGATCTGAAATCAAAGCGATACTCGCATCAGGAATGATTCGGGCTGAACCCGACCGCCTAGGCATCAACCATCTATTCACTTTCTTTGGCGTGCCCGGACCCCAAAGCTGCTTTAAGGGTATTTCTGCTTTAGAACCTGGGCACTTCTTGGATATCAGATTGGGTAGCCAATCGCATGCTTCGCGTATCGAAGATAAAACATACTGGCGCATGGACTTCCCTCAAAGAGGGCAAGAAAGAACCGGCCCGTCTTTAAAATCACTCGTAGATGATTTCGATAGGGAAATGCTAGCTTCGGTTGAAAAACGCCTTCGGGCAGATGTTCCTGTGGTTTCTTATTTAAGCGGTGGGGTTGATTCTAGCCTAGTGGTGGCAATGGCTTCCAAAATCCGAGGCACCCCGATTCCTTCTTTTACCATTCGCATCAAATCTCCAAAACTTGATGAAACTCCTGAAGCCACGATTGTTGCAAAACATATTGGCACCACCCCGATTATTATCGATGTTGGATCGGATGAAGTGCTCAACACCTACCCTGCCCTGATTCGTGCAGCTGAAGCCCCGGTTGTTGATACCTCTTGCTCTGCTCTTTTGCTCCTTGCAAAGGAAGTTCACAAGCATGGCTACAAAGTAGCACTTACAGGCGAAGGCTCGGATGAATGGCTAGCGGGTTACCCCTGGCACAAAGTACATCGCATTGCAAGTTGGGTAGATAGCGTGCCAGGCCTTAAGGTCAGCAATTGGATGCGCAGGTTTTTCTTGTGGGTAACAAAAGCCCCTAGATACAACCAAGCAATGCAAAACCGGGCAATTACTGCCATGAGCGGCCCTAACGGATGGCTCGATATTTATAGCCTTTTCAGCATGGCAAAGTTCAGATTATTCAGCCCGGAAATGATGGATCTCGTCAAAAATGTTTCACCGTACGAAGACTTGAACCTGCCTTCAGAAAGAATGAAAAGCTGGCATCCCTTAAACAGAGAATTGTATGTCAGCGGGAGGGCCCACCTTTCAGGCCTCCTTCTTAACGCTAAGGGCGATCGGGTCGCTATGAACTCCTCGGTGGAAACCCGCTACCCTTTTCTCGATGTGAATGTATTTAACTTTTTGGCAACTGTTCACCCAAAGTGGAAGTTTCGAGGATTGTTTGGCGATAAGTATTTGCTCCGCCATCTCTCTGATCGGTATCTTCCTTCTTCCATAGCTTGGCGCAAGAAAGCCATGTTTAGAGCCCCCTTCGACAGCTTCCATTTAGACAACGTTCCGCCCTTTATCGAACACCTTTTAAGTGAAGAATCACTTAAAAAGACCGGGTATTTTGATGTCAAACAAGTTCTTCGATGGCGCAAAGAGTTCAAAAAACTTCCCTCTTGGGGCCTATCAAGAGTATCAATAGAGATGGGACTCGTTGGCGTTTTAGCAACCCAAATGTGGCACCATACCTTTATCGATCACTCCCTTGCTGACATGGATTACTGGCAAGCTCCCAAAATTTCGTAAAAGATTGATCGCCATACTGAACGCTTGTATACACTCTTGCTTTGCGCCATAAGTGTATACTGCATAAGGTCTTGATAACCCCTAACCGTTATATTTTAACCCCCACTTCCCATCTAATTTCCCGCTTTACCTCTTTTAAGCTTCCAACAACTTTTAACAACCGTTAACCTTATTCCTATGTCCTATGCACTCTCTACATTATGGTATGACAGGCAACGATACCTGCCGGGCGTTTTAGCTGTTGGCTTTAGCGCCTTGCTTATCGCATTGCAGTGCGGCTTATTGCTTGGCTTATTTTCCATAACCTCAATCCCCGTTGATCACACCTCCGCAGACATTTGGCTGGGAGCCCCAGAAGTTCTAAGCGTCGATCTAGGCCGACCCATTCGAGAAGCTAGTTTAGCAAGGCTTGCTAGCCAGCCTGAAATCGAGCGCGTCGAAATCTATTTGCAGGGCTTTTCCTATTGGTCTAAGCCAGATGGTGGCACCGAACTATGCATGGTTATAGGCAGTAGGCTTGATGAAAATGCCTTGGGTAAAGTTACGGAACTTACAAAAGACCTTTACTTGCAACTTAGCGAACCCGGCACCATTGTTATTGATGAATCCGACCTTGGAAGACTTGGGGTTAAAGGAGTCGGGGATCACGCAGAGGTTGCAGGCAACCGAGTTCGCATTGTAGGCCTTACCACCGGACTGAAAAGCTTAGCTGGCCCGTATGTATTCTGCTCCATTAATACCTCAAGACCTCTACTACGCGTTTTCCCCGATCAAATTACTTATGTTTTGGGAAAATGCCATAACCCCAAAGATGCTGCAACCGTGGTAAGTCGCTTAAAAGAAAATCAAAATGTCTCTGCCTTCACTAGCCCTGAATTTTCGCTTCGTTCTAGAATGCATTGGCTTCTTAAAACCAAAGCAGGTATAGCTTTAGGTTACGCTGCCGCCCTAGGATTATTAGTAGGCGCAGTTGTCACAAGCCAGACTTTATATTCAGCCACCGCTGCTTCTTTGCGCGAATTTGCGGTCTTAAGGGCCATGGGTATTCCAAGATGGCGCATGCAGTTTATGGTGATGCAACAATCCTTATTCGTTGGAATCATTGGGGTTGGCTTAGCTTGGCCTGCGGTCCATACACTTGCAGCAATAGCAGATTATTTTGGCGGGCGCGTAGAACTGCCTATTTGGTTGCAAAGTATCGCCGCTGTTGTTACGCTTACCATGGCTCTGTTTTCGGGATTATTTGCTTTGCGGTCCCTTAGAAATGTAGAGCCTGCCGCTTTACTTAGGTAATTACCAAAGGCTTTTAGAGATGTCGACATCTCCGAATTTAAAATCAAATATCAAGCTTCGCTCGGGCGTTTCTGTTACCTCTATTACTGGCAAAGGGCTTTATAAATCTTTTGGCGAAGGCGAAATGCGTACCACCGCAGTTAATGATGTCTCGATTGATATCAAACAAGGTGAAGTCGCCCTAATGATGGGGCCCTCAGGAAGCGGAAAAACCACCCTTTTAGCCATTTTATCAGGCTTATTAAAACCAGATGCTGGGAAAGTTACGGCACTAGGGCAAGATATGTGGGCCCTTACGGAACGCGAAAGAGAGCATTTCCGCCTCAAACATTGCAGCTTTATCTTCCAAGGGTATAACCTCTTTTCCTCTCTTACCGCCAGACAACAGCTAGAAATCGTCGCCCAATGGGGTGATGGCGCCAGTTCAAGGGAAGCACGCAAAAAAGCCGATGAAATCTTAGATATCCTTGGCTTATTGAAAAAGGCCCATTTGCGACCAGGCGAGTTATCCGGAGGAGAAAAGCAAAGAGTTGCCATTGGTAGGGCCCTTATTAAAAACCCGGATTTCTGCTTCGCAGATGAACCAACCAGTGCTTTAGACTGGGCCCATGGCGAACAAGTAATTGATATTTTAAGGTCTGCTGCGCATGACCGTGGTTGCACCGTGCTAATTGTCGCCCATGATGCCCGGGTAATTCCCTATGCAGATAAGATATTTTATCTTGAAGATGGTAAAATGATTGACGATGGTGGCAAAAGCATACACAAGACCTATGGCAAGACGCCCTCATGAGGATTGAAAAAAGTAATTACTTGAAGTCCTCTGGTTTCAAAATCAAATTCACAGGGATGGAATCCTTGTTGGGGAATATTTAATGGAAAAGTTATTTCAGCCAATGCCTGCGGCTTCCTGGACTCATTTGGGAAGAAAACTGTTCTCGATCATGTTTGTTTCGAGCCTGATTGCAGGAGGGTTTATTTTCTGGGGTTATTACCAACCACCCGAAAATGAGACCCTAGATTCTAATCACAGCTTCCAAGAACAAATCGCGGCCCAAGCCAAACCAGCTTCGAAAGCTAAAATCACTGAAGATGCTGAGCGCAGAGCGGTTTGCATCGCTTATGTTGATGTGGATGGAGGCGTTACCCCCCTTTACCCCATACAACCAGGCAAAGTGCTCGCTATCCCTGCGAGAGAAAATACCGAAGTCGAGGCAGGCGATGTTCTAATTCGTATGGATGACACCTTGCAAAAGGCCCAACTCGAAGAAGCCAAAGCCGATGTGCAAGCTGGCCAATCCCAACTCGACCAAGCAAAAGTTATGTTCGCCCAGCACGAACTTAAGATCAATGGGCAAAAATCTGCCATCGAAGCTAAACGCAGCGAAATGGCCGCCGCTGTCGCTAAAAAAGATCAAGCCGAGCGACTTGCAAGCAACAAACTTGCAAGCAATGATGATGTAAATGCAGCAACTGCCATCGTTAAAGCCCTTGAATTTGCAGTTGAAGGCGAGACTATAAAGCTTAAAGGTATCCAAGCCCTTGACCCGCACCTTCCCGTAAACCTTGCGACAAACGATCTAACAGCTAGAAGAGCACGATTACAAAAAGCAGAATATGCCCTTGGAGAATGCTCGTTGAAAGCGCCTTTTAAAGGCACCATCCTTAGAATCAACACCAGTGTGGGGGAAACACTTGGAGCAAACCCAAGGCTACCTGCCATCATGTTTTGCCCTACTGCAAAGCGAATTATCCGTGCTGAAGTGGAACAAGAATTTGCAGGAAAAATCGCCTTGAACCAAGTTGCTGTTATTCAAGATGATTGCAGCTCATCCGAAATAACCTGGCGCGGGAAAGTAGTACGCATTTCCGACTGGTTCACACATAGAAGATCCATTCTTCTCGAACCTTTGCAGTTCAACGATGTAAGAACCCTTGAATGTATTGTCGAGTTGGATCCAGGTCAACCATTACTAAGAATTGGACAACGCGTTCGGGTTCAGTTGATTCCTTCTGATGATTCAACCAAACCCCCTACAGCTAAATCCAAATAAGCTTTCAACAGAAACTTTAATCGTGTTTTGCAGGTCAAGGAGGACCACTAATGACATGGTTACTAATTGCAACTGGTTTTAGTGGTGCCTTTAGTTTTTTATTTATCTTTAAAAAGATCTCCCACTTTTTTACTACTCCCAAAGCCATCGCTGTGCATTTTTCCCCAGCGGGTGGGTGCGCTGAAGCATTAATCAACGAGATACATAAAGCGCGACACGAAATCTTGGTTCAAGCTTACTCTTTTACTTCCAAGCCCATTTCCCAAGCACTTGTCGATGCAAAAAAAAGAGGCGTAAAAATCGATATCGTTCTCGATGGTAGCAACGAACGGGAACAATACACCGAACTGCACTTTTTAATCGAGCATAGTATCCACCCGGTCATCGATAGCCATCACCCCATTGCCCATAACAAAATCATGATTTTTGATTCAAGAACCATTGCAACTGGAAGCTTCAACTTCACCCATCAGGCAGAGCAAAACAACGCAGAAAACCTGCTTATTTTAAAAGGGCATCCCGAATTGGTCGATTTATACAAAAAGAATTTTGCAATTCATAAAGGGCACTCTCGAGCGGTTCAATTAAAAACCGAAGCTAATACTGGGGCACCCAAGCACGAAATGTTTGGACATCAAACCCCTGCAACCAGATCTCATGCAGCTTGATAAACTGCATTTGATCAAATTTCCCTAAAACTTTTCTTTTCTCGGGAAAGTATACTAAAATAACTGCAGATTCTCATCCGGTTAACTTCTGTTGGTTTTTACGGTATAACTTTTATGTCGAACACTATTATTGGCGAAAAAGTTTTGAACGATGCCCACTTGAAACAGCAATTGCAAATTCTCAGGCAAGCTGACAATTGGACCAATCTTTATTACATTGCGATGATTTATATTTATCTTGCTGCAGTGATTTCTAGCACACTCATGTTTTACTACCAGCGGGAAACTTGGGCCCTGCCCTTCTGGTTGAACATCCCCGTTTCTATCCTCGCAATCATTTTGATAGGTGCTGGCCAACATCAACTCACGGGACTGGGCCATGAGGGGTCGCATCATTCTCTCTTTAAAACTAAAAAATGGAACGAATTCGCCTCCGATGTTTTTTGCATGTTTCCTGTTTACAGTTCCACGCATTTTTACCGACTACAACACATGGCTCATCATCAGTTTGTAAATGACCCCGAACGCGACCCCGATGTCTCTCAACTATTATCCAGCGGCCATTGGTTGGGTTTCCCCGCTTCTCCGAAAAAGTTCTACAACTTTTTGCTCCAGCAGTTATGGATCCCCAATCTTTTTAAGTTCATGATAATTCGAGCGGCTTATAACTCTACGGGCACTGATGCCAACCCTTATGTCAAAAAAAGCACCAGCAAAAACAAAGTCGCAATTCGTATCAGCATCGCCTATGTTTTTTCAATGATTCCCGTGCTTGCAGTTATTACCTGGTTAGGGAATCCCATTACTGTAGTGCTTAGTTCCTTGGGAATCTTCGTTTTATTCTCCACGATTTTGCTGATGCTCTCTAAAGATTGCTATCAACAGGCAAAAATCCATCCTGTTTTTTCAGCAAAAATATCAACTGTTATGCGTCTTGGTTATGTAACCACAACTTTCACTACGCTTGCGGTTTTGCATCTCACAGTAGACCCATGGGCGCCCATCTACTACTTTATGCTTTGGCTGGTTCCTATTTTTACTTCTTTCTCTTTCTTCATGATCCTTAGGCAGGTTGTTCAGCACGGTAATGGCGACCGGGGTTGGATCACCAACACACGCGTCTTTTTCGTCAACAAATTCATCAACTTTTGCGTGTTCCCGATCGGCCAAGATTATCATCTGCCCCACCACCTTTATTCCACTGTGCCCCACTATCGTTTAAAAAGACTCCATTCGATATTAATGGAATATCCTGAATATCAAAAAGATGCGATTAATGTGCACGGATATTTCCACTCCCCTGAAACCCCTCAGATACATCCCACGGTGGTCGAGGTGTTAGGCGACAACTACGCAAGCAAAAATTTCCGTGGAGTGCACATTGATAATACCGTGTTGGATGATAATGAAGTGGAAGATAAAGAAGGCATTATCAATACGGGCGAAAGAGAAAAACAAAAAGCAGAAGCATCAGCACGCGAAAAATCAATGCTTTAAGATCGGTTCAAACTCGGTACCTGCGACCATGGTTTTTAAAATGGGCGTGGTCATGAATGTGGTAACTAGAGCCATCATCACAAGCATACAAAAAACGCTATCAGAAATAATCCCAAAATCTTTCCCCAAATTTATAACGATCAATTCCATCAAAGCACGGGTATTCATTAGTACGCCAATGCACGAAGCTTCTCTCACTGAAAACCCCGAGAAATACGCTGCCAACCCACAACCAGCTACCTTTCCGAATATCGATGCTCCAATAATTCCGCCTGCTATCAGCCAAAGTTGCAGAGAGTCAAGCGATCCAATATTAGTTCTTAACCCGGTGTAAGCAAAAAAGATTGGAAGAAAAAATGCAGTTACAAAGTCTTTCAACTTCGCCTGAATTGCTTTACGAAACGCAACCTGATCGCATAGTACAGCTCCAAAAATAAAAGCCCCAAATATTCCAAATATTCCAATAAGATTGGTCCCTATCGCAGACAGAAACAACAAAGATAAAGTTACTGCAAGGCCCGTCACAGAAATCTCGCCATCTACAATAAAATTGTTGAGCAATCTTATTGCAATAGGTCGAACTGCAAAAATCATAAATGCACCAAACAGCAAAGTGTAAAAAATCATCAGGAGCGTACTAGAAATATGAAAACCCGATGTTACAAAAGCTGCTACGCCCGCTAATAAAATCCAACCTGCTGCATCATCAAAAGCTGCTGCAGTAATTGTAACTACTGCAAGCCTTGTGTGAGAAACCTTCCACTCCACCATCATTCGCCCGAGGATGGGTAAAGCTGTGATGGACATGGCTGTGCCCAAGAAGAGGCTGAAGCTCCAGAAGTTTTCAGGGGTGTCAGGCTTATTGCTCACCAATTCAAACACAAGAAAAGACAAACCGATCCCTAGTCCAAAAGGAAGCAAAATACCTGCAAGAGAAATTAAAGCTGTAGAGCCCCCCAATGAAAGCAGATGGGAAAACTCAAACTCCATTCCCACAATAAAAAGAAGAAGAATAAGGCCTACCTGGCTGATGCCAACAAAAACCCAATGAAGTGTTCCATCGGGAAACCCCTCGAGAGTCGGCCTGAAAATCATTTGAAAAGTATCAGGCGCAATCCATCCAAATAAACTTGGGCCAAGCAACAACCCTGCAGTAATTTCACCTACAACTTCGGGTTGCCCGATCTTTCGAAATAGAACACCTGCAATTCGTGCAGCAAGTATGATCAACACCAACTGCCATAGCAGGGGCA
>Ga0194055_10000418_pt1 | contig 34104 bp, 35 predicted proteins | sample SepL449m_MetaG_FD_155482 | JGI IMG/M metagenome (GOLD analysis project Ga0194055, IMG submission 155482) | Anoxic zone freshwater microbial communities from boreal shield lake in IISD Experimental Lakes Area, Ontario, Canada - Sep2016-L442-9m | ecosystem: Environmental > Aquatic > Freshwater >... | reverse complement strand
AGCTTGATCTCGAACTCGTCGCCGGGGTGGAGATCCAGCAGGGCGGTGTAGGCCTTGCCCACCAGCAGGTTGCCGTTGCCCTGCACGGTAGCCACGTAGCTGAGCTTGCGGCCAGCCTTGGCCGCACCGCCGCCCTCACCGAGACTGACACCCTTGGCTTCGAGCAGCGCTTCATAGAAAGCGGTGAAGTTGAGGCGCTCGCTCCCATCCTTCTTGGTGCTCACATAGCCGCAGCCCCGCACCAGTTCGGACTTGGAAACATCCCCCAGCTCCTTGACCTTGGCCAGGAGCTCACTTCCGGTCAGCATGCTTGTTGTCCCATCACGACAACACAACCATAACCAATCACCGGACCGTTTCCAAGCCCCTCGGCTGGGATCCAGGCAGGATCAGCATGGAAATCCGCGCCTATCTTCCCCCCTTCTCCCCCTCGGGCCCCCTTCATCCCTGGTCAGCACCACTCGCTTAGCCCTCTCCACATCCGAGCGGAAGCCCTTAGCGGTGCCGGCTGGAGTGTGCGGCGGACCGATCGCTGCCTTGCTCGGCTCCGATCTTCCGACACTCCTCAATCCCGCTCCAGCTATCGGTGTGATCGCTGCCACTGAGTCGGAGTTCGATCCTCTTCATCCTCGTGATCAACCTGCCAGCGCATCGGCAACTCCACGCCACGGGCGCTCATGCTTCGCCGCTGATCGCCCCCTGGTTGCCCTCCATCAAGACCAGGAGGCCTCCACACAAAGGCAGGACCGCCTCCACACAAAGGATCGTCAGGATCTCCTTCAATCTCAGCCTTTGCTTGCAGCCCACTCAAACTGATCCTGTCTTCTCCGCTCTGGCGCGTCCCCGCGCTGTTCCGCCGCCATGGTTTATCCGGTTGCTGAGACCACCACCTTCATGCTTGAGGTTTGTGCGATCCGCGAGTACAAGCGAATCGTGCAAGGCGGCAGCGCTGCCGCCACCGAGGTGCTGTGTTACGGCACCTCGGTGGTGGTGGAGAGGCTGGAGGAGAAGGGTCAGGGCTTCCGATCCCGAGATCCGGTGCCTGAGGGGAATCGGTGGCCGGTTGCGGCACAATTGACGTTGCCACCGCTGCCAATGTCTACAGCGATGCATACGCTGAGAAGGTTCTCCACGTCGGATCCTTGTTCAAGCATCTCTGCACCCTCGCCGTGCTCGGCGCCGGCGGCCTGATCGCCGTAGCACCAGCCGTTGCCGCTCAGAATCCCGTGCGCTGGACCACCGGCGGTGCGGTGTGGTCGACCCAGCAGCAGGCCTTTGACACCTTTGTCGATAGCGGCGAAGTGACCGACCGCGGCCTCGAAGGCGGGCTGAACCGCTCCGGCTGGAGCGCCTCGGAGGTCCGCGCCGGAATGTCGAAGAGCTACAACGTGGATCTGCGGGCTGTGACTCGTTATCTGTACTCCAATGCTGGCGTCGATTTCCTCAAGACCGCCACGCTCAACTACTACCCCTACCGGAGCATGGGCAGCACCTCGGTGCAGGCGCTGCGCTCGGCGATCATCAAGGACTCGGTGGATGGCTCGATCTCCTCGATCGGCATCATGCGGGCCCTGCCCACCGATTTCCGCCTCGCCGAAGGGCCCCAGGCGGTGGGAGCCGAGGGCCGCTGCAAGCCGCAGACCGGCCAATGCACCTCCCTGCTCTCCTGGTATGTGTTTCTCCCGGCCCGGATCCAGGCCAGCCAGGTGCCCGATCCCTTCCTGGATAAATGATCGGTTGAGCGGCCGCGCCGGTTGATCCGAAGACCAGCGCGGCCTTATCCCCGGCGCAGGCCTTCCAGCGACCCGCGGCCGTGCAGTTCGGCCAGGGCGTCGTAGCCGCCGATGGCTACCCCATCGATCTGCACCTGAGGTAGGGAGCCGCCGCCGCTGGGGGGCACCACCCGATAGGGGATGCCGAGGGTGCGCAGCATCCGCAGGGCGCGGGCGCAATATGGGCAGCCCGCAAGCACGGCGATGTCCACCCGGGGTTCGTTGGTCGCTGTCGCGGCCTGGCCTCCTCTGACACCTGCTAGCGCTTGGGCCGGTTCTGGTTCCTGCAACACAGGCTGCTCGATCACCGTGGTGATGGCGACGTCGGTGGGGTGAAGCCGATCGGCTTGTCGGGGGCTGGAATGGACTGACGGGTCTTCGCTGTTTCCGCCGTCTGCTTCAAGCAGCCCAACCAGCAGATCGGCCCCCTTCTGCACCAGGGTGCCGGGCTCCAGGTGGCCGCCCCACACCTGGCAGGCCCCATCGGAGAAGCTCAGGTGCAGGTGCACCCCTTGGGGCGAAATCGTGCCCTGCAGGGTGATGATCTCCAGGTCACCCTCCAGGACCGTGGGTCTTGCCTGGCCAGGACACTGAAACACTGCCTGGGAGAGGTTGCCCACCACCCCGAGCACGAAGCCGCTGGCATTGAGCTCCACCGCCAGGCGCTCCAGGCTGCGGCGGATGTCGCGGCCTGCTTCGAGGTGGAGGGGAACCGACCGCAGGGCCTGGAGCTGCATGGTGCAAGACCCCGAAAAAATGATGCCCAGGTTAGGCGCTCACTGGTGAGCAACCTCGGCCCCTCGGCCCGGCGCATTCCAGGCTCCATAGCCTTGGCTGCATGGCCTTGGCTGCATTGCCCGTACTCCTGGCAGCTCGGGTTAAGGGTCCGAGCTCAACCCCAGGCATCGGCTGAGGGGTTGCCCGCTGAAGGCCCGATCCGGTGCCGCTCCCGCTTCGATTTCACACCCTCAGGCAGCTGTGCTCTGCCAGTTCACGGCTCAGAGACTCGCCTGGAACCGCCGCAGCCGCTCCAGGCCATCCAGCAGGGTGGGTTCGGAGGCGGCGCAGGAGAGGCGGATGCAGCGGTCGTCGCCGAAGGCGACCCCCGGCACCACGGCGAGCCCCACCTCCTCCAGCAGCCGGTTGCAGAGGGTCATCGAATCGAGGCCCCAGGCGCTGGCATCGGGGAAGGCGTAGAAGGCTCCTTCTGGAGCCAGCAACTCCAGCTCAGGAATGCTCTGCAGACCATCACTCAACAGGGTGCGGCGGCGGTTGAACTCCTCGGCCATGGTGTGCACGCAGTCCCGCGGGGCGGTGATCGCCGCCAGGGCTCCGTACTGGGCGAAGGTGCACACATTGCTCGTGCTCTGGCTCTGCAGGGCGCTGGCGGCGGCGATCACCTCACGGGCACCGGCCAGCCAGCCGATCCGCCAGCCCGTCATCGCCCAGCCCTTGGCGAAGCCATTCACGATAAAGATGCGGTGCGTCAGATCCGGTGCCACGGCCGCCAGGCTGTGGTGGTGATGGCCCGGAGCCAGCAGGAATTCGTAGATCTCATCGCACACCACCACCAGCCGCGGATGGCGGCGCAGTACCGCGGCAATGGCTTCCAGCTCGGCCTTGCCCAGCACCATGCCGGTGGGATTGCAGGGGCTGTTGAGCACCAGCAGCCGGCTCTCGGGGGTGATCGCCGCTTCGAGGGCAGCCGGATCGAAGCGGAATCCGCTGGTGGCATCGCTGGGGATGAACTGCACGGAAGCCCCGGCTAGCTGGGCCATTTCCGGGTAGCTGAGCCAGTAGGGGGCCGGAAGCAGCACCGCATCACCTGGATCAAGCAGTACCTGGAAGAGGTTGTAAAGGGCCTGTTTGCCGCCGTTGGTCACCAGCACTTGCTCACCGCTGGTGGGCACCTGGTTTTCGTCGCTCAGCTTGGCGGCGATGGCGGCCCGCAGGGCGGGTTCACCGGCCACCGGGCCATAGCGGGTGTGGCCGCTTTCCAGAGCTTCGCTGGCGGCCCGGCGGATGAAGGCGGGCGTGTCGAAGTCTGGTTCGCCCGCCGAAAGGCTGCACACATCGTGGCCTTCGGCGCGCAGCTGGCGTGCCTTGGCGGTGATCGCGAGGGTGAGCGAAGGCTGGAGCGCCCCGGCCCGGGCGGACAGCTTGATCGGGGCCGGCATTGAGCGGGCGCGTATCGACAATCGGGCCATCCTGCATCATGCGCGGGCCAATCCGTTGAGGATGGCGCCGTGTGTTGCTCGACAGAACGATGGAGTCCCTGGAGCTCCTGGAGACGGAGTGTCGCGAGTGCCGCCGTTGTTCCCTGGCGGAGGGACGCACCCAGGTGGTGCTTGCTCGCGGCAATCCTTCTGCCCGGCTGCTGCTGATCGGTGAGGCCCCCGGCGCCGAAGAAGATCGGCTGGGTCTCCCCTTCGTGGGGCGCTCCGGCCAGCTGCTCGATCGCCTGTTGGCTAACGCCGGCCTGGATCCCGAGCGCGATCTCTACATCGTCAATGCGATCAAATGCCGTCCGCCTCAGAACCGGCGCCCCATCCCGGCCGAGCTGGTCGCCTGCCGCCCCTGGCTGGAGCGGCAGGTCGCCCTGGTGGATCCTGCCCTGATCCTGCTGGTGGGGGCCACGTCGCTGCAGGCGGTGCTCGGGGTGAAGGGCGGCATCACCCGTCTGCGGGGCCAGTGGCTGGCCGGCGAAGGGCCCCTATTCGCGAACAGGGCCCTGATGCCCCTGCTGCATCCCTCCTATCTGTTGCGAAACGCCTCCGAGGCGGAGGGCTCCCCCCGCTGGCACACCCGCGCCGACCTGATGGCGGTGCGACGGCGCCTTGATGCGGCAAGGGCTGCCCCCGCTTGCAGCGGCTGAGGGGCAGGGGCTGGGCGGCACGAAGCGGAGTTGCTAGGCATGGAGGTAGAGCCCGCCGAGCCCATGTCCCTACAGCAACTGGAAGCCTTTTTGGCACGGGCCCAGGAGGACCCCACCCTGGAGCGCCCCCTGGCGACTGCCCCGGATGCGGCCACCGTGGCGGCGATTGCCCATGCGGCGGGCTTTGCCGTCACCGAGGAGGATCTGCTAGCAGCCGCCGGCGAACACCCAGAGGTGCTGGAGGTGATCGAGATTCTGGCAAGCCAGGTGGATGGTCCCCAGTCGGAACTCGATGCCTTTCTCCAGCAGGTGGAGCTCGATCCCGATCTGCAGCGGGTGCTCGCCTCGGCCCCGGATGCGGAGGCGGTCGCGGCCCTGGCCCGGGTCGCCGGCTTCGGGGTGAGCGCGCAAGACGTGTGGGAGGCCAGCGATGAGGAGCCAGAGGCGCTGGAGTTGATGAGTTACACCGTGGTGATCGAGGCATCAGGCTCCAGTTATCGAGGCTATGGCGCTGGCGGCGGAATCGCTGCGGGTGGAATTGCTGGTGTTGCTGTGGATGGCGCCGCCGCTGATGGCGCTGCTGCCGATGGCGCCTCAGCTGATGCGCTCGCCGTTGAATTCGGCCTCGACGCGGAAGCTTTGGACGAGCCGCTGCCGGTGGCGCTGGAGGCCTTCCTGCGCCAGGCGGAGGTGGATCCCGATCTGCAGGAGGCACTCAGCACCGCCGCCGATGCCGCCGCCGTGGCGGAGATCGCCCGCGGGGCAGGTTTTGATCTGGGCGAGGCGGACCTGTGGGGTGCCACCGATGAAACGCCGGAGGCGCTGCAGGAGCCGCAGCTCGATCCACCTGCAGCCTCCGAGCTTGCCGATCCGTGGGGGGTGGATGAATCCCCTTCTCAGAAGGCCTGAGCGGCGGTTCCGGAATTCACCACCACCGGTTCAAGGCGATCTCGATCGTTGGAAGGATGAGTGCCGCACAGCAGCGGAGCTCCGGCGCAGGCTTATCTCTGTGAACCGTCCTCACCTGAAGGGTCGAATCTGTTGGCCATCGGGCCGGGGTTGAGGCAGTGGAGTAAATCGCGGCTGAAACAGCGACGAAACAAGGGGCTCATTTGTGGCGGAGGCGAAACCAGCCCACAAAAAAGCCCTTCTCAAGCCGAGAAAGGCTAGCTGCGTCAATGCGCCTGGATTCTGGCCGGAGACTTGATCCGGCGCCTCAGCTGGCGCCTCCAGCCGAAGGCGGCAGCGGCTCCGAAGAGGTGAGTGGGCTAGGGGCTGGGGCAGCAGGAGGAGACGAGGGCGAAAAGACGAGAGAATTTGCCGAAGAACTATCAGTATCAAGATTAGCTTTTCCAGCAGCAAAACCTATCAATGCTGGACTGAAAGATTCAGATTAGCTAAAAATACTCTTTTAGCGCCTGATAAAACAAAACAGCCAATATTGACACCCTGAATTTGGCCTCCAGATATATCAAATCCAATTCTAGGAATGTATCGAGCAAAAACATCTCAGCCGCCAGAAGATATATTTATTGACGAAGTAACTCCGAAGTTAAGACCCGAATTCTGACCGGAGAGGTCGTCGTCCAAGCCATCAACAATTCCTGTAACCAAAGGCACCGCGAGCCATGAGGCGATGGAGGCGGCGCGGCCGCGCCGGTTTCGGCGAAACTGGACTGGGCGAAGAAATGCCGGAAATGAACTCTTTCCTGATCGAGGATGAAAAAGGAGCCGCCAGAGTGTATTAAACTGCAGTAAAATTGCCCCTCTCTTTGCTTGTCATTGTGTGCCGGCCCCACCATTGGGCTACTCATGAATGAGTGGATAGCCCGTAGGGTCTGTCACGGTTTGCCCACGGCGGTCGGTGCGTCGTCGCGGGAGGCCGGATGTTTCCAGCGGCTGCCGGTCTGCGCCCATGGGTTCGCCCTGGCGCCGTTGGTCAAGGCGCCCGTTCCTGGAGCTCGTCCGCCCTTGGCATTGCCTTAACCCCTCAGGGGATTGACCACGTCCAGAGAGGCGATCCTGCGCCCATGGCCGAAATCTTCCGAATAGAGAACAGAGCAGCGGCTGCGGATCGCGGCTTCGGCGATCAGGGCATCAAACCAGCTGAGCTGCTCCCGGATCGCCAGCTGATGGGCATCGAGGATCAGGTTGGCGTCGGTGCTCACCACCTCGAAGCCGGCCAGAGCCTCGAGCAGAGCCGCGATCTGCTTATCACTCAGCGGCGGCTGCAGTTTGCGGCTCACCACCGAGCGCAACTCGATCAACACCTGGGTGCTGATCACCACCTCATGGTCGGCAACGATGTTCGCCAGCCACTGATGCATACGTTCTGATTTTGCCGGTTCACGCTGATCGAGGCGGTAGGCCCAGAGGTTGGTGTCGATGAACACCCGCATCAGCAGCGTTCGTGCAATGACTCGCGGCTCCAGGCTTCCTGGCTGGCGCTGTGGCTGCCGCGAGCCACCGCTTCAAACTGATCGAGGGCCTCGATGCGGCGGCTGCGGGCCTCCACATAGCGGCCGAGGAAGTCGCGCACCAAGGCATTCACCGAGGTGTTCTCCCGCAGCGCCGCCTCCCGCGCCCGCTGCAACAGGGTTTCGTCGATGGCGAGGGTGAGATTCGTCATTCGGCTAGATTACACGGATCCCGTGAAGCACGGGCAGCCATCACCAGAGGGCTTGGCATACGCCCGGCGCGCTGTGTCGCCCAGAGGTAGCCGGCTGGCCCTGGCTCAGGGCCGGTTCCGCATCGGCGAACGCCGCCTGCGCCTTCGGGACCTCTGCCGCCCTTCATGCGCACCCAGCCCGATCTGTCTGCTGGCAGTTGGTCGTTGCTGTTCAGCCAGAGCGCAGGCTGAAGCCCTGCGATGGCTGGCTTAGCCGCTAGCCTGGACTAAGTCCGACGTTGGCGTCTCAGCATGCAGGTCAACCTCCACGACGCCAAGACCCACCTCTCCCGCTACGTGGATCAGGCCCTGGCCGGTGAGGAGGTGGTGATCGCCCGCGCCGGCAAGCCGCTGGTGCGGTTGATCCCTGTGATGGAGGAGCAGCCACCCCGCCGTCTGGGGTTTCTGGCGGGGACAGCTCGGATTGATGCCGATCTCAAGCGCGATTTTGAAGACGAGATCAACGCCATGTTCGACCTGGGTCTTGAAGCAGTCACCGAGCCGGGATGAACGGCCTGTTGTTGGACACCCAGCTTCTGGTCTGGGTCGGCTACGCGCCGCAGCGGCTTGGCAGTTCCCTGGCGGCCGAACTGGTGGATCGGCGGCACGTGATCTGGTTCAGCGTTGTGAGCCTCTGGGAAATGGCGATCAAGGCCTCCCTGGGTCGAGAAGATTTCCAGGTCAACCCACCGGCCCTCCGCCTCGGGTTGCTGGAGCAGGGATTCCTGGAACTGCCGATCCAGGTCAGTCATGTGCTCGCGGTGCAGCACCTCCCCTGGGTTCACCGCGATCCCTTCGATCGCCTGCTGGTGGCCCAGGCCGCCCAGGAGCAGCTGAGCCTGATCACCGCCGATCGCACCCTGCTCGGCTACGGCGACGGCGTGCGCTGGGTGGGGTGAGGACCCGGAGGAGAGTTATATTTGGTATAAATCACATACCAGATAGCCCTCTCCACCGGTCGACCCAGCAGCCGAAACACTGGCCATATCGTCTTCCCTTTCTTCAGCCGCGTCTTCATCGCCGTCTGCCGGCGAGATGCTGCCTACCAAGATCTACCTTTCTGAGGCGGAACGGCAGGGATTACAGGCCCTGGCCCTGCGCAGCAGCCGCAGCCAAAGCGCCCTGATCCACGAGGCGATCGACGCCTTCCTTCAGCAGTAGCAGCAGGGGCGCCTGGGCTGGTTGCGCCAGGCTCGCGGGCTCTGGGCTGAGCGCATCGATCTCCCCGGATTGGTCCGCTCGACGCGGCACTGGATCGCTCCATGGTGGCTCTGGAGCCATGACTAGGCGTTCGGCATCGCCCGCTGTTGGTGGTTGACACCGATGTGCTGATCGATTACTTGCGGGATCAACCCCAAGCCGTGGTCTTCCTGGAGGGCACCGAGCAGCCCCTGGCCATATCGGCGATCACGGTTGCGGAGCTCCACGCCGGCGTGCGCGATGGCGAGTAGCGGCGGCGACTCGATGCCTTCGTGGCGGCCTTTGAGGTGCTCCCCCTCGATCGCCAGCCGGCCCAGCGCGCCGGCTTCTGGCGGCGGCAGTACGGCCCCAGCCACGGCACCGGCCTGGCGGATGGCCTGATCGCCGCCTCTGCCAAAGCTGCCGGCGCCACCTTGGTGACCCTCAACCGGCGCCACTTCCCGATGCTGGCGGAGGTGCTGGTGCCCTACGCCAGTTTTCCGGCCACTGTGACAGGCTTTGGCCACGCGAAGCCCCCGCGATGACCGCCGCCCCGTCCCGCTCCGACGCTGCCTCTGCTGCCTCCGGGACCACAGCCCCCGCGGCGGGATCCGCCGCCGAACCCCTGCCGGCCTGGGCGGACGATCCCCGCTACGCAACCACGATCCGCCGCCGCAAGACCCGCAGCGTGCGCGTGGGCGACATCTGGATCGGCAGCGAGCACCCGGTGGTGGTGCAGTCGATGATCAATGAGGACACGCTCGACATTGAGGGGGCCACCGCCGGCATCCGCCGCCTGCACGAGGCCGGCTGCGAAATCGTGCGGGTCACCGTGCCATCCCTGGCTCATGCCAAGGCGATGGGAGAGATCCGTAAGCGCCTCGAAGACACCTACCTCCCCGTGCCGCTGGTGGCCGATGTGCACCACAACGGCATGAAGATCGCCTTGGAGGTGGCCCAGCACGTCGACAAAGTGCGCATCAACCCGGGCCTGTTCGTGTTCGACAAGCCCGACCCGAATCGCAGCGAATTCAGCTCCGAAGAGTTCGCCGCGATCGGCGAGCGCATCGCCTCCACCTTCGAGCCCCTGGTGAGCCTGCTCAAGGCTCAGGACAAGGCCCTGCGGATCGGTGTGAACCACGGTTCGTTGGCCGAGCGGATGCTGTTCACCTACGGCGACACACCCCTGGGCATGGTGCAGAGCGCCCTGGAATTCATCCGCATCTGCGACCGCCTCGACTTCCACAACATCGTGGTGTCGATGAAGGCCTCCCGCGCCCCGGTGGTGCTGGCCTCCTACCGGATGATGGCCGACCGGATGGATGCCGAGGGATTCCCGTACCCCCTCCACCTGGGCGTCACCGAAGCCGGTGATGGTGATTACGGCCGCATCAAGAGCACCGCCGGCATCGCCACCCTGCTCTCCGAGGGCCTGGGCGACACCATTCGCGTTTCCCTCACCGAGGCGCCGGAGAAGGAGATCCCGGTCTGCTACTCGATTCTGCAGGCACTCGGTCTGCGCAAAACGATGGTGGAGTACGTGGCTTGCCCCAGCTGCGGCCGCACCCTGTTCAATCTCGAGGAGGTGCTGCATCAGGTTCGCAGCGCCACCGCCCATCTCACCGGCCTCGATATCGCGGTGATGGGCTGCATCGTCAATGGCCCCGGCGAGATGGCCGATGCCGACTACGGCTATGTGGGTAAGACCCCTGGCACCATCTCCCTCTACCGCGGCCGCGAAGAGATCCGCCGGGTGCCGGAAGCTGAGGGGGTGGAAGCCCTGATCGCCCTGATCCGGGAGGACGGCCGCTGGGTTGACCCCTGAGCCCCGCGTGAGTGGCAAGCGGCGGCGCTACCTTGAAGGGAGTTTCTGTCCCCTTCAAGGATTCTCCGCATGCGCAGCGGTCGCACCACTTTCGTGGTGCTTCTCGGTCTGGGAGCCTGTGCCGCCACCGCGGTGATGGCCCGCGATATGGGGTTGGCACCCGGAAGTCTGGCCATCACCGACAGTCCGAAGGAGGTGATGGACCAGGTGTGGCAGATCGTGTTCCGCGATTACCTGGACACAACCGGCAAATACACCCAGGACCGCTGGCGCAAGCTGCGGCGTGATCTGCTTGCCAAGAGCTATGACAACCCCAAGGAGGCCTATGTCGCGATCCGCGGCATGCTGGGCACCCTTGATGATCCCTACACGCGCTTCCTGGATCCGCGCGAGTTCAAAGAGATGCAGATCGACACATCCGGAGAGCTTTCCGGGGTGGGCATCCAGCTGAGCCTCGATAAGGACACCAAAGAACTGGTGGTGATCGCTCCGATCGAGGGATCCCCCGCCTCCCGCGCCGGTGTGAAGCCCAAGGATGTGATTATCGCCATCGACGGTAAGAGCACCAAGGGCATGACCACCGAGGACGCGGTGAAACTGATCCGCGGCAAATCGGGCACGCCGGTGAATCTAACCCTGCGGCGCAAGAGCGAAACGATCCAGCTCGCCCTGGTGCGGGAACTGATTGAGCTCCACGCTGTTCAGCACCAGGTGAACATCGGCCCGAATGGCGAGAAACTGGGCTACATCCGCCTTAAGCAGTTCAATGCCAATGCTGCAGCCGATATGCGTGCTGCCCTTCAGGATCTGGAGGCCAAGGGGGTGAAGGGCTATGTGCTGGATCTGCGCAGCAACCCCGGTGGACTGCTTGTGGCCAGCGTGGAGATTGCGCGTCAGTGGCTTGATGAAGGGGTGATCGTCTCCACCAAGACCCACGACGGCATTCAGGATGTGAAGCGGGCCACGGGAAAGGCGCTCACCTCCAAGCCCCTGGTGGTGCTGGTGAATGAAGGCTCCGCCAGCGCCAGCGAGATTCTCTCCGGCGCTCTCCAGGAGAACAACCGTGCGCTCCTGGTAGGTCAGAAGACCTTCGGCAAAGGTCTGGTGCAGTCGGTGCGGGGGCTCTCTGATGGTTCCGGCATGACCGTGACCATCGCCAAGTACCTCACCCCCGCCAACCACGACATTCACCACCGTGGCATCGTGCCCGATGTGCCGGCCAAGCTCTCCGAGGAGGATGCCAAGGCTCTCACCATCGAGGATCTCGGGACCCGCAAGGATCCCCAGTACCGCGTAGCCGAAACCACCTTGATCCGTGGGATCCAGACCGGAGCCACCCTGGAGCGGGCCTACAAGCCCGGCAGTGCCAACGTGCCCGCAGCGGTCGGTGTTAAGTGAGCCGGATCCCGGGGCCGAGGCGATGACGGAGGGCCAAGACCTCTCGATCTGGACTCATAAGCCCTGGTGGTGCCAACCCTGGTCGATTCTGCTCACCGGCATGGCTGTGGTAACCATCAGCTGGCTGCTCTTTGGTCGCTGGTGGCTGACCCTGGTGGTTTCGATCGGGGTGCTTCTCTGGTGGGGGCTGTTTCTTGTGCTCGTGCCCGCCGCCTGGCGCCGGGAGTCCCAGGTGGCAGCAGCCCCATCCCCGCCCGGGGCATCCGGGGACTGGTGAACCTCAGCCTCGAACGCCCCTGAGCAGGGCAGGTTTCATCGGTATGGGGCTAACCCGAAGGCCTCGGCTTCGCTGCTGGGCGCCGGCCCAGTGCTTGAGGGGCGCTGAGGCATGGCCGTGGTGGGATAGCCCGGAACAAGGCGGGTGCCCTGGCCTGGGAAGCCGCCCCGGGGGTATCCCTGAACCGGATAACCCGTGCCTGGAGTGATGCCACCGGGATAGACCGGGGCCTGGCCTCCCCCGGGGTAGCCGCCGTAGGGAAGGGGCACCCCCATGGGAGAGCCCCCTCCGCGGATGCCGATCCGGATGCCGGGGCCCATACCCGGCCCATAGCCGATGCCGGGGCCGCCGCCCATGCCGGGCGCCGCGCCATAGCCCCCGAGCTGGCCGAGGGCCGCCATGGCGAGGGAGAGGAGGAGATCGTTCATGGCTTCAGGGTTGTCGAGAGAGTGTGGACGGGCCGGAACCGTTGCAGTAGCGGCGTAACAGGCGCGGCACCTGCTCCGGTGGGAGGCGGGCGGTGTAGCGGGCCTCCAGTTCGCTGAGCTGCTGTTCCCGCGGGTAGAGGGCGATCGAGCGCCATTCCTGGGGTTCGTAGGTGGCCAGGGCCCGGGCCATCGCCTGATGGTGGCGGGGGTCGGTGATGCTGCCGCCGGCGCAGGCCTGCATGCGATGGGTGGCCTCATGGGCCAGGGTGTTCCACACCGCCTCCGGATCGCGGTGCACGCGGCAGATCACGATCGTGTCGCTCCGGTCGTGATATGCACCCTGCAGGCCACCATGGTTGCAGTCCTGTTGCAGCACCTTGGTGCCGCTGGCCATCAGCAGGCTCCGGAGGTTGTCGATGTCCGCCCAGCTGGCTGGCCTACGCCCGGGTGCTGTTCCGGCCTGGGCCAGGCTGGCCGGAACCGGGGCCGTGAGCAGCAGGGCAGCCACGGCCATCGACCAGGCGGCCGGACGACGCGATGCCGCTGCTAGGGCGGCGGTGGGGAGGGGGAACCGGGCGCGGGTCAAAGGAGATCGGCCGCATCACCACAGCCTGCAGCCACTTGGCCCGCGCAGCCAGGGCCGGCGCGGTGCGGCAACCGTCACCGGGGGTCGGGGAAGCCGTATCCGCCGCCCCGTTCAATCGAAGACATGGCCGTGCTGGTAACGCTCGGCCTCTCCCGCCGCCGCTGTCAGGGCCGCCACGTTGTCGCGGGTAAAAAAGCCGTCGTAACCCAGGCAGCGCTCCACAACAAAATCCTCGGTGAACACCCTTGCTGGTGATTGCTTTTCATCACCGATCGAGGGATGCCGGGTGACATTGGTGGAGGAGTTCATCGCGGCGATGTTGTAAGCACCCCAGAAGGAATAGGGCACCATTGTGAGGTACTCAAACAGTGCATCCTCCCGCTCCCCAGCCAGCACGCGGCTGGCCAGGTGATCGATGCCCAGCACGCGTCCCGCTAGGCCATGGCGATGGTGCTTCAGACACGCCGCTTCCAGTAATTCAAGCGACTCGTCATCAAGGAGCACCCGATCTCCGAGATCCAGGGCCGCAAGACTGTCGAGGGGCACATCCACGCTGGCTTCGTGCGGTTACACGAAGCGGATGTTCATGGGCTCCAGCAGGATCAGCCTTGGCCAGAGGGGATCTGCCTACAGCAAGTGAATGCGGTGCGTTTCATTCAGCCAGCATTCCCAGAATCGATAGAGACCCGTCAGGGCCAATTCAGCCGTGTATGCCAGGCCATCGCCGTGGTCCACCTGGATCATCACGGCCTCCATGGCACCGACCAGCTGGGTCAGGCCGGCTCAGGCCACGGGCTGCATCAGGCCGCCACCGGGGGAGGAGTCGTCGTCGTCGTTGCTGGGTTTTTCTCGTAACAGCACCACAAGGCCGAGGGCGCCCAGACAGAGGAGTGCGGTGGAGAGGGAGGAGACGTCGAAGCCGCCACCGATGTCCATGACCTCACCGAGGTAACCAGCCATGCCGGTCCGTAACAAACGTACTCATGATCTTAACGAAGTTTCGTGAAGGCTGCGACGCCTCGCCCCCGATTCCGCTCCGCTGCACCTGAGCCTTTCCGCACTGGGCGTCGCTCACACCGTCAGCACCGCCGCATTCCGCGCCGAGGTCTCCTCGGCGCGCTGGGCATCCCGGAGGCCATCGGAGCCCGGAATCTGGTCGGCCATGGCGCGCAGCCAGCCCATCAGTTCCTCCACCTGCCGTTCGATCGGCAGCACCCCCAGGCCACGGGCGAGCACCTTCGCCGTGCTGCCGGTCGCGCCTTGGTAAACCAGCCGCCCATGAAGGTGCTGGGGCAGACCCTGGCGCAGCAGTCGGAAGGCCGGCTCCTCCATCGGTGTGTCCAGGGCGATGTTGGGTTTCTCCGGCCTGATCCGCGAGAAGCCGCACCGCCTGGCAACGAGTTTCAGTTCCAGCAGCTGCAGCAGGCTCTGCACCGGCGCCGGGATCGCGCCGTAGCGGTCGGTCCAGCCGGCGGCCAGCTCCACCAGGGCCTCCTTGCTGGTGCAGTCGGCGGCGGACCGGTAGGCGGCCATCTTCTCCTCGTTCTCCGGGATCCACTCGGCCGGGATGAAGGCGGTGAGCGGCAGGTCGATCTGGGTGTCGTCCACCGCCGGGATGTCCTGGCCCTGGATCTCGGCCAGGCACTCCTGCAGCATCTCCATATAGAGGTCGAAGCCGATCGCCTCCATCTGGCCGCTCTGCTCCACCCCAAGCAGGTTGCCCACACCGCGGATCTCCATATCGCGCATCGCCAGCTGGTAGCCGGAGCCCAGCTGGGCGAACTCCTGGATCGCCCGCAGCCGCTGCCGTGCCGCCTCGCTGAGGGAGGCATCGCCGGGATAGAAGAGCCAGGCATGGGCCTGGATGCCGCTGCGGCCCACCCGGCCCCGTAGCTGGTACAGCTGGGCCAGGCCGAATTTGTGGGCGTCCTCCACCAAGATCGTGTTCACCCGGGGGATATCGAGGCCCGATTCGATGATCGTGGTACAGAGCATCAGGTCGGCTTCACCGGCGTTGAAAGCCACCATGGCGCTCTCCAGTTCGCCCTCGGCCATCTGGCCATGGGCCACGAGGAGCTTGAGGCCCGGCAGCATCTGGCGCAGCTGCTCGGCCACCTCCTCGATCCCCTCCACCCGCGGCACCACGTAGAACACCTGGCCGCCGCGGTCGAGCTCCTGGCGGATGGCGCTGCGCACCGCCTCCTCATCGCGGCAGGCCAGGTGGGTCTTGATTGGGCGCCGCAGGGGTGGTGGCGTGGTGATCAGGCTCATCTCCCGCACCCCCGAGAGGCTCATGTAGAGGGTGCGGGGGATGGGGGTGGCGCTGAGGGTCAGCACGTCCACATCTTTGCGCAGCGCCTTGATCTTCTCTTTCTGATTCACGCCGAAACGCTGCTCCTCATCCACCACCAGCAGCCCCAGCTGTTTGAAGCCCGTGCCCTTGCCCAGCAGCTGGTGGGTGCCCACCACCACATCCACGTTGCCGGCGGCCAGACCATCGAGGATCGTCTTGCGTTCTGCCGCAGTGCGGAAGCGGTTGAGCAGGGCCACCTTGAGCGGGTAGGGGGCGAAGCGTTCGCTCAGGGTGCGCCAGTGTTGCTGGGCCAGCACCGTGGTTGGAGCCAGCAGGGCGCATTGCTTGCCGGCGGTGACCGCCTTGAAGATCGCCCGGATCGCCACCTCGGTTTTGCCGAAGCCCACATCGCCGCACACCAGCCGGTCCATCGGCTGGGGCTTCTCCATGTCGCGCTTCACCTCGGCGATCGACTTGATCTGGTCCGGGGTGGGTTCGTAGGGGAAGGAATCCTCCAGTTCGTTCTGCCAGGGGCCATCGGGGGGGAAGGCGAAGCCCGGCGCCTTGTGGCGCTCGGCATAGAGCTTCACCAGGTCCATCGCCACCCGGGCCACCGCCTTGCGGGCCCGCTCCTTGGCCTTGGTCCAGGCGCTGCCGCCCATGCGGTTGAGCTCGGGCGGGCTCTCGTTGCTGGCGCGGTAGCGGCCCAGGCTGCCCAGCTGGTCGGCCGCCACCCGCAGCAGGCCATCGGCGTACTGAACCACCAGGTAGTCGCGCGCTTCGCCGCCGATCGCCAGCTTCTCGAGTTTCAGGAAGCGGCCGATGCCGTGGTTGCGGTGCACCACGAAGTCGCCGGGCACCATGCGCAACGGATCGACCGTGCGGCTGGCGGCGCGGCGGCGGCGGCGCACATAGCCACTGGCGGCCAGGCTGTGCTGGCCAAAGAACTCCCGGTCGGTGAGCAGCACGAACTTCCAGGCGGGCAGCTCCAGGCCCTCCAGCTCGGCGGTGCCGCGGCTCTTGAGGGCCACCGGCGTGTTCTGCTCGATCAGCCGCTCGATCGCCGGTGTGTCGAGGGGGTTGGGCACGAAGCGGGCGATGCAGTCGTGCTCCTCCAGCAGGGCCACGGCTCGGCTGGGCTGGGCCGAAACCAGCCACACCCGGGCTTTCCCGGCCTGATACCCCTTCACCAGGCCGGCCAGGCGGCCGAAGGCGTTGGGGTGGGCCGGCACCGCCCGGCTAGCCAGATCGAAGCTGTTGGGGTGACGGTCGCTCTCTTGCAGTTCAGCCAGGTCGAAGCCGCGGAAGGCGTCGAGGGCTGCCAGGGCCTCGGCGGGGGCGCGGTGGAGGCTCGGTGGGAGCAGGGAGGGCGATGCCGACGGGGCGGCGGCTCCGGCGGCCTCCAGATTCAGGCTCTCCAGCACCTCCTGGTGGTGGGAGGCGGCGTGGTCGAACCACTGTTGGCCGTGGGCCAGGCAATGGCGCCGCTCCTCCAGGGCGATCAGGGTGCCGGCGGGCAGATAGTCGAGCAGCGAGGCCGGCTCCTCCCAGGCCAGGCCCAGCAGGCGCCGCATTCCTTCGGGGGTGCCCCCCTCCAGCAGCTGATCGAGGGCTTCGGGGCTGAGCAGGGCCTCCAACCCCTCGGGCATCCGCTCGCGCAGGGCGTCGGCAATCAGCGGCGCGTGGCTGGTGGGGGTGAGCCGCACCCGCTCGATCGCATCAAGGGAGCGCTGGCTGGCCGGATCGAATTCCCGCAGCTTCTCCAGTTCCTCGCCGAACAGCTCCAGGCGCACCGGCAGCTCGGCGCTGACGGGAAAGAGGTCGATGATGTCGCCGCGGCGGCTCCAGGTGCCCTCCTGCTCGATGCTGGGCACCCTCTCGTAGCCGAGCCGCGCCAGGGTGGCGCCCAGTTCTTCGATGTCCAGCGTGTCGCCGCGCCGCAGGGTGAGGCAGCGGCCGGCGAGCACATCCGGAGGGGGCAGATGGGGCTGCAGGGCCCGCTCGGTGGCCACGATCGCCAGCCGCTTGCCGCCGGCCTCCGGATCGAGCAGTTCCGCCAGCACCTGCAGCTGCCCCCAGGTGATCTCGCTGGTGGGATCGAAGGGTTCGTAGGGCGACCCCTCGCTGGTGGGATAGAGCTGGCAGCTCTGCCAGCCCATCAGCTCCAGAAGCGCCGCCATGCGGCCCGCTTCCTCCAGGGTGGGCACCACCACCAGCAACGGTGCTTCGGCCACCCTCGCCAGGGCACTGGTGATCAGGGCCCGGCCGGCCCGGCCGGCCCCCCCGAGCCGCAGCCGTTCCGGCCGCTCACTGCGGGCCAGCACCTCCCGGGTGAGGGGCACCTGCTGCAGCTGCCGCACCAGGGGGGAGAGGGGCATCGTGGCTCGGTTGGGAACGTTGATCCTCGCAAGTCCCCTCCCTTCGGTGTGGCTGGCTTCGGGACCCCACCAACGCGGGCCTGGCCATTGGATCGAGGCCATCGCTGGTGCCAGCGCCCCAGTCCACCTGGAAGGCCTGGGCAGGCAGCTCCAGCGGGTTCACTGCCGTTATGTTGTGTCGATCACTGTCTGGCAGGCCCGTGAATCCGGCGCGCCCCTGGAGCGAGTGGAGCGGCCGATGATGGAGCCGGCGCTCGATGAGCTGGTGCTGGAGGTGCTGCATTGCGGCCTTTGCCACAGCGACCTTTCGATGCTGGATAACCACTGGGGTGTGAGCAGCTTCCCCCTGGTTCCGGGTCATGAGGTGGTGGGCAGGGTCGTGCAGGTGGGTGAGGGTGTGGATCCCGGTGTGATCGGCCAGTTGCGCGGCTTGGGTTGGATCAGCGGCAGTTGCAGTCACTGCGGCCAATGCCTGGGCGGCACAGGCAATCTCTGCCCGTCCTTGGAGGCCACGATCGTTGGCCGCCAAGGGGGTTTCGCCAGCCATGTCACCGCCCATCAAGACTGGGCCATTCCTTTGCCCGAGGGGATGGATCCGGCCGTAGCTGGCCCTCTCTTCTGCGGCGGAATCACCGTGTTCGCCCCATTGATTGATGAGGCCGTTTCACCCACGGACCATGTGGCCGTGATCGGAATTGGTGGTCTGGGCCATATGGCCCTGCAATTCGCCCGCGCCTGGGGCTGTGAAGTCACGGCGCTCACCACCACCCTGGCCAAGGCCGAGGAGGCGAGGCGTTTCGGAGCCCATCAGGTGGAAGCGCTCGACAACCTGGCCAACCTGGCCGGCCGGTTTAACCTGGTGATCAATACCGTGAACCATCCCCTCGATTGGGGGGCGGTGATGGCCTCCCTTGCTCCCCGCGGCCGGCTGCACCAGCTCGGCGCTGTGCTTGAGCCGATTCAGGTGGGTGCGTTCGACCTGATCATGTCCCGGCGCTCGATCACCGGCAGCCCTTCCTCCTCCCCAGCCAGCCTGCAGAAGATGGTGGCGTTCTGCGTGCGCCACAACATCCGCCCAGTGGTGGAGCATTTGCCGATGGATCGGGTCAACGAAGCGATCGAGCGCCTGCGCCTGGGTGATGTGCGCTATCGCTTTGTTCTTGACTCGGCCGCCGTAGCGACGGGCTGATGTGTTGTACTTCCCAAGCTTCTCGTTTATCTCAAGTATCAATGCTCTGCGCTATTCAGAAGCTGGGCGTTGGCTTGTGCTGGGTGGATCCTGGGCAGCCAGGCAGGTGGAGCTGGAATCACTGGTCCCGGTGAGGAGCACCCAAAGGCTGCGCTGGCCTGCTCGGTTCGGCGAGGGCTGAGGCGAAGCGCTTCGCGCCCCCTTCGGGTTTTTGATTGCGCTCCGATCGAACCCCGCGTTGAAATGGGTTGGCCATAATCGATTTAAGATGTAGCAAAGAGAAGAATAATATCTTGCGGCGGTATTTTTTTGAATCCAGCAAGGTTTGCGTTTGTCATCAATACAACCCCGGCTTCTCAACCTTCAGCGCCGACGAGTTCTCCAGCACGATCCGGGCTGTGGCTTCATCGATACCGCCAGGCGCCCGGACCTTGACCTCCAGGGACATCTCGATCTCCACCCCCGGCAGCGCCTGTAGGTGCGACATCACCTCGACCAGGAACTTGCCGACCTGGGGGCCTGCCGTGACCGAGTCCAACTTCACCGAGGCGGTGTAGGTGGTGGGGAGGCTGGGTTTTGGCGGCGGTGATGGGGGAATGGGATCTGGTCCAGGGCCAATGATCGGTGGTTTGGTAATGCCCGGCCCCGTTCCACCACCCCCAACCACTTCTGGTTTCGATGCGTGCCGCTTCCGTTCCTCTTCAGCCCGCCGATCCGCCTCGATCTGGACGGCCGCTACCTCGTCTTTCACCACCAGATTCGTCAAAGACGCTGGGCCGGCGTTGGGATCCTGCTGGGGCCTCAGGCCGCTATAGCGCCCAGTTCCCTCATCGAAGCCATTGGCCAGGTGGAAAGTGGCTTCACCGGTGAGGGCAGCCTGCTGATTCACCAGGGCGTTGAGGATCACCTGATCGGTGGCCACGCGGGGCAGGTACAGGTACTTGCGGCTCCAGTCGACGAGGTCGCGGACAGCCACGTGGGGCTTGTCGGTCCACAGGAAGCGGTTGAGGTCGTCGCGGAGGCGGCGGGCACCGAGCTGCAGGAACAGCACGTCTTCCTGCACGCAGCGCTCACTGGCCCGCTCGGCCAGGCTGCCTTTGCCGCTGGTCAGCTTCTTCTCGTCCCAGAGCGCCCCACCGGGGCCCGGCTGGCTCTGGTAGGGGATCAGCAGATGGCACCAGGTTTCTGGGATGCGGCTGGCCACGGCCTGGGTGGCTTCCGCAATCTTGCCGATCGCCTGGTTCTTCTGGGCCACCGTGAGGTTCAGCTCCAGCTCGTTGTCGATGATGTGCTGCCAGGCGCGGCGATCGGCCAGGGCGTGGAAGAGGTTTTCAAGATTGGCTTCATCGGGAGCCAGGAAGATCAGGGTGTTGGCGAACTGGCGGGGGCTGTTGCCCCGGCTCTGGAGACAGGTTGCGGTCCATTGCCTCGCCGCGCTGAACTCAACGCCCTTGCGATGGGTGTGCTGCGCCGCGAGGAGCACGAGCCGGGTGGCCGCCTCATCGGGTACGGCACTGTTTTCCAGAGGGGCCGCATGAAGACCGGCGAAGTCGCCCCGCTTGTTGGCCTCCTGGGCCAGGCGGGTGTTGAGTTCGGCCAGGAGCTCCTCGCGCTGGCGCAGGTAGCTCTCGCGGTGCTCCTCGGCGGTGCGGTTGAGGTTGGGGCGGGTATCGATCCAGTAGCGGTCGCCGTCCTGCTGGATGAAGCGGCCCCGATCGCCAAGACGGCGCAGGGCATCGCCGAACACGCCGATCGGTTCGCCAGGCATTACACATGCCAACTTCACCCGCTGATCACCGATCCCCTTGCGCAGGGCATCCGCATCCGGGGCCGTGCCGATGTAGAGCGAGCGGGCCACCCGCTTGCAGGCGCTGACGCGGCCGAAGTTGGGGTTCTCCGTATCCAGCCGGGTGGGAGTGGACTGGGGGCCATCCACGTCCTGGGAGATGATCGGCTCCCACTGGTTGTCCAGGAAGCGGACCAGCTCGTTCTTGACGTCGTTGTCGTCCAGCGGGATCGAGCTGGGCATGATCAGCAGGTCCTTGCTGTTGCCGTTCCAGAGGCCCTCGATCGTGAGCGCCAGCAGGCGCAGCACGCCCCGGGTTCGCTGGAAGCGATCGAGGGTGCTCCAGTCGTCGTAGAGGCGCTTGAACAGCTCCGGGTGGATCGGATAGGCGCTGATCAGCAGGTCGCGGTAGCCGGTTTCCCGGGCCTCGGCCGGGAACTCGGAGGGGTTCTGCGAATAGAGGTCGGTGAAGCTGCGGACCACCGCATCGCGAGCGGCGCCGGCCTCCTTGGTGGTGATCGGCTCGAACAGACGTCGCCGCACGATCTCGAAGCCCTCGTTGCCGGTGGCGGGCCGCCACTGGTAGGCGATGCGGGTGACGACGTTCTTGAGAGCCGAGACGGCCTTCTCGCCATCGCTGCCGCCGATCTCGTTGACGCTCTGGGGCACGGAGATCAGCAGCAGCGCATTGGGCACCTGCTTGACGGCCTCGGTGAGCGCCTGCGCGAAGGACACCTGCGAATCGAAGGTGCCCGCCGGCAGGGTGGCGTTGCTCACCAGGTTGCGGGCGTAGGCCACCCACTCGTCCACCAGGATCAGGCAGGGAGCATGGGCCTGGAACAGGGCCGCCAGGTCCTGGGCGCCGGGGGCGACCCGCTGCTGGTCGCTGCTGGCGATCAGGGCGTAGCCCTGGGGCCCACCGAGCTGGTAGGCGAGCTCGCCCCAGAGGGTGTTCACGACGGTGCCATCGGGATAGGTGGTGGCCTTCGAGGGGCTGAAGGCGGTGCCCACCAGTACGGCGCGGGAGGCCCTGGGAATGCTGGAGATGCCCACCTCACTGCAGACCTCATCGAGGCCCGGCAGGCTGGCGAGGGTCTGGCCGGAGCAGAGGTGATAGAGGGCCAGCATCGAGTGGGTCTTGCCGCCACCGAAGTTGGTCTGCAGCTCGATCACCGGCTCCCCACCTTGGCCGTTGAGACGTTCGAGGGCGATGCGGAGCAGGGCGCGCATGCCCGAGGTGATGAAGGTTCGGCGGTAGAACTCGGTGGGATCGGTGTACTCCTTGCTGCCGATGCCACGGCGCACCTGGTCGAGATCGGCTGCGAACTCGGCCTGCTGATACTTGCCGGTGGTCACATCGGGGTGGGGCATGATCACATCCCGCCATGGCACCAAGCCGGCTTGCACCTGGTTCTCAATCGACGCCTGATAGCGGGTGCGGTTTCGGGCCCGATCGTTGTAGACCTGCTGCTGCAGTTCCTCACGCAGGAGACGGATCGCTTCGGCGGGCTCGGGCGCGGCGATGTTGCGGCAGAGGCGGGCGGCGGTGTCGAGATAGCGGTCGGTGTCGTCGGAGGAGATCGGCTCGGAATGGGCCCATTTGTTGCGAGCTTCCTTGAGCTCACTTACATAGGCCCGATCCGACTGGCTGAGCTTCTTTTTGAAGACCCCCTGCCAATGATCGATGAACAGATTCAGCAGCACCGTCACGTCCTGGAGGTTCTTGGATTGCGGTGGCAGTTGGTCTTGCCAGTTCGTGCCGACGTTGGTGTAGAGCTCAGTGCTGATGTAGGGCAGCAGACCATCGCGGAGCTGATCGAGAGCCCTGCCGACACGGTCGCGGTTGGAGATGGCCATGGGATGGGATCAGATAGGGCTGGGCTGGAAGGGGTCGATCAGGGTGAGGCCGGCGATGGCCTGGAAATCGCGGCTGTTGTGGGTGATCAGGGGGAGATTGTGGTTCAGTGCCGTTGAGGCAATCAGCGCATCCATGGCTTTGATCTTCAAGGTGGAGCGCAGGGAAATGGCCGTGTCAATGTCGAGATCATCAATGGGAAGCTCGGTGAACAACTCCAGCAACCGCTCAGTCCGAGATCGTTGATCGGGCAACATTCGAAACCCCAGAACTTCCAGCCTAGTCATCACAGAGTAGGCTGCTCCAACAATTGTAAGTTGATCAACAAAAGCCCGACCTGCGGGTGGCAGCTGTTGATTGAGATAGTAAATAATCGGATTGCTATCAAGAAGGAACTTCATGGCACTCCTCCCAGGGTTCACGCCAGTCATTCCGGCGGCTGTCTTCAATCATCCTGTCGATTTCCTCCACGCTCATGTTTCCCCATGCCCCCCAGGATTCTTGGAGCACCCGCTTGATGTGCTCAGGATCGCGGTTGGGCACGGAACGGTCATGGGCGGGCTCGTCTACAGCTTCGACAGTGACCGACAGGCGACGATGGCGTAGTTCCGGTGTCAGGGGGATGTGCAGGGAATCGTCAGTCGAGTCGACGATCAGGTGTTGGCGGGGTGGGGTCATGGCTTTGAGGGGGTAGGGGGGTTACACCATGGATAGCTGCTGGGGGCCAGCCGCAGCTGTGCTGGTGGCAGCCGCCCGCTTCTCCAGCTCGGGCCAGGCGATCACCAGGCCGTTGTAGGCACGGGCTTCTTCTGCCTGCTTGGTTTTTTCGCAGTGGTTGTAGAGGCGATAGGCGAGGGCGCGGCAGTTGGCGGCGAGATCACCGTGACCGGGGATGCTCTTGAGCTGCAGCAGCAGGGCCGCCGCCTTGGCCTCCCCATCTGCTTCAAGCCGCTTTATCAACTGCTGGGTGGCTTCCCAGACGCAGAGGCGCTTATCGGTGGCAGGATCCCAGCTCTCAGGGAGTTCCGCGCGCGGTAGCAGGCGCACCTTGCCTGCCACGGATCGGAGGATGCCCGCCTTGGCGACACCATCCACGGAGAGGTTGCGGGCCTTGGCCAAGCCTTCCGCATCGCCGAAGTCGCGCTCCTTGTAGCCGAAGCTCTCGAAGAAGGTGAGGGCAAAGCGGCTGTCGGCATCGAGCTCGCCTTCGTCCTGGGAGAGGTACTCATCGAGGGCGGCGTTGATCTCGATCAGAGCTTCCCGCACACTCATCGGGCTGTCGTCGGGGTTCAGCACAGCCTTGGCACTGCTGTAGATCGCCATACCGGGACCGATCGCCGCCTGGGCCACATCGACGGGGGCAATGTTGGCGCGCTCCAGCTCCTTCAGGGTTTGAGGTAGCTCATTGCGCAATTGACGGCGGAAGTCGGAGCGGGAAATTGTGATGGCAGTTTCCAGACGCCGCGAACAGACCAGCACCACGCTGGAGGCCAGGGCATTGGTGCCTGATCCAATCATTCGATTGGCCAGCTCTGTACGCATCGGCCAGGTGCCATGCAGGGCAAATCCAGCCTTGATCACTGCCGCTAGAAATGTTTCCCAGCCAGTACTAGCAGTACCAGATGTCCCCTTAGTTTCCGTCTGCTTGAAGGCGTAGTAGATGGTAAGGGGAAATCCAGCATGAGCTTGCGTGGCTAACTTGCTCATTGCCCGGGTCATGCCATCAAGAAAGAACTGCTCGGCCTTGTCTTTGCTGCCGTGACGGTAGGGAATGGCGACCAGCTCTTCGGATTTCGGAACTGCCAGAGTTGCAAATAAATCTGGAAAGATCCGCCTCAGCGATCGACGCAGCCAGAGATAGAAAAAATCCGACAAGTCGGCATATCCTATGTTGTCATAATAGGGAGGATCTGTGGAGACAATCTTTTGCAAGCTAATTGACTGGCAAGACGCATCCTGCTGAGACGAGAATCCGGCCGATTTCGAGGTGGCACATATCCCCTTGGATGCGTAGTCGAGCGAGTTGTTAAAGCTTCCCGACTGAGTAGAGAAAGGATTGACTTCAGCGTAGTCCCATGTCATCGGGATTGCCTGGCGAGCGAATGTGTTACGGGTTTTCGTCCCCCATGACTTGCCACCTGCATCCCATGTGCAAATAGAAGACATCCGGTCTGACTGACTACTGACAACAAGCCCAAGAAACGTGCTGACCGCATCCGCATACGCCTTTGCCCCCAAGCCGTTATCCACAAGAGACAGGTTGTCATCCGCCAAGCCCGCCACAAGTGCATGCTCCTTAATCAGCGACTGAACCTCACCAACGAGATCAGAGAACGTGACAAGTGATAGAAGCTGGCGCATCGTAAAGAGTTTGCAATAATCTGTAAGACCGTATAGCTTGCACCAAAAGGCAGTTCTGCCCTTGCCTTCTTTGGGAAGTTCTATAGTAGGCAGGGCAGAATCAAAGCTGCACTGCGCTGCCTCGCTCTGCAGAGAAGTAGGCGAAAGATATACGCGTTCGCGATTACCTTCTGCCACGATGGCCATCAGTCTCGCACCTATGTGACCAGCCATGCCCTCAGTTTTGAGGTGTTCTCCCGATATGAGTGCCCGAGACATCACGCAATAGAAGTTCGCACCACGGCCCTCGGCTTTAGTACCAGCTTTGGTTCTTTCTGGATCCGCTGACTTGCCTGTGACTACTGCAAACTGATAGTCATTCTCTTTGACGACTGGCTGAACAAAGGCCTCTTTTCCTTTCATGTTTGAGAGCACAAATGTGGTGGCCAGGGGAACTTCTACATGGGAGAACGCTGGATTTGGGCTATTTACCGTGCGGACCCAAATCCATGCAATGACAGTAAGTTTCTGGCCCAAGTAAACGCTCAGCTCTGGCCGGTCTTGTGCCATCTCCGCTGTCACCTCGATCTTTGGATAGTGGTGACCAATACGCTTCTCGGCTTCCTCCCGTATCCATTTTCCGTAGTAGCGCACGTCTTCAGCTAGCCCCTCTGCTCCCTTCCACTCCCGCTGGATCAACTCCTTCTTGTTGTGCGATTCCGGATTCAGCGGAGGCATGCCCGCAAACTTCGGCGGGATCTCGATCATCGCCTTGTTGATCAGCACCGCCACCGGGTTCAGATCGCTGGCATAGGCCTCAAGCCCCAGCCGCTGCGCTTCCAGAGGGAGTGCTCCACCCCCAGCGAACGGATCGTGGAAGCCGGGCAGTTTCTCCGGGTTGAACAGCTCCGCCGCTTCCGGATGATCGGCGTTGTCGGCACAGCACCTGAGCCAACTTCGGCGAATCTCTTCCCGTGCCCGGTTGAGCACCTGCTCGTTGGTGGTGTTCTCCCAGGTCACCAGTTCGCTGATCAGGGCGAACAGCCTCAGCCGCTCGTGCTCCTGGTCTTCATCGGTAGGGAACTCCTCTGGCACCGCCGAGGGGTCGTCCACCATCTGGCAGAAGATCACCGCCCGCGCTGCCGCCAGCGGCCGCCGCGCCCACCACAGGTGCAGGGTGCTGGGGTGGCCGTGGCGGATGCTCTTCTCCCGCGCTGAGGCGGCATTGATCGCCTCCAGAGGGATGGCAACCTCGATCAGTTTCTTGCGGCGGTGGACGGGGTGGGGGGTCATGGTTTTAGTGCTTTAGTATCTTGAGTTATTTAAGTGTCGACCTGCTCAAGGATTTGCACTGATAGGACATCCCCACCCGAACAATGAAGTCGGAAGACGTGATTCTCGTCCATCCACAAGTCACTTGGTGTTTTCGTGGCTTGAGGCGTAAAGTCTGGGCACGACCATTTGCCGAGGGTGTGAAAGCTGGATCCTAGTTCCCGCATCCCGCCCGCCAGGACCAGCCTGTACTCAGGCCATGCCTTGATAATGTCATGGGCTGAAGCATAGGGGGTTTCGGAAATCTCAATAATTCGCAAATCAATGGGATCCATGACTACAACAAACCCACTCTTTTGATTGCGCGTCATTGTGGTAGCTACGATCAGCTGTTGATAGGCTTCAAACTCAGTAGAGTAAATGCAGCCCCATTCTTCATCGTGGATCCAAAGAAGGCTTGTAACACAGCATCCCGGAAGATTTCGCTCGGCAATACATTCATCGGACCCAAGATCCCAGATGAATACTGATGCTTGCGCAGGCGTCGCGGCGTCCAACACCCATTTGCCTGTACCACAAGCGATAAACTCACCACCTGGGGCAACGGCAACCCGATGAATCATTCCTTTCTCGATGATCTTGGTAGTGGTTGAGCCCAATTTCCAGCAAAAAGCATAGTTGGCCTTGGTGGCAATGGCGGCCATGCAGGTTGACTGCCCGGAAGAGACTGAAATATCCCTGGCTCCTTTTTCGTGAAAGATATAGCCGTTCCGCTCTTGCACCTTGGCCCAATCGGGCTTAGGCCATTCAACCTTCGTTAAAAGACGGTCCTCAAGGTTGAGATGAAAACAGTGTTCGCCACCATCCTCGCAGAGAAGAACCTCACGATCGCTGCATCTGATCTTCCAGGTGATTAATCCGGACCTCGGGAGCCCTCCCGGGATAGGCCACTCTTCGATGACCTTCAAGTTTGCTTTGTTCTTTGGGGCAGTCGACATGGGTTGGTGCGGCTCTACTGCCATGGAGGATCAGTATTTACCTTCGTTGCCAAATGATCACCCGTTATGGACTCAAGCTTCTCCGCAAATCTCAAGACAAAGTCTCGCCAGTATTTCACTTTGCCTTCGGAGACAGCCGCATTGGCGCCATGGGCAATCTTGTTTCTCATTCCCGCCATCTCCCGAAGCTCTTTCCTGATGTCAGCCGCGGACTTTCCTTGCCAGCCTATGGATTCATAGGTGATCCACGGAATTCCGACGAGGCTAAATAGGTTTGTGATGTGTTTGGTGTTAGCGCCATGGGAATCCCTGATTGCTCTCTCAATATCTTCGTAGTCAGCTTTGTCCAAGCGCTCCCCTAGCCCTGTCTTTAAGTGGGAGTTACACTCCTCGCAGAGGCGTTCGCAATAAGCTTCTAGGGCCGACGAGAGCATTACTAGCGCAGCCTTGCAGAACGCATCGCGTTTTTCATTGATTACAAGCCGTTCTTGCTCCTTGGGTCTCCCGCGAACTCTCTTGGGAAGTGCGCCAATGATCAGGTCCACTTCTCTCAGGAGGATCGCCAGGCGCCCGTAGGCTGGGCTCCTTGGTGTGGTCGTCGCAGTGAGGGGAGACGTTGACATAATTGGGAACAAAGGTTAGCTCTAGTGAGGCTGTCTTCCAGCGGCCAGGAGTTGCTGGAGGTTCTTGGTGATCTGGGTGTCACCGAAGCCAGGCACACCCCAGTCGATGCCGCTCACGTAGACCGGCGCTGCAGCCTGATCCCCCGTCACTGTCACGAGGGCCAGCCGGAAGCGGTGGGGTGAGTTGCGGCCGGTGTTCACCTCGTTGATCGTGAGCGTCACCGAGTCGGCCCCATCAACGCGGCCTTTCACCTCGATGAAGAACAGATCGCCCTGGTCGTCCATCGATTCGATGTCGTAGCCGATGCCCCGCTGAGCACTCACATCCCGGGGCATGCGCCCCAGTGCCTTCTCGGCCTCGAACACGGCGTTCATGGCTAGCAACTCCACCCTTTTGCGACCGGCTGCATCGGGCCCGGCTTCTTCTACGGTGCCACTGGCTTCCAGCAGCAAGCCCACCGGGATCACCAGAGTGCCTCCCTTGAGGATGGGGACCTTGGCGCTGATCTGAGCTTCCAGCGCCAGTTGGGCCTGGCGCTTCTCCAGCCGGGCCACCAGCAGCTCATAGCGCTCTTTCGCCACCTGGGCCGGCAGCCGCACCTGCTTGCCAGCCGACTCCTGCAGCTTGAGCTCTTGGTGGCGGCGAAACCAGTGGTTGATCTCCCTCTGCATCCTTGACTGAATCTCCTGGCCCGCCTTGGCGATCCGCTCCAGCCGTTCGCCCTTCACCTCTTCAAGGTGCTCGGGGACCAAGGTTGTGAGGGCCTGGGTGATCACCAACTGGTCCCAGTCCTGGGCCAGCCAGCTCTCATTCAGCACCCCTTCGATCTGCTGACGCTCCCCTTCCTTCAAAGGCCGGTAGTCGAGATAGGGCGCGGAACCTGCAATGGCCACCTCGCCCTGGCGGTTGATCTCCAGGAACTGCAGCCGATTCGAGATCAACTGCTGCTGTCCATGGCGGTTGCGACGGCCGTCCTGCAGCCCATGCTCCAGGCAGAACAGCATCCGGGGTTCGGTGCCCAGATCCCTTTCATCGACCAGCACCGCCCCCTGGCCGAGCACGGCGCCATCACGCTCCAGCACCAGGGAAAGGCAAGCCTCCAGCAGCGGATGTCCCGGGCTCACCAGCTCCGCCCGTGGGCTCTCACCTACCTGCTCCTTCTCGAAGCAGATCCTTTCGTAGCGGGGTTGCACGGGTACCCCGAAGCCGATCTGCTGGTTGCGGTCGAGCAGCAGCGGCGGCACGTAGGTGATCTCGTAGCGGCCCTTCTCCCGCTCGAACACCTTGCCGCCGAGCCGCCGGAACGCCTCGATGAAGAAGTCGTGCACGTAGTGGGGGTGGATGCGGCGGGCCATCGCCCGCTCCATCTGCTGCCGGAGCAGCTCCACCATGTGCACGTCCATGCCCTGCTGGACCAGGGCTCGCTCGTTGAGCAACTGCCGCAGGTGGTCCTGGTTCACGGCCCCCTCGATCTCCAGATTCATCTGGATCTGCCGTTCGGGCTGCTGGTTGTAGCGCACGGCATCCATCAGCAGATCCCGCAGTGACCGACCTGAGAAAAGTTGCCCCAGCACGTCGAAGACCTTGTCGCCGAGGGCTTCACGGGCGATCTCCAGCTTGTGGAGAAGCTGGATGTAGACATCCCCCTCGCGGGTGTCCTTGGCCAGCAGGTTCCAGAGGTGGCAGACCTCCTTCTGGCCGATTCGGTGGATGCGCCCGAAACGCTGCTCCAGTCGGTTGGGGTTCCAAGGGAGGTCGTAGTTCACCATCAGGTGGGCCCGCTGCAGGTTCACCCCTTCCCCGGCGGCGTCATTGGCAAGGAGCACCACCACCTGCGGGTCGTTCATGAAGGCATGCACGATCTGGCGGCGACGGTCACGGGGCACCCCGCCATGGATCTCCACCACCGCCTCTGGCCGGCCTAGCCGATCGCGGATCTTGATCGCCAGATCCGTGAGGGTGTCCTTGAACTCGGTGAACAGCACCAGCTTGCGGCGACCGCCGTTGGGCTCGCGCATCAGCGGTTCATCGAGGATCCGGTCCAGCTCGCTCCACTTGGCGTCACTGCGCTGCTCCACCACCTTCTTGCTCAGCTTCTCCAGGCCCTTGAGTGTTTCGATCTCTAGCTCCAGTTCGGCCAGGGTCTGGGCGGTGGTGGCGTTGTCGGTGAAGGCCTCTTCGGTGGCTTCAACCTCGCCAGCGGTGTCTTCTTCGTAGAGCTCGGCGATGTCGTCGTCGCTGATGGCGCCTGGGTCGTACTTGGAATCGAGAAGGAGCTTGGTGCCCGCCTCACGGCCCTCCAGCAGCAGCCGTTCTTCCTTGAGCCGGCTCTCCAGCCGCTCCCGCCTCCGTTCCAGCGAGCGATGGATCGCGAATGGGGAACTGGCCAGCCGCCGCTGCAGGGTCATCAGGGCGAAGCCAACGTTCACCCGCTTCTTGCCGCCGCCCTCGGCCTGGGCGTTGCGGTCGGCGCGGTTCATCTCCTCGCGCACGTATTCGGTCACCTTCTCGTAGAGCACCTTCTCGGGCTCCGAGAGCTCGTACTCGGCTGTGTAGCTGCGCCGCTCGGGGAACAGCTTGGTGCCCGCGAAGGTGTAGAGGTCTTCCTTCACCAGCCGGCGCATCAGATCGGTGGGGTCGCTGCGGTGCACTGCGTCCTTCTGCTGTCCCGCGAAGCGGTCCTCATCCAGCAGGGCCATGAAGAGCTGGAAGTCTTCGTCCTTGCCGTTGTGCGGCGTGGCCGTCATCAGCAGCAGGTTGCGGGCATGATTGCCCACCCGCTTGCCCATGTCGTAGCGCTTGGTGCGCTTCACCTCACTGCCGAAGTAGTGGGCGCTCATGCGGTGGGATTCATCGAAAACCACCAGGTCCCATTCGGGGGCCTGCTCCAACCGGGTCTGAAGCTCCGCATCGCGGGAGAGCTGATCCATGCGGGCGATCAGTAAGGACCGCTCTGCGAACGGGTTGCCCAGGCCGGTGGCGTTGATCAGGTCGCGGGTCAGCAGCTCGAACTGCAGCTCGAACTTCTCCTTGAGCTCGTCCTGCCACTGCTCTGTGAGGGAGCCAGGCGCCACGATCAGGCAGCGCTCCAGCTCGCCCCGGATCAGTAGCTCCTTGATCAGCAGGCCAGCCATGATCGTCTTGCCGGCGCCAGGGTCATCCGCCAGAAGGAAGCGCATCGGCTGCCGGGGGAGCATGTGCTCGTAGACCGCGCTGATCTGGTGGGGCAGCGGGTCGATGGCGCTGCTGCTCACCGCCACGTAGGGGTCGAACAGGTAGGCCAGCCGGATGCGTTCTGCCTCCGACACCAGCCGGAACAGCTCGCCGTCCCCCTCGAAGCTCCACTTGCGGCCACCGGAGACCAGCTCCAGATCGGCTTCGCTGCTGCGGAACACGATCGTGTCGCCGGTGCTCCCGTCCTGGCCTCGGTAGAAGACCTGGCAGGCCATGTCGCCCATTCTCTGGACGCTGATCAGCCTCACGGCTTCCTTGCCCACCAGGCCCTTGACCAGGGCGTCGGGTTTCAGGTCTTCCAGCCGGGTCATCGGGTCATCAGGGCCTGCCAGGCACTATCGAGCCCCACCTCCGGCATTCCGATTGCGTTCACGCGAAGAACCAGGCAGACACTGGTAACGCGCACGCTAAGGAGACCACTAGCGAGCAGTTTGGCCGGGCTTCGCCCGAATTGGGGATATCTCGCAGAAGAATCACCTCCACGGGAACCGGAAGCAGCAGGATCTACCTACCCCTTGGCTCCTGAGCCGATGCGGGCCTATGCCCTTCCGCTTCCGCCGCAGCGCCCGCCTGGGCCCTCTGCGCTTCAACTTCGCCAAGAGCGGCCTCAGCTCCATCTCCCTGGGTGGCCGCGGGGCGTCGTTCAACATCCCTATCGCCCGCACCGGTGGGGCACGCACCACCGTGGGGCTGCCCGGCACGGGGCTGAGCTGGAGCGTCGAGCACAGCCCTGAGGCCTATCGCCCAGCCCCGGCGCAGCTCCCAGCTGGCCAGGCGGAGGGGCTGCCCAACAGCCGCCGCTTCCGGCCCGGCCAGCTCGATTCCTTCAAGCAGGGGTGCCTGGGGGTTCTACAGGCACAGCTTTTCGCGCCAGGCTCCCAAGGCCGGCTCCTCTGGGAGCTGAATCTGATCACCCGCCTACTTGCGGATCCCTCCATCGGCAGTCGGACGCAGGGCTTGTTGGCCGTGATCGAAACGCCGGAAGCGATGGAGGGCTACTTGATGCGGGCCCAGAGCCAGGACGACGCCAAACGCCGGGCCCACCGTTGCGTGGAGGCGGCCCAGGAAGCGGCCCGCTTAGTGACGGCCAAAGGCTGGCTGAAGGCAGCAGATCTTCCGCTCCCTCCGCCCCCTCAGGCATAAACCCCTATTGCCCTGGCCGGCAGGCCATCCGATCGTTCTTGCATCGGTTTCGGAGGCCCAACGATGGATGACACTCCCCCGGGGCAGACGTCAGGAGCGCGCTGACGATCCGGCCCCTGCTCCAACACTCTCAACGGATCTCTGGCTTCCCTGGCGTGTCACGCCGCTGTGTGTGTGCTCCGCCGCCGTCCATCGCACCGTTCACGAGCTCAGCTCCAGGTGCCCCGGACCCACCGGGAAGCCCCTCTGGAACCCTGGCCCCAGGCGCCAGCGTCAGCCACTCCGCCCAATAAACCAAATTTCTTCAAAGCCCGGTGGCCTCGTCACCGGGCTTTGTCGTGCTCACCGTTTCCATGCCTGACCTCATCCAGCCAGGTGGTGCCGTGAGCATCGAGCCGAGACCGGAATGCCGTTTAACGTTGAAGCATCAGCCCATGAGGTTGGCGAAAGCCGCGCTGAGCACCTGGTATTGGGGGGAGCGGTTGCTGATGATGAGCAATGACCATGGTCCCAACGGGAGGAAGCAGCCCTTCTGGATCCGCTAGGAGGTGACTCCAGTCGATTGGTTGTGATCTGCAAAGCAGTCTGGTCATCGATTGATGAACAAGCGCCCAATCCTGGGTTACTCAATCCCCAAGCTTTTTGTCGAGCCACTGCGTCAGCACATAGACACCGATGAACATCGGCAGATACGCGATCCACATATTGGGGAGGGCTAGCTCTGAGTTGTTGATCAGAACAAGCCCGCCATAGCTGATCAGGCCATAGATCAATGCTCTGCGTAGTGGTCCAACAAGCTTCTTCAAGGGAGACGCAACAGTGCCTATTTCCATGATATCTGCAGTAGTGACATTGCCGACACCGCGGGGCGGCAGTGGCCTGTTGGCTCACCAGAGCCGTGGCTGGTGGCTGCTGCTCATCGGCGGGCGCTGCCCGCACAGGGGGCCATTTTCGCCTGCATGGCGCTCAAACAACAGCCGATCCCGCAGGAAGGCGGCCCCCTGCCAGGCGGCGGCGGGAAGGCTCCACCAGAGCTGGTCGATCGGCGGAACCACTCCGGCGTTCACCACCCGGCCGCACAGTCGCGCATCCTGGCGGCAGGCATAGCGCACCGCGCGTTGGGCATGCAGGCTGTCGGACACCACGAACACCCGCTCCACCTTGAGCAGCCGGGAGTGGAGACAGCCCACGTTTTGCCAGGTGTTGCGGGCGGTTGGTTCGATCACCAGCTGGTCGGCACGCACCCCAAGAGTCTTCGCGAGGTTGGCCATCGTCAGCGCCTCGATCCGCTCGTTGCGAACCGCTCCGCCTGAGAGCAGCAGCCCACGGCAGCGCCGCTGCCGCAGGGTGGCCACGGCGGCCTCCACCCGGAAGCGCTGGAGGGCGGAAGCGGTGCCATCGGCCCGCGACGGCGCTCCCAGGGCCAGGACCAGGCAATTCCCGGAGGGATAGAACTGAGCTGACGGCTCGGCGATCCGGTAGGCGGCTTCACTGGCCAGCACGGCGATCGGGAGAGTGAGCAGGGCCCCAATCCATCGATTTTTCATCTGGTAGTGGGGTTGCGTGGCTGGAGACGGACCGCATCCCCACCATGGCTCCCCCCGTCCCGTTCTTGTGCGGTGTCTTTCGTCTGACCTTTCGGCCCGTGTGGTGTGGCAACCAGTCGGGGCGAATCCGATCCATGCTGTAGGCAGGTTCTGGCACGTTCTTGGCCCGTTATCGCTGCCCCGATTGCCGCGGTGCCGTGATCCGGCTGTCGGATCCGCTGGAGCGCCGGCCCCGTTGTCGCCGCTGCGGCCAGCTGCTGCGGCCTGCGAGCCTGCTGCCGGCGGGTAGCGCCATCGCCTTTGGCGTGGCTGCCGCCACCCTGCTGCTGGCGGCGGCACCGGATCTGCTCCGAGGTGTGGCAACCCTGGCCGCGCGCTACCCACTGGCCCCTGGATTGATGGAGCGGTTCGACCCTCCTCCTGATCCCCGTCGCCGT
>Ga0194055_10000416_pt1 | contig 34129 bp, 38 predicted proteins | sample SepL449m_MetaG_FD_155482 | JGI IMG/M metagenome (GOLD analysis project Ga0194055, IMG submission 155482) | Anoxic zone freshwater microbial communities from boreal shield lake in IISD Experimental Lakes Area, Ontario, Canada - Sep2016-L442-9m | ecosystem: Environmental > Aquatic > Freshwater >... | reverse complement strand
GTCATCTTGTAGCTTTTGTCTGTAGCACGATTTGTGGATCATCTTTTCAGAATTGTTAAAACTCATTTTATTATAAGTTCGTATTCACGTAAGTTCGCAAACATATGAACGTGAAGAGTCACAAAATTTGTCTTACTATCATTACACATTTGTATTTCTACGCATGAACAACTTATCATAAAATGAGTTTTAACAATTCGGAAAACATGATTTATACTCAGATAAACAATGACGTATTACAACGCTCTTTTCGACTGCCATTGCTACGAGGGAACCGATACGCCCGCACCAGGCAAGATCAAAAAGGAAAAGCCTCCCGCACCAGACAGGAGCAGAACTCTGTTTCCCGTTTCGGTACTCGCATGTCTCCCGTCGCAGCCTCCGAAAGCGAAGAAAAAGTACTCTCTACTTTCTTCCCGCAAAGATCTTCCCGAGACTGTAGTCGAGCAAAAACATTGGCACAACTTCTCGCTCTCGCGTTATGCTTGCTGGAAGGGCAACGATTGTACTGCTACTTGCCCAGAATGCAACGCCACTTCGAAGTGCGTTGTTCATGACGAACAACTCCGCAAAAGTCGCGGACTTGTTGGTTATAGACTTTGCTACGTTTGTAACCTCCATATGTGTTGGGCCAATCCGACAATGTGCAAGAATAGCAAATACATCATGAGTCGACAAGACGACACTCGTTTTTCAATCTGTTCGAACTTGTGTTTGAACATTTTGGATCACGTCGTTCCCGTCAATACGCTCTGGATTTTGTCCAGGCGAGGTGATCTTCCTCTGACCAAAGATGTTATCACAATCATTTTCAAAGTTCTGCGCAAAATGCGCTAACCACCATGCTCTATTTTTCGTCTCATATGAGACTCAAAACTATTTGTCTACTCGTCTACAGAAATGGTGAAGGTTTTTAGCAACCTGGGAACTATAACGAGGTGATCACGGACGAAAATATCTTTGGCCTCCGTGCTGGAAAAGAAGTAATCGCATGTTCTATTTCCGATTGTTGTTCCGCAAGACGCATCTTCGACAAAGTAGATTCCATCCATTCTTGCATATCGATCACTCCACTGCATACAAAATCGGAAGCCTTCTTGTCGAATTTTGTTCCTCCAATGCGTTTCGCATGTCGAAACCAAAGATCGGCATTTTCTGTACTATCGAAGTTGACCTCGTGTTCCTTTCCTTCTTGCCAACCCGACTTCCGCAAGAGAATCACCTCTTTCACTAACTAAGTGAAGTCTGAAATGCTCGCCGCGTGAAACTAGTGCTCCCATTTTTGGGACATCTAGGTATAAATTTGGCAACTCTTTTATCTATAAACTGGGACCATAAAGATCCTCGTTTCGATTGACGGAATTACTTCGCCGGGTACTGCTTTCCGTCAGTTTGTTTGGGGCACACGTCGTGCAGAAAGCCCTCGAGATTTGGTTCTAGATATGGCCGAAAGGAGAAATTCTCTCCGCAGCGCCCGCATCTGTTGTTGGCGAGACATTCCGGGTGATATCGACGGTCTTCACCCTGGAAGAGCCCGTTGCGGTAGTCTTTGTAGGCCGAGCGATTGCAAATAGGGCAATCGTTCATGTTGGACACGTAGTAGACCGACGGAGGACCGTAGTAGGTGCTGCCTGGGGGTAAGCCCGTTCTCTCTTCCGCAGACATATTGTCTCGATTTAGTTATCAACTTTTCCGAATTATGAAAACTCATTTTCTGCAGAAGATAATGCAACCATATTGGCGCTATGTTTCGAGCAGTGTAAAACTAAAACTTAGACCATTATGGTCCTTGTTTTTATTCTGTCTTGAAAAGTGTCTTGAACTCGTCTGGAGTACAGAAGTTCTCCAGTTGTCCAACTAATGTCCATTTCAGGAAGCGTATCATGTCCTGCTGATTCAGAGACACTTCGTTGATTAAATCGTACAACCACGAAGTAGTCTCTTTTGCCACGTCGTTGTGTGCGGCCAATTTCAACAGTGCTAAACCGCGTTGCTGATCAACCGCAGTGCACTTTTTGCTCAGTTTCTCACAAGCTGTGATTTTCAGAATCTTGTTGGGCCGCAGCCAATTGCACACAATTGGCGTGAACTCATTACATTTTTGTTGGTTCCAGTTGCCAAGGAAATCTAGCCAGTATAACTGTAACAACTGGTTTGTTCCTGACACAAAAAATAGCCTGTCTTTGGTGGATAGTAATCTCCAATCTCCAGGCTTGAGTTCTTCGCCATTTGCGTTATCTCCGCTGTACCAAAATGTGCGCCCGTTGGGAGTTTGATGCGTGATTTTCCACAGTCCGCCATTTTTTGTTGTCAGTAGAGCATGCTGTTCTTCGAAACCTTGCCAAGAGACGGGAACGACGCCAGTGAATTTGCTTCCAAGTTGTACAGAACGTTGTGCTGTCTCGTACGGTTCCACCTCGAAATCTTTCGTACCCTTTAAAACGTAAAGCGCAACGCCTCTTCGCTTATGCATGTCGTTGCTTCTTTCTCCGAATACAAGCGCTTTGCGAAACTCTAGATACACATTGTCGATAGTCAACTCGTGTCTACTATATATCTTCATTAAGCCGTATACCTTAGCTTCTGCCAGATCCACTGCCAGATATCCTAAAGAATTGCACAGTCCTTTGTCTCGATACACATCCTCGTGTTCCCGTTCGCGACGCACGGAGTATCTTCCTGGACTATAAAGACGGGCCATAGCAACTAAAATCTGCGAGTACCAATGATGCGCATTGTCGAGAGGGTCCTTGAGAAGTTCTCCTAATACCAATAGTTCTACCAGATTTTTGAACGCAGTCTTGTTATGGTCACTAATAGGGCCCAGCATTAAGGCAACTTCGTCGGCTATTTCGGTATCTTCACCGGCCGCTTCGATCGCAGCTCCCAAAGTAGTCAGAATTCGAATGAAATGGATATCAACTTCGTCCTGCTTTCCGGTGTTAGGGCCGGAAATGAATTGGATCGGGATGAAGTTCTGTTCTATTCCCAACATGATCCTGTCTCGAGTTTTGAGTGGCACGGGAGTGGTGTCGGTAAACATATCAATCTCGTTTTCGCCATTGCGCTTCACTCCATGGCGAATTCCGTTCGAAAACTGCAGAGTAGCCACGTTCCATCCGGTGCCATCATTTTTGAGAACTACGGAATTACTAGAAATGTTAAAAGGGAAGCACTGAAACTCCGCCGGTAAGACGAGAACTGCGTCCTCATCTTTTTGCGGCTTTGGTGTTATATTGGTGCCGATGCGAATGCACTTATAGCTCACCCAGTAGCCATCCTCTCCGTAGTAACCCAGAGGAAATCGCAGGAAATCGTGGTCGCCCAAATATTTCAGAAAAACGCTGAAACTGTTTTTCCAACTCTCTGAGCCCTTAAATTGGACCGGTTCGTTCAGTCTGTACACGTCCAGGTATTCTCTGGGCAAATTGTCAGCGTTGTGACTGTGCTTCAAGTCTTTAGAAGCGATTGCAGAACATTGAGGACACTTTGTACCGTTAGGAAGCATGTCGAGTTGTACCGCAGCTGATGCGAATTTCGGTGACATTTTTTGCAAATTATGAAAACTCATTTTTTTTGCAAAATGTTATGCATGGAAACTAAAATCGCGACTCGCAGTGAGTCTAGATTGCTATTAAAACTTGTATTGCCACAAGATATGTTCCATTATCCAGTCGAAGTGGATGTTGATGGTCGCTGCAGGTAGAAAGTATCCTTGCAGTAAGTTGTAGAAAATGGTCGCGTCGCCATCAGAAGTCAAGAGAGTGCGCAGATCGAGATCATCTGTTGGATTTCTGACCCACTGGATGAAGACATCCAGTCCTGGAAAGCGGGAAACGTTGAGCCACTCCAAATTGACACGATCGTACTTTCGACGACCGAGCGAAGTTGCAATCTCCGTTCCATAGATGATGTCACCAACTGATGGAATCTTTTTGTCATTGTAGACTCCAACTTCCGACATTGGTGTCGCGCACGTGAGGAAGCCGGGTCCAAGCTCAAAGCAGGGATCAGAATACACAGATTGGCCAGACAGAAAGGAATTCTCTTGTGTGAAAGCATGTTCCACACAAGGTCCGTTCCTCTTGGGATCGGCCATGCGAGACACGTTGCCAATCTTGACGAACGAGCAGATTTCTCTCCTGGTGAAAGGAAAGTTTTTGGCCATGAGCGCCTGCAAGTATTTCAAGTAAGTAGCTCGGAAAGTGGTCACGTTTTGTCTGTCCGCTTCGCTGAAATTTGATACCTCCAAGCGATGATCTGGAGTGAGCGTCAGAGGAGCATCCAGATCTGAACTCTGGGAAGGCCAACAGATCAATCGCACTTGGGGAATGTTGTATGCCGATGGGCTCCTCTTGGGAACGAAAGTAGGATCGAGATATTTCGCGAGTGGTCCGGAAACGATGTTCTCCTCCGGTTGGATCATGCAGGCACGATCATGAATACTTACGCGGAAGCGATCGGAGACCACACGTCCCACAGCATATTGCTGCGTTCCTTTGATATTCTTGGCCCACATGCGAACCAACTTGCCTTGCAAACAGGGCGTTCGCAGAGAGTGGATGAGATCGAAGGAATTCTTCTTGGTCGGCAGGAACTTCAGGATGTTCTTCCTTGGTACCCTTACGAGCTGAATCTCAGGAACTTTCCCAATGAAATCTCCTGATTCCGAATACTGGTCCTCTTGTTCGAGGACTATTGGCTTGTATTGTGCTGGCAGATTGGCCGCGAGATGATCGAACTTGGCACTCAAACTGACGAACAGCTCGAACCAAAGTCCGTCTTCACTGGCATAGCCAACCTGTCCGATGAACTGATAGACAAAGAGTTCGCCCTCTTGTGCGACAAAGTATGCATAAACATTGTCTCCCTCGACAATACGAATATCCAGGGCAATTGGAAACTCTTGGTTCCTCATCTGTGTGACTTTTTACTTCATCTGCATAAAAAAATAGAAACTCATTTTATAATCTTGTGTCTCACTAGATGAGACTGCATTAAGTTTCCTACCATAGTTTCAAACGCGGCACAAAAGTGCCTAATTTGTTGTTTCTTCATTCGAAGTCGAGAGAGGCCTGCAAGTTATCGTCCAGCTCCTTCTTTGTGTAGCGATGCGGCCCCAACTCGATTTCCTCCACTCTCTTCAGAATGCGGCGGCCATCTTCGGCATAAAGGTTCCACAAAGCTCGGCAAATACTTCTCAGAATGTCGCGACCAAATCGCGGTACCTTCATGCATGATAGAAATTTCCAGCCAACTTCACTACTACCGTGGAGCTGCAGAAGCTTCAACTGTTTGAAAATCCCGTGAGAAATCCCGATGGACAAAGGACGAGCCATCTTGGGATTATACCAGCCTCGCACGTTTGCAATCGGATGGAATGACGCAGTGAACTGGCGGCCCGGGTTATCATTCTGTCCCAACCAGGTGACGAGAGACTTGCCAGACTGCATGCGATCCGAAAGTTCTCGCTGGAAGTTCAGGCAACGAGATAAAACCACTTGTTGCAGAATGTAGATCTCTTTTTTGTCCAAGCAAAGCGGGTTCTGCCCGCGGCATCTTTCGGAAACCACTTGTTGGGATGGCATGAAGACCACGTCGGGATAACTGGCCTCATCGATCTTAGTTCCCTTCTTGTAACATCTGTCGGGACCAAGCCAGCGACACATCGAGGTGAAATCGTTGTTATCATAGACGTGCCGAGAAATCCGATCGAAGCGTTTGTCCAATTCCGATCCAGAGAGATACGCCAGTATGGGCTTCTCGAACAAACTCTCGATGTTCCTGCCTTCCCACGAAAGAAAAGTCTCCTTGCCTTGGATGGCGAAGATCGAGTTGACGGTACCGAGTTTGGAATAGTCGCATTCCCCGGCGTCATAATCGCTGGTCTCCCCACGTTGTTGTTGGTAGTGGCGACTTGCAATCTCGATGCGATTGCATTCTTCCCTTATCGTGATGCGAAGGCAGCCTCCCACCGCAATACTCGCAAAGCCGAGCGAGAAGGGAGAATCACGCAAGAACATCTCGATCTCATTGTTGGACATGCATGGGACAATCAGGCCAAACCCATATCGCTTCGAGTACTTCTTCAGTCGCATCTCGAAGGAAGGAGATCGTCTCGACACATCGACGATAATGTAGCCCGTTCTCAAAGCGTACAGCGAAATGGGCAGCCCTTGAATCTCGAAGCCATCGTACATGAACATACATGCCGAGATATCGAAGCCACCAATGACGGATCCCTTGGTTGGAAACACTCGGTGAATGAACTGGTACTTCGCAGCTGATGTCATGAAGAGAGACACTTGTTCCTTCTCCGAGAGAACGGCGAGATCTCCTCCCATGTCCTTAGGCATGATCCAGAGAGTGGTCACGTTCTGATTGCGCAATCCGTACCACCTTCCTTTCTTCTTTTTGGCAACCCATTCGAAGATCGTCCTGATCGTGCTTTCCGCTTCCTCAGTCGTGGTATCGTAGAAGAAAATGTCGGCATCTCCCGGTCTGTTCCTCTCTTGACTCTGCATGATTGACGAGGCGACGGCACCGCCAGCACAAACCATGTGTCCAGGCTTGAAGGCCAGAATGGTATCCACATTGGGATAGAATCTGTGCAACTCGCTTTTGCGATCCGCGTGGAAATTGAGTCCCTCATGTTGTCCGATAGCGAGCAGCTCGCTATGATTCACCACCGTATCAACCTCGTTGATATCTTGCGGAATTGGAAAGAGCTCGAATCGCATCGTCCTGAGGTCATCAGCATGAGCGGTCAGAATGGCTTCCACGGTAGTACGATCGATATTTTCGCTCATCTCGTATTGTTAGTCCTACTACATGTTTTTCTAATTTTGTAAACTCATTTTATGATAAGATTGTTCCAATCGTCGAAACACAAAGATTACACACTCGCAGCACCAAAAGTGCCTGGAGTTTGTTTGATCACAAGTCCAATCCCATGGTTCCTGCAATATCGGCCATCTGCTCATCACCATTTTCCACCTCTTCAGTCAAAAAGCTCATCATAACGCTGACAGGAATGCGATTACCATACTTCTTGAAGAAAGCAATTTGCGTTTCTGCCAGCATTGCATCATATTCCGCTTTGAGATCATTCGCAATGTCGACACATTCGTCCCTCTCCAAGAGTTGCTCTATGTCTAGAGGAATGAGGTCAGGCTGTTCTTCCAAAGCATCGCAGAAATTCTTCATGAAAGTTTTCGATTCTTGATCATCTTGGGATGTCAAGTCTTCTTCGAAGACAGAGCTTGGTGAAAAACTACTGTTTTCTGGAAGTAGCCACTTTGCGGTGGCAATTGTTTCTTCAATTGCCTGGGCGATTGGAGTCGTGGGATTGCGCATTTCGTGCGCCCACGTTTTCGCCAATACTTCCGGAGCACTATGTCCAGATTCGCGTAAAAACTTGATGTGAGACCTGAATGTCTGCTCGTCAAGATTATGTTTGCAATCTCTCTGTGTTTCCAGAGAATTACAGTAGATGTTCACGAGATTTTGGCTACCGATCACTCTGAAGAGATACAGAAAATACTCTTCCTGAGAATTCGCGTGCAAATCAGCATCCATCTCCGATTTTATTTCTATGTTTCCATAAAATTATGGACTCTTTTTACAACACATAGATTATATTCGCGGCACTTTTGTGCCTAAAATTGTCTCAATGATTGATGCCCATAGTTTCGAGCACTTTGGTTACCGGTTGGCATTCCTTGCTGTTGGGCTCCTCTCTCAACGCTTCGTAAGCAAGTGTCCTGGGCAGAACGTGCCCAGGAATGCGATGACCATGTTCGCGCAAGAAGTTTACTTGCAGTTCCTCCAACTTGGCCTTCCAGAGTTGATCCAGTTCTTTTCCAGTTCGATGCCACTCGTCGAGATCCGTGACTTCATCTGGGGAAGCCAATTTTTTCCAATCTCGAGGATCAAAAAGTCGATCAATTCTGTCTAGACGGAATTTCTCGCCCATGGCGTCACATAAAGCGGTCACCAAGGCCTTCTCTCCTTCCTCGATTTGAAACCCGAAAAGCTTTTCTTCTGTGGCATTTCTGCGAGTCTCATCGTGGCTCAAAAAGGCGTACTTGCTGGAGTTCATCCTGAGTAGGATGATTTTATCTCATGTTTTTCTAATTTTGTAAACTCATTTTATGATAAGTTCATAACAACGTGAAAACCACATGTTTCATGCAATTCGCGATACATTTTGTGTTTAGAATTGTTCTACAAACCAATTCTCACGGTTGTAAACTCATTTCTAGAAATGAGTTTACAAAATTATGAAAACATGTTTTGTGATTCGTTACATACTGAGATGGGAAACGTTCACGGTATCATGACTCGCGATGCGATTTCCCGCAAGATTCGCAGCTGGCCAATCCTTTCCGATGCAGAGATGGCAGAGATGGCAGACCGAACTGCACGCCTCCGCGATGGAACCGAGAATCCGGAAGGAGGGTACCCCATTTCTCACCATTTGTACGACTTTCAGCTCCCAGAAATATCGTGGAAAACGCAGGAGACTGTCGCTCTCAATGTTTTGGAGGCAAGGTTTCCTCACTCGATCGATCTTCTGAAGCATTTCCGAGGAAGAATCATGGCCGCGGGAGGAGCGGTCTTCAAAGCACTCTACGCTGATTCGGCGGACGACATCGATTTCTTCTTCGTCGATCCCGAGGTTGAGCATCTTGCTCCCTCTGTCGCCAAAGAGAGATACGACAATTTGCTTGCCGAAGCGATCGCCTTTCTCTCTTCTCGCTGGTTGGCAGCGCCCATGAAGGCAGATTACATAGATGCGACCGGCCAAGAGACCATCGGCAATGTCCATGTGATGAGGAGCGAGTTCGTCACGACTGTTCGTCTCATTTCGAACCACTTTTACGACATCAAGTATCAATTCATTCACCGCGTGTATCCGAGCATCGGGTCGGTCCTGGGTGGCTTCGATCTTGGTCCGGCGATGGTCGCAACCGATGGATATCGTCTTCTGGCCACCGAGCTGGGCGCGTATTCCGCCTTCAGTCGAATCATCTTGATGGACACCAGTCGCCGCAGCACGAGCTTCGAACATCGCCTCGGAAAGTATGCGAGACTTTGTCGTCTTGTCCTGCCCGGTTTGGATCCAGGGATCATCAAGACAGTCATCAAGAGGAAACCAGCGAAGGAGATCGTCGCGCGATTGGATCGCATCGCAGATGGTGCAGGACTCACAGCAAAGTGTGATCAATACGATCCCGAAAGTGAATTCTGGGAGCAGGAGTATGTAATCAGAGAGAACTCCGTCTTCTTTCTCAACGAAGAACCAGCCAGTCGCGCCGCTGTCATCAAGAAGATGGAGAAAACTGCCAACAAACTCGGCTACAACGTTCGCGGCATGAATCTCCTCGAGCTGACTCCCAAGAAATTCGGAAATGTCGAAGATGTGATTCATTGCCTGGAGAAAATCGCTGAGGATTCCGGCTATCGCTATGATCACAAGAATCATGCTGCCCACATCTTCGTTTCGGCTATCAACTCGTATAAGGCTCAGCTGGCATTCGAGATGAGAATTCTGACTCAAAAGAGACCCGTCTTGAGATTGCCGTGCGCAAACATCAATCTGGAAATGTTTGTCCCCGATCACGACCAAAATAGCGATCACCTGTCGTGGGTCATTTCTCCCGCAAAGACTAACAGGGTGGCGAAAAAGTGCGACTACGGTTCCAATCGAGTCTGGAGCGCTGCGATGATCACTTTGAACATCACCATGTTGCTGGGAGGAAACCTTTCCTCGGTGACATCGGGACTCATTTTGAAGTCTCCCGGGTCGCCTATCATCACCAACTACGGACGACCTGAAGATCTCCAACCGCAGGAGATCTTTGCCTTCAACTCGTTGTATTCTTGTGCTGCAGATGTCCAAACTGACGATTCCATCAAGGAGGCGATCATGAACTCTTTCGTTCAACCTAAGTTCGGGGAAACGGAGGCCACCATTGATTATTTCAAGGTGCAGACCCTCTTTTTCAGAAGGTTATTCGACAGGGGATTCGCCAATCTGGGATACAAAGAGACGATTCTCGGAAACCTCGAGATTGTCCGCAAAAGACTGACCGGTGTGAGCTGGATTCTGACCAATCCTGGTCGCCAGTGGACTTCGAGCATCAATCCCATCATGGGAGATCCCAGAGAATGGTACGGAGAATACTACAAGAGCTTCCGCTTGGGTTGCATCGAGGTCGAGACTTGCCTCAGACTGATGAGACTCCGACCCGGACAATGGAAGAATCTCCCGAAGGACATCTTTGGTCTCATCGTTCGTCTCATCGTGTGGGAGAACAGCTACCTCATTACTCCGTAAGCAGAGAAACAAATCACTAGGCACATATGTGCCATATGATTATAATCAGAAAGTAATATCAACGAGTTCCCATGTGAACTCGGCTCCTTCTCTCACGGCGCCTACAACATAGCCTTCCTCAGGATCGACAAGTTCTCTACTCCAGTCGAGTATCCAATAGCCACTATTTGTTCGAGCCGCCTTGGCAGAACGAATGAAAAGATCAGCAGCCGGGAAAGTAGGAAATTCTTCTACTTCATCTCCGCCCCCATCAAGTGTACAAGCACCTAACACAAATTCTGCCATCTTAGAGTGAAAATAATCTCCCACATATCTCTTGGCCAAGTCTAGCGCCACTTTTGGATTCGGATTGATGAAGAATGTTCCTTCGTCTATGCTGCCAGCACTTCCATCCAGATATAAACGCACGAAAAATCCTTTCGTTCCCTTCTTGGGTAATGCTCCAGGAATATCAAATTGGTGAGCCCAAGAGTCTTCATCAATTTGTTCTAGAGGTACGAAAGGTTTGGCCACATTTTCCCATCCATTAGCACGATGCAGGATCCGATATTTGTATGAAATTCCTGTAGCCATGTATCCAGCAAAATTGTGCCATTCTCGTCCAGTTGTTAGGTCACCTCTCTGGAGAACAACAATGTTACCATAAAGACGAGTAATTGTATCCCTCCAAAAGTCTGGAAAGTTGAAACAAGGATTGGTCCTTGAAGTGGTAATTTCTCCACACAGACTGAGGATTTGTGGCAACTTCATGTTGGCCGTTTTCCGGCGCAACTCATCTTCGTCCATTTAGTCTTTTCGGAAACAACTGAACGAATAAATTTGCATTCACTTTTTTCAAAAGTACAATGAACATTAGAGGACTTTTGACTCGCGATGCGATTTCTCGTAAGTTACGACAATGGCCTCTCCTATCTTCCTCAGAGATGGATGCCATGCTTCAAACTACTGCATCTCTTCGCGCGAGATACTCTGCATCTTTCATGGATTTGCGAAAGGTAGCCACTTTCGTCTCTGCGCGTGTTTGACCTTTGAGGCATCACCGAGAGTATCAGCGAACTCGGGATGCATATAAGCTGGATTGTTAGCTCCGTCGAGAATTCGATTCAACTCAGGGCGATGAATTTGACCTGTCGCACAGGGATCTCTGCCGTAGCAGAACTGATCATTATCACGACGATTATGATTATGGCCTACACTGGTGCCTCCCACGACTCCATACTCTCTGTCTGATTGTGACCTCAAGATAGCTCCCACAACAGCCCAAATCAATTTGGCTTGATGTTCATCCCTTTCTTCCTTCGTTGGATAATGGTTGAAGAACCAAAAGACCTCGATGATGATCAAAATGATCAGGACGACCAGAACCAAGGCAAGATCCATCTTGTTTAAACCTTCTGATTTCTTCGAATAGATATCCGTTGAAATTCTCAAAACGTGATCGGTCTGATGATCCATCTGAAATAAATCACCTTATCATCTCCTACTTCATTTGTCCATCTCAAAATCCACTCACCATCGTTATTTCCGCCGGCCAAACTGGCTCTCGCAGTGTCGATAAAAAAGTTGTCCCCAGGATTATCGTCAAGTTCGAGTTCGGGATTTCCGTCGATCTGCAGTCGAGACCTACGAATGTCTAATCGATGAAAGGAATAGTCCGTAAAATCCTCGCCAACGTACTTGGTAGCTCTGTTTGATGCAGTTGTTTGCACTGGATGGAGGAAAAAAGTTTTGTAGTCATCAAAAGGTGGTTCGTAGTAAACAAGCACAAAGTATCCAAATGTTCCGGAAGCTGGCAGCATTGCTGGGATACGAATTTCATAAAAAGTGTGGTTAGCTTCGATCTCATCGATAGCCGCATATGGTTCTGGCTGAGTTGTCCAAACATTCGTCGCGTCGTCTTCTGTGATGCAATATTTGTACTCTACTCCGGTCGCAAGAAGTCTCGCAAAGTCGTACCATTCTTCGCTTTCCTCGATGTCTCCGCGTTGAAGCACAATGACATTTCCCAAGCATTTCACAATTGTTTGTTTCCAGAATTCCGGAGCGGTCGAGCAAGAGTCGCGATACTTTTGGGATCCTTCGCACCACCGAAAGACATCGCGGAGTGTGGAGAGATTTTCTGTCGCTTTGAGAAGAGCCGCGTCTTTCAACTTTCCTCTCATTTAGAGAGTCGAGTTTTTTATCATTTTGAGATCAGAATGTGATCGGTCTGATTGTCCAAAAAATTTCCGTTCGATAGTCTTTGTTGGATATCGGATTTTTCCACCTTATTCCAAGAATGCCATCGCTACCTTGATTAGTCATATTGGCAGCAATTTCCTCTTCAAAGAAATCAACGTTTGGCATCTCAGTCTCTTCATCATCGACCCAAACCATTTCTCCAGCGAGATCAAAAGGTTCATACCAATCGATGCATAATTCTGCCGCATATCTGATCAAATTTTGGGAAGCGAGCAGGGAACCCAATTCTCCGAGAAAGAAGTTAGTCTGATTATGTTCACGATAGCCTCTCATGAAGATGGAAATAAAGAAACCACTTGATCCGACCAAAGGAACCAAACCTGGTATTTCCAATGGATATCTTTCGATGCCATTTCTGCCATCGCGACGATTCTGCACACGATAGAAAGGTAGTGGATGTATATCAATACCATTAGCATCAGAAGCGATGGAATATTTGTACGTCAATCCTTGATCAAGTAACTTAGCAAAAGTCGACCATTCTTCTTGAGTCGCGAGATCGCCTCTTTGGAGAACTATTGTCTTTCCCAAAATCCTCGTCAAGGTATCCTTCCAGAAAATCGCAGATCCAGCACAAATTCCACTCATTGTCTCATCAGCTTCGCAGAAATCGAGCACCTCGCCAAGTGTTTCCATTCGCTTGGTCGCCTCGAGCAAGGAAAGTTCTTGCAACGATTTCATCTTTTTGGCCTCAAACTTGATACAAAAAGGATTTCTCTTTGCTCTATCTTTTTGAAGTCGGGAGACTTGAAAATCTTTTTCACCTTGTGGTTAAAATGACGGTTGCTAGTGTTGCGACCATCTCGATTGTCGTGGTGATTCTCATTCTGGTTGTGATTTTGGTGGTCGGAATGGGAGGACATCGCGGCCACAAACATCATCACCACGAGGAACCAATCACGATTCCTCCTTGCCCTACCATTCCGCCTTGCCCCAATTGTCCTAACTGCACATGTCCGCAGCCTCCCGGTGGAATCCTCACCAATTGCACACTCAACACTCAATGTGCCAGCGGATTGGTTTGTCAATCAGGGGAATGCATTTGTCCTCAAGCTGCTTCACCCACCATTTCTTTCACAAAGCCATCCAATGTTCTCACTTGGAGTTGGCCTGCCGTGGTCGGAGCGAGTTCATACAACGTCTTCGTGTTCGGTCCAGGATATCAAACACAAGCATTTGAATCGATTTTCACTTCGGGAAGCAGTGGTGCTGCCGTCACTGGAGGCACCTATAAGATCTTGGTGCAAGCGAACACTGCCAACTGCGGATCGGGACCGTTTTCCTCCACAAGCTTGATAGTTTGATTGAATTCATGTGGCACCAATGTGCCTAGTGATGTTTTTGAGATAGAAGTTTTATGCGAGAAGATCTTCGTCGTCTTGTGGAATGTCTCTGTACTCCTCTCCTTTTGATGCAAGTGCGATCGTTGCTCCATCCAGTAAACTGGCCACGGTATCGAGAGACCTTCCCGTCATGATGTGACCGCAGATGATCTTCAGAACGCCTTTCTCATGAATTCCATGTTGTTTCAGCACGCACTTCAGAACGAAGTAAGACTCGTTTGGCAACCCGATGATCGTCACGTCGTAGAAACGATAGAACCAATAGTCTAGGACATCGCCATAAACGGGATTGAACGAAGAGGTGTGCTGGCGACCGGGATTCTCGTTTGGTCCGATGTAATCCAAGTCATGGACTCGCAGTCTCTCTGTTGCTTCGGCCAGAGTGATCTTCGCTTTGGGGAGCAGATAATCTTTCAGCATATCCCGCTGTGTGCGATCAATAAGGTCTCCTCTGATTGGGCCGATGACCTTCACCGCTTCCTCCGCCGAGATCAACGGTCCGATGACGTGCCGAACTTGCGCATATCCCGGATCATGGTATTGCCACCTATCATCCGGACCGGGAACAGGCGGGACAAGAACTGTGGGATACTTGACAGGAAGCTTCTCGAATTCCTCATCGACCCCCTCCTTGATCCAAGCGATGTTCTCCACTTGTCCACGCAGAGCGAAGAAACCGTTGTGCATCATGATCATGTACTTGTTGACTGCGTTGGCACCATAGTCGCCAAACATATCGTCTCTTTTGTAGGATGCTTCGGAGAATCTCATGCGCGTCTTCCCGAACTCATGTATCTCGACCACGATTCCCTGCACCAGATCATGCTTGAGGCCTCGCACTCCGAGAGGCCGATTGCCTACGTAGGCCTGCTTGATGCGCTCGGCAGTGGTAGCAATCGTACCCAAAGCGAAAAACATCTCGCCCGCGTACTTGAGCAATCTCTTTTCGTACGTAGTGGAGCGACGACTAGGATCAATGAAGATCACAGAGCTGGCATAAGTGAAGGCCGCCATGGGAGTCATCAGGATGTCCGTACCGTCGTAGAAGACCGATCCAGCCGGAATGTCAAACCCGAGTATCACAGCTTCCGCACTCGGATAGGAACGCGAGTGAATGAACTGGTACTTCATGCTATTCGAAGACATGCGAGCGACATGACGGTTGACGTAGAAAGTCGTGGTGCGGAGACTGGTGACACGGCAAACCGATCCCTTGTTGTCCAATTCTTGGTGCAACATTTTCTCCACCTCGTCTAGAATCCCGAGGATGCGTTCTTTGGAACAACCAACGAAGAAAAAGTCAGCATCGTGCGAGACCACGAGTCCGTCCGCGCGGAGAGACAGAATTGTTCTCGCGAGACATCCACCTGCCAGAATCACTTCGCCTCCGAAACGCTCCAAAATCTTGGGAGCGGTCGGGAAGATCACTTTGATGGAATTGGTCACACCCTCGAAGCTCCTCATTTGGTGGATGTACGTCTCGGATGGAAAGATTCCCAGATCGGCCACCCGGTGACTATGTGGCAATACGGGATTCACATCATGGACCGAATCGGGATAGAACTTGCCTCTCAAAGCTCGAGCTTGCTGGAGAGAAACGAGGGGGCACCATTTGAGGCGACGGAAGTGCGAGTCTGTCTCGAATTGAAGGACAACTAGTTCTTTCGAAAGCGCCATGCTTATGGCAAATCTAACTGATTTGTTTCATGATTTTCAAAAGTCAATTTATGAAGAAAAACTCTTTGTGGTCAAATTAAGTAATCTACACGTAAATAACACGAAACCAAATTTGCTAACATCGTTATTCCCAACTTTTTGGAACAATTGGAGAATCAAATAGAAATCGAAACAATGTCCGATCGTCTTCAACTCGCCTTCAAGAATTAAAAATCGCCGGATGAGTCGAGAGAAATCACTTCATGATGCGATTGTATCTTCCTCCGATCAAAAATTGTCCCACCATAATGAAACTACTTGGCTCTTTCTGATCTCTTGGAGCCAAATTAATTTAAAACTAGATGTTAGAACATCATGTTACATAAAGATGAGTCTCTCTGTTGATTTCAAGATTGGTTACGATGAGAAAGACGTGATTGCTGTCTTCACGATCAAGATTGGAAGCAAGACTTTGGTCACGATGACGATCTACAATGCTCAAGTTTTCAACCACGATGATTACTCAGATTTCATCGAACATCGTCGCGAAGAGTTGGAGTTTTGCGAACTCGATGGTCGCGTCTGTTTGTCTTGGCAACCTGATGGACAAATCAAGTGCGAAGTGTCCAAAATTGGTGCTGGCGGCGATGGAGAAATGTGTCTCTACCTCGGAATGGACCTCTTGAAGGAACCTCTGATCAAACTGGCTGCTCTAGTCAAGTAAAAACTAAATGCTTTTGCATTGTGCTTCCAAATTTGTGATCAAGGCAGTTCAAAAGAATGAATCCTGCACAATCAACCATTCCGCACGAAGTCTTGAAAAAGGTCGTGACGGATACGGGTATCATTCGTCTCAAACTAAGGAAAAGTATTGGTACCAAGTGGCGCGACGTCGGGACTTCCAAGGAAGTCAAACCTTACGATCTCGACAGTATTGACGTTCAGTGCAAAAGTGAGCCTGAAAAAGCTGAAGCAGTGTTGATTGCTGCTCGTGGTCGCATGGGATCTGCCTTCACGATCAGCGTTTTGGTTGGAGTGTTGACAGAACTGGCCATGAAACACGTTACGAAATTGTTTGTCCAATGATTGAAACTTGATGTTCTAACATCTTGTTTCTACAAATGGTGAGGACGATCTGCCACACCAGTCTGATATTTCAACTCTTGGATCGATTTGTCAGTTCTGCGCGTGATTTCGGCAAGGTAGTGCGATTCATGATAACGAAACCCAAACCAGATCATTCCCATGAGAAGCACCATAACCACCACAAATTCCAATATTTCTGGCACAAATTGTCTCCTGAAATACCACATCACGATCAAAGTGACTGCAGCTGCCAGAATCATCGTCAATCTCCTCGAAATGATGTGATTTTCTGCTCGGTTACCGGCTTCAATCCGGGCGAACAAGGTTGCCAAATCGTCGCCTCGCTTCGGTTCCCACGCCCAGTCTGTTCCGCAATCTTCACGACCATCAAAACATTTGGCCGCTCTATATTCTTGCTTCAATGCCCAAACAACTATCAGCAACAACAAGATCCACAAAACGACTTCCCAGAGAGGACGACCATATACCTCTATCATATCTTTACTTCGTGGACGAGATTTTTCAACTTAATCGAGGCGACGATTCGCCGTGATTGTTTTGCTTATCGCCTCCTGTTGCGGGAGACAATCTTGGCAGGTGGGGAAGCAACGGACGTCTTCTGAGCGAAGACTTGTCGCTGATTCTGGATTGCAGAAGATTGCGCCATAACACGCACGGACTTCTTGACCTTCATCTCTCCTGCTGTAATGCCTTGGCAAGGCGTTTCGATGCAATTTCCGCCACAGTCCGAGTAAGCAGTTCCACCACAAACTCCAGCACAGTCCACACTCTTAGGAGGCAAAGCGGGAGGAAGATAGCAAGTTCCATTGCAATCCTTCACGCTTGTACCACCGCAGACACCAGCGCAATCCTTGGTGACAGTTCCATTGCAAGTACCTGCGCAATCAGCGACCTTTCCACTGTTGCAAACACCATCGCAACCAAGTATCTTTCCACTGTTGCAAACAGCATCGCAACCTGGCACCTTCTTGGTATAGCCTGGAACTCCCGGGCCGTAACAAGTTCCCGAGCAATCTTTCTGATTCGGTGGCGTCGCAGGAGGAAGGTAGCAAGTTCCAGCACAGTCCTTGACACTGGTTCCACCACAAACACCAGCACAATCCTTGACAGTAGTTCCGCCACAGACTCCAGCACAATCCTTAATCTTGGGAGGCAGAGCGGGAGGAAGGTAGCAAGTTCCAAAGCAATCCAGCAAAGAAGTACCGCCGCAAACACCGGCGCAATCCTTGCTACTTCCAGGAATACAAACACCAGCGAGATTGCGACTATCAGGCTTTGCAGTAGGAGCGACGCGAGATGTGCGAGAATTCGCTTGGGGACGGGAATTCACCACATTTTGAGCCGCTCTGTTATGGGTAGCATTTCGTTTTGCCGGAGGATTCAGCTGCACTCGTTGAATCACGTGCGACTCAACACCTCGAAATGACTTAGAGCTGGACTTCATTTATAGCTTTTTGTTATTTTTCTCGTTGATAAAAACGAGGAACGCCATAGCTATCAAAAGTATCAGCAAGACCCATAAATGGATTGGTCTTTGACAAATAGTCATTTCATCACTTCGTTTACGCGGACGTGGGGAAGGTGACGGCGGGCAGACGTCATCATTTGAGATACATTGTCCGAGACTGTTGAGAAAATGAGGAGGAATCGTATCAATATCATGACATTCCAAAGCGCAGTCATGAACGTGGGGAGGAAGATTGTACACAGGATTATAGCATTCGCCAGCACAATCGAGAAGCGATGAGCCGTTACAAATTCCGGCACAATCGGGAGAAGAACGAGGAGGACAGTTTGTCATTTCATTAGTTTGAATAAATTTTATACTTTAAAAGCATTTTATTTAAAATGGCAAGTACATGTTCCGGAACATGTATCGTAAAAATAGGAAATCGTAACTATAAATCGGCAGTCGGCGTTACTAGTATCACTTCGGAAAGTTTATCAGTTTCCCTAGGAAGTTCTATTTACGTATGCTTCTCGATAGCGCCCACTGCACCAGTCACGTCAGTCACTGACAGTTTAAATAAATCTTATACTCGTGCCGTTGGAAGATTCAATAGTAGTGGTAATGTTCTAACAGAAATCTGGTATCGAGATAATGTTCCACAAAACACTACTCTCACAGTTACTGGAAAATGTAACAGTAGTACTAGTATCGCGATGCAAGTTTTGGAATTGCAAGGAACTACTACGAGTTCATCTCGAAATACTTTTCAGAGCAACATTGGATATGGAACGATAGCTTCAATCGGCGACATCAATCTTTCGCGGAAAGATGGCTATTTAGCTCTAATGTCGGTAGCGTATGCAAACCCCTATAAGGATGCCACCATGATAGAAGAAAATAATGCTATCATGATAGACGTTATTTCAGATCCGATCTCCGATTTGAAAGTAATAGGAGGCAACTTTTATAGTATTACAGGCTTATCAAGTTACACAATGAGTGTAAAGTTAGTTACTACGACTGATGTCGACTGGACAGCAGGCGTAGTAACTGTGAAATGCAATTGTGTTGCAACGTCATCATGTTGTAGTGAAGATTTGGGATGCGATAGTATTTCAAAAAGTGGAAAAGTTTATGACTGTGCTGGGGTTTGTGGCGGCACTTCTAGCGCTGACTGTGCTGGGGTTTGTGGCGGTCCAAGTATTAGAGATTGTGGCGGAACTTGCTATAATCCGAATACGACACTACCCACCAACTTCAAGGGATGCGACGGTGTTTGCAATTCGGGTAAGAATTTGGATTGCGCTGGTGTTTGCGGAGGGACAGCTTATGTTGATTGCGGAGGAAATTGCATTCAGACAGAATGTCAAGGCATCGCTGCTAACGTACTGAGATTGCTAACAGGAAACGGTAAGAGAGACAAGAAGGAAGTCAACATGTGGTTAATTGTTTTGATCGCTTTGATTATCATTGTTGTTCTCTATGCTTCTTCCAAGAGGGAAGAAGCATGAAGATTCGTCGTATCAACGACCCGTCATCATTACACATACTTGCTGCCAAAAATAGTAAGAACAAACTGTTTTCCTAAATGGTCTCCGTGGGAAGCAACAATTTTCTCCAACTTGTTGGAGTCACAAATGCCCAAACTGCGCCACTCTCGATTTCAGCAGGTAGCTCAATCTATGTGTTTACAGGAGTGGGATCTCTATCTGGCGCTCCACCTATCGGCACGGTGACAGACAATCAAGGCAATACGTATGTTCGGGCCGAAGCAGCGTATTCTGGCGAATGTGCATCAGAACTTTGGTATACAGACGGAACTGTCGGAGTGGGTGTCAATGCGGCGGCCGCTTTGCAAGTGACTGTGACTGTCTTGGGAGTTGTCAATCTTTGCGTCAGCGTGAATGAAATCAAGGGAGCAGGCAATCCTTCTTTAGGTTTTGGCTCGTATGGAGGCGGAAGTCAAAACTACAATCGCAACGATCAGCTGTACCAAGGAGAATGCTTCTATCTTCTCTCAATTGCGTGCACTTGTCCTCAGTATGGTACGAACGTCATGACTCCTTCTGCTCCTCTCAGTACGATCAACAGTTCTAGCAACAGTCTTCCCGGCGGGGCGATCATCTCGGGAGGAACTTATGGTTTCGGCAGGACGTTTGCGAATGAAGTTGTCGCCACGACAGTCACTAATGGAAACTTCTGTAATATCCCGAATGGACCTTGTGTCGCTTGGTCTTTCGTAAGCATTGGGATTCTCTGCCCGTGTCCCGACAAGGATTGCGCTGGTGTTTGCGGAGGATCATCGATTCGTGATTGCGCAGGAACATGCTACTTGCCTCCAGCTGCTCCTCCCCATGTTGCTGATTGCAATGGCACCTGTTACAATCCCAATACGAGCTCTCCGCCCCATACTCTGGATTGCGCCAATGTCTGCGGAGGAGCATCCATTTTGGATTGCAATGGAACATGCTACTTGCCTCCGGCTGCACCTCCCCATACTCGCGATTGTGCTAACGTTTGTGGAGGCCCATCGCTTCTCGATTGTGCTGGCGAATGCTATAATCCGAATGTTAGTGCTCCGACTAACATTCGTGATTGTGCAGGAACATGCTACAATCCAAACACAACACCTCCACCTCATGCACCGGATTGCAATGGCGTTTGTTCCGGTCCTTCGATATTGGATTGTTATGGCACTTGTTACAATCCTCAGACCACTCTTCCGCCCCACGTTCCTGGGTGTGATGAGATCTGCGATTCGGGCAAAGTGTTGGATTGTGATGGAATCTGCGGTGGTACTCATGTGCCAGACTGCTTGGGAATCTGCGGTGGCAACGCAGTGCTTGGATGCGATGGTGTCTGCAATTCTGGCAAGGTGTATGATTGTGCGCATGTCTGTGGCGGAACATCGATTATTGACAGTAATGGTCATTGTGTCCAACCTAGTTGCCCAAACAGATCGTGCGCTCGAGATGATCTCAGTGGTATCAGCAATCAAAGAAAGAAGAAAACCTATCTGTCCATCTTGGTGATCATTCTGCTTGTCCTAATGATGATTTTCATGGTGAGGAGAAGGAAGTAAACGAGTCGTCTGAACGACAAGGTTGAACGAAACGAAAATCTCGCAGAGAACAAAATGGTGTCGATAGGGAGCAATACTTGGCTTCAGCGTGTTGGAGCATTAAGTTGCACCAGGCGACTCTCTCCGCACCTACGACAAGAAAGTGTATTGCGATAATTTTGAGTCCTCTCTCGTTCTTCTAATCGTTGCTTTTTGCAAGGCCAACATCTCCAACCGTTGTAACACTTAAGGCTCGGCTTGTCGAAAGTAACGTAGTAATGCTCAGTAGTTTCGCCACATTTCAGAAAATGTTTCATCAAGGTTGACATCAGAGAAACTTGTCGTACGAGCGACTTGTTTCGATTGCTTGTGAGAATCATTTTGCTTTCATTTCGTTTTCTCCTTGTGTTTGTTCATTCCAACAACATGATACTCTGCTTCTCCGATCACAGATATCAGCTTCGGGAGAATACAAACATTGAACATCATGGCGGGATCAGTTTCCCCCTTCCTGTTGATCCCATCGAGAGTCAAAACTCGACCATCCTTGTCCGTAAAGGTGACTCTCAAAGGTGCCCTATTTTGAGGCCAGATTAGCTCTCCTTTCGAGTCTTTCGTATGTTCTTCAGGAGACGTGAAGTCGATCTTCATGTCGAAAATCGCTTCTACCACGAGAGGTTCAATCAATTCTTCCACCAAGTCGGTAATTTCGATGTCTTCAGGAGCGGTTCCGTTGACCTTAATCTTGAAGGTTCCTTGGAGCGTCGCCTCGGCTTCCCAAGGAATCAGAGCAGCTGGACCTTCTTTTGGAACGATTTGATCATCAAGTTTAGCCATCTAGATTTCCAATTGAGTTCTCACTTTGAACCTAATGGAAAGAAAAAACTGCAAACTCAGAAAGATGGAGACTTTATATCAAGATGCTCTCAGTTGTATTGCCAAATGGTTGCCTCCGTGGGATTTGGATGCTCTCACCAGGGTGTGCAAATCATGGTATCGCCTGTTGAGGAGAAAGGAGTATCGAATGTTGATCTCATTTCCATTCAAACCTCGATACAAGTTGACTCTCGATCAGTTCAAGACTTTATCAATCATGATGAAATCAAAAAAAGATCGAACGATCATCGATCCTCGTTTCAAGTTGGTTCATGGTGAGGTTGGTAGTGGAAAGACTTGGTTGGCCACTTCCTACGTTCTTCGTGCTTACAGAGAACAACTCAAGTGTTCTCTCCAGAGAGAACCAATCATGTATGCTCTTGTAGTAGTACCACCAACATGCGTTGCGCAATGGTCAGAGTTCTTCGATAAGTATACAGATTTGCCCGTCATGTCGAACTACGAATCTTCTACATTTTATCTCCCTGACTGGGAGAAAAATCTCACCAAGTATGGAATCATCATTTGCTCCAACTTGACATCAGGAAGAATTCAAACTTTGTTGGGCAAGAAGCCACACGTCATTCTTCATGATGAAGCTCACAATGGAATCACCGCTGCTTACAGTGAAGCAATCGAAATATTGGGCTTTACGGCTTCAATAGAAGCTTTCTTTCGTTCTTACGCAGGAACTGCCTCGATGTGGACCATTTTTGAACTCAAAGCAGAGTCTCTGAACGTCGATTTGCCTCCCATCGAGTTTATTACTTATGAACCTTGTGGTTATCGTCCTGAGGATGGAAATGCGGTTGCTCTTTATATCTCAGAGATGAAAGCATTTAGCGTCGAGACTATCGATGTGATGATCAGAATACTTTCAGTCGGTGGTGAGAATCTCAATCCATTCGGTTTTACAACCAAGGATGGCAAATCTTTGTACTACAAGAATAAGAACTGTTATGATGAATCGCATCAAGCCATGTTTCTCAGTCGCGCAATCAACATACCGAAAATGCGGGAAGTCGTCATGGTGGCACAACTAGTCAAATCCAAAGGAGAAAAACTCGTCATCTTTGATATCAATCAAGATTACATCGTTCCGTTAACATGTTTGTTGGAACATTTTGGTCTCATAGTTCATCCATTCTCTACTCAATACAATCCTGCTGCTAGAGCAAAACAATTGAAGAAATTCGAGCAAAACGGCGATGTCCTCATTGGTTCAATCGCTATGTTATCAGAAGGTCATAACATTACGTGGGCAAATCACATTCTCATGTTTCGTTATCCGAAGGAACCAGAAGCATTTCTGCAAGCATTCGGTCGTTGCCATAGATTTCCACAAAAGAAGATAGTCTATGTTCACCTCATTTGGTCGTGCTCACTGGAGAGATCATGGGCAATCAAGGGAATGTCAAATGGATACTCCAGTATTCACACCAAGCACTATCAAGATGAATTGGCAGAATTTTATGCCCTCTATAAGAAACCAGAGGCACCACCAGATTTAGTCAGGAAGATTCAAGGAGATCATAACTTGGGACGCATTTATTCCTCAAGAGGATTGTGACAATGAAAAGTCCTTATGTTCTTCTAGTAGTGGGAAGTCGTCACCTCGAGTGTTATGACGTCTTTCACAAAACGATGGGAATCATGTTGGCCAAATGGGGAAGCGCAGGCTATTCTCCCAGTTTGATCATTTCGGGAGGATGCAGGGGAGTCGACACGATGGCCAAAAGGTATGCTCAGGAGATGAAGCATGCTTTCGAAGAGTTTCCTGCAGAATGGAAACTTTATGGTGCTTCTGCTGGTCCCAAGAGAAATACGATAATGGTCCAAAAAGCAGACAGAGTGATTGCCTTCGTAGACGAACATAGCGTCGGAACCTGGGACACCATCACGAAAGCCAACAAGTTTCCAACAAAAGAAGTCGTCGTGTTCAAAATAACCGAAGTCAAAAAGTAATACAAACGAGGACCATTCGGTCTTAGTTTTATGATAATAGGTGGAGAAAACTTTATCACTCGTGAAATGGATCGAGCTTCGCTTCTTGGCGACATCCAATCTCTTCAACAAGACGAATCAGAAAGCAATTTCACTCGCCTTGCCGAAAAGTATCATTCCAGAGCCTCGAGGCCTGAAGAATTGGAAGACGAATTGATGCAATTTACTAGCTATCTGGATAGACCAAAGGTTCAACCTCGTGACATCAAGTTGGAATTGCAGCCTGATTTCGATCTGAAACGCTACCAAGGACTCTGGTATAGCGCTGCTAGAATTCCACAAGCTTTCGATCAGAATACTCCTTGGGAAACAGCCGAATATACATTGATGCAACCCAAAAAGAGATCCGATTTGGTTTACATTGAGGTGATCAATACTTCTTACCAAGAAGATGGACGGGTGAGGGGAAAGATTGTTGGAACGGCTGTCATGATTGATGATTCTCCTAGTGGTCAATCCAGCAGAACCAGATCGCGAACAACGAATCCAGCCAAGTTGTACGTCTCGTTTCCTACAGGACAACCAATGGAAGAAGTTCAGAGAGCAAACTATCTGGTTCACAAAACTGATTACGATCGTTATGCCATTGTTGGTTCTTATGATGGTTCAAATCTCTACATCTTGTCGCGAACCAGGCCTTTGGACGAGGGAACTTATAGTCGAATCCTCAATTATGTCGACAGTTTAGGCTACGATATTTCTCTCTTGAAGGTCGGCTACGGCGCCATCGGAAGTTCGGAAGGTTGTATCATTTTGTAATAAAAACCACGAGACATTCCAAATGTCGAGTGATTATTCTTTCTGTCCAAAGTATTGCTTGAATCGTCTTTTGAAATCAGTGTGATTCGAATCTCGGCCAAAGAAGAGATTTCCCAAGTAATATCCACTGGTGTTAGCAATCATGTCCGTCATCTTCTTTCCATCAGTTTCTATCCAGGCTTTCTTACCAGCGTTGAAGCCCATGAAATCCTCGAATAATTCCCATGCTACCATCAATATCGCCACCAAGAGAAAATTGTTGGGGACAAAGTAAGCCAAACCAAAGTAAAACAAGAAGTGACCAATATCCCACGAGTTGTCACTCAACTTTTGCTTCGTGGTTTGTCTCATCATGAATACTGAGAATATCACAACTACGATCACTAGGTAGGCTATGAGTCCACGAACATTGATATCTTGCAGATTCCCTAGTTTGCTCTTCTGATCGAGTACCAAGATGAGAACAATGAGGCATATCAAAACGAAGACATATCGATAGCGCAATAATTCTCCTTGTTGCGATATCTTTGTGTCGAACATTTATGATCAAGAGATTTTCTTGTTGTTTTCCAAGTCACGCGACGCATGAAGCGTCTTGTGGTATCTTTTTGTTCAGAGCAGGACGAAACCATCCTCGTCGACTCGGTGTCCGTGATCGGGAGGCATCTGGTCGAGATACTGTTTGATTCCAGTGGCATCCATCGCCCAGTCCGAAAATCTGCGCAGAAAGTGTTCGAGTTGGCGACGACATCCGAGCTTCATGGCTCCCACAATGTCATCAACTGCTTGTTTCCCGTGCAAAGCAAGGATTTCCGTCTCCAGAAGCGGTTCGACGACAAAGCGAGGATGCATGTCGTCTCCGATGATCTTGCTGATCGGAATCCCAGGATTCTTGTCAAGGAGGATCCTACCAGCTCCCTCGCCATAGTACAGTGTGACGAAAGGCATGCCTACAGATCCGATTCCCGCGATGATATGCAAAACTAAAGTCGTAGTGTTTCCATCAATGAAAACAGGGCGTGAAGCAACTTGTCCCTGCTTGGTAACGGAAATGAAGGTCATTCGCCGCATCTTGTGTATGCGAGGTTTGTAACCATTTTATTCGAAATTTGATAAGTCATTTTATGATAAGTTTGTTCTCATGGTCGTTTTCACTATTTTGACGATAATTGTAACAAAGTTTGTTTGAACCAAGTTATGAAGCAGTTTTATTGACAAATATTGTACGTTGTATTGCACGTCTTGCCTGTCGGACAGGTCGTATTGGTAGTAGAGCAAGGAAAGTAACAAATGTTTCCATAACAGACTTCTCCTGTTGGACAATCGGTATCAAGCAAGCATGGAACACAAGCACCACTTGAAGTCTTACATTTGTATCCCAAAACGCAATCGGCATTTGTACGACAATTGATAGCCGTTTTGCTTCTACTTCTGATCACGAGTATGACTATCAAAATGCCTACCCCAATCAAGATCACGATGACAATAATTATGACTACAACTATTATCGTCCTGCGTTTCTTCGCTTGATCCATTTAGAGAACAAAAAGAAGTCTATATTTTGTAGACAAGAAGAAATGCAAAATGGATTTCATTGTCTATGCAGAAATCCTCAAACTGGGTAAGGAACTTGGTTTTCTCAAGACAACTCCGAAAGGAATCGTAGAGTTTTATCTCTATGCCAGAGGAGTAGCCATCAAAGAGAAATGGTGGTCGGTACACGGCTTGAGATGTCTTTGTGGAAACGAAGATTGTGATGTTTGTACAAACTGGAAGAAGTTCTTGAAGCATGGCAAATGTATGCGTTGTGTGAAACCTTGTGAGACCTCATTTGACAATCCTTACTGCCTCACTTGTAGGGAGTTCGCACTGAGTGAAACTGTGATATCCTACCAGACAATTCAAACGATTTTTACTGATGATTGCAGTCGGAGGAAACGCGAGGCAGACTTCAAGTGGCTACTTTTGTTACCGCAAGTAGTCGATTCAAATGAATGGGAATGTGTCTACTGTCTTGGTCAAAGTAGGGAACACATTTCGCAGAATCGTGTTGTGAAGAATGATATCGCTATTGGTGGAAAGTGGTTTCGACTATGTACTGATTGTCTGTCCACACAATATGATTATCAAATGATGACAAGTTTCTCATCACTTTGATTGTAAAACGTGGCGCATAAAGCACCTAGTTTGCCTGCCCATCTTCGTCGAGTTGTCTCCACTCGGCGGTCACGATCTGCCACAAATCGATGTAATGTTTGTCGAGGTGAGTTGAAATCAAGTCGACCATCTTCGAGTTCGCGTAGTTCTGCAATCCGGATCGATATGGAGACAATCTTCGTCGAACCTCTGTGAGAACTTTGCCGAGCAAATTGTGTCCGCGCCAGCTGCTCATGTCGTTGATACGAGGATCGTTGGAAGGAATGCCGATGCCATACACTACGTTTCGATACATTCCCTCGAAAGTTTGCGCGATGATGGAATTCGATTTCTCTAAACATCATGTCTGGTATTTCGTACTGGCAGAAAGTGAAATCTTTGTCTGATTATAAGGCCCGCATATCGTTTCAACTTGTGATGATAAATGCAGAACCAAAATCTTGGTCAAAAGAAGCAATTCTGGAAGACTTTAAGTTTCATCCTGCTATGAAAATGTTAGCAGGATCGTTTGTGGCCATGAAAACTTTCGGTTTCGACACCAAGGAGATCCACTTTGATGTTGAGTAGAACTATTTTGATTTCACTGTAGGTTAAACATATGATTTTCATGATTGGTACAAACTTATTATAAAATGAGTTTTAACATTTTGAATAAGATGTACTCAAATCTCTAGCAGAGATGATGAGGCGGGAATTGGTAGACCTTATACTAAATACTGGGCCTCTAAATTTATCTTACGGCTCCAGAGCGCGAGATTATCGCCAGCATCAACAGTGGATCGTAGACAAGTGGCTCTACGAAGGCAGATACAAAGACACAGCAAGTCGTTTTCTGTCGAGAAAGCAGATGCTCCAAATGTGTCGCACTGTTTGGTTCACCATTGTCGTGGGTGGCAACACTTGTTGGTTCACCGTTACGGTTCTCTACGGACACGACAATTCCTACAGTCTCAATCAAAACGCGCTGGAAATGTTGATGGAGATTTTTCCAGCCATGGGGATCGAAGAAATCGTCCTCAGCGACCACAACGGGAATCCTTTCCGTGAAGAAGATCTCAGGCTCGAGAACAACGATCGTTTCACCATAAATCAGGTTCGAATAGGCGACGTTTGGTACCAAGAAACTGGCGGCCCAACCATCTACAGCGTTCCACTCTTTCCTCCCTCGCTTCATTCGCTGAAGATGCAACCAAGTGGAAGTGTTTTGACGGTTGGGCGCGTTCTCCCAGATGGCAAGTTGAACGCTGATGAGTGCACTTTCAGATGCGTGGAGAATATGCGAGTCTTGGCCTACGTCTTACACGGTTCTTGTAAGGGAAATACTGACGTGTGGAAAGGTTGTGAGGCGATACGCATCAGCGATGCCAACATGATTCTTTCCGACGATAACGATCCAGCGCCTTCAAACGGATCTATCGTCGTCATCAACCACGTTCGCAAAAACGGGATTTGGCATGTGGTTTGTCCTTCCATTTGTCCCGCCGAAGAAAAGCGTTGCGCATGGTGTTTCCGCCCGAACGCTCCAGAGAAGTGCAAGATTCTCCCCGAAGAAGGCTACACGCGGTACTGCGACAAAGTTTGTCAGAAGGCGCACTGGCCTTCTCAAAGGAAGTAAAAAAATGAGGGCTATTTGGCCCCAGTTTGGATATACTTTTTGAGTTCTTGTGCGAGTTCCTCGTTGCTAGGAACTGTTTTGGTCAAGCGCTGATTCTCTTCGCTTGACATGAATTTCTTTTGCACGAGGATAAGCATGAAAACTCCTAGCCGGGCACGTTCATCTCGCTCGTCGATTTCATTGTCGAAGTTGATTTTGTCACTCAGAGAAAAATCATCTGAGGATGAACTTCGTCGACAACTAGCTTGTCCAACATTCGAGTCCCAGTTTTATCACGGATCGTCATCCCGATTTGGTTTCATTATGTCTCTCTCGATCTGTGCGGAATACTTGCCTACGACGTCAAGCATTTCTTGCAGATTTCCTCCACTTCGCATCAAGTGAGATGCCTCTGCGTATGAAATAAGACCTCTCTCGGCAATAAAAAGAAGCACCGAACCGAGTCAGTTCGGGTTGAAGCTAGCTGGAAACTTGTAAATTACAAAGTTTGATCAAACTTTGTGAAAACGAAGACTAATTTTTAGATCATCTTGTTGAAAAAAGATGGAACGAGTTGAATCTCTGTCAGATGAACTCTGGGTTTATCTCTCGTTACCTCCTAGGGAGGACAAACTTTGTCCTCCCGGATTCGTCATGAGATATCTCGGAGCAAGAGACTACTTGCTCCGAGGAGAAATCGGCTTCCAAATCGATGTGCGCGGAAACTTGGCGAAACTTCTTGATCTGCCTGAAGGTTTGCATGGCGTTACGGCAGTTGCCAAAGGATTGAAGAAACATGTTTCGTACGAAAATGGAACAATTGATCCTTTCTTTGACGAGACTGGCGCATTCTTTCAAGAGATCGGTACGCTCAGAAAGTATGGAAAGATAGTTTGCAGCGATGTGAAAGAAGAATGGAACGCCCTTGGCTTTCTCAAGGTATGAACGAAATGGAAGAACTCTCTTCCGATCAAGCCGCAAGAACGACTGCTTCAAAAACGAGGACTTTTGAGTCCCAGTTTTATTACTTCAGGGAAGATGATAGTATGCATCGATGTGATTTTCTGCCAAACTCGACATCGTCTTGGTGAAAGCAACCGTTCCTCGTTTCGCACAAATGTGTTGATACACAAGACCATCCCAAACTGCAGGAGGAAGAGAAGGAACAATGTCTTCAGTATTGTAAACACGAATGCTGAAAGGAGAAAGACGATCGAAAGTCCTTGAGAAGGCTAAATTTCCCACTCGAGGTGACGACATGGAGTAATGTGTGATAACTGTAGTATCTCCTAGTCTTCTGAACATGGCGGCAAAATCGAAAGCACAAAGAGTTGATACTGCTCCTCCCAGCGAATGACCAGTGATGAACAAATTTGTTTTTCCTCCGCGATTCTCTTGCCACCATTTGTGGATTTCATCTTGGATCGAAGAGTAGATCTTGTAGTAACCTTCATGAACTTTAATTGGATCACCAGACCAGGTCGCATGATTACTCAGAGAATTCAGTAAAACCGTCGGCGTGACTTGCTTAATGTTCAAATCTGCATACCATTGACTTTTCGAGTAAGTTCCACTAAAGCCTATGCAAGCCATATTCGCGTTTGAGAAAATGTAGGCATACATTTGTCCATCAATCGGACTGACAATTTTGTGGACTTGATGAAATGGCGAAGGGATTCCAACCATGTCGGTACAATTCGAGAGACTGACAGCAGTTCCAATATCCCACAAAGCTGTTGCAACTTCATGTTCATACACTCCGTTCGTTACAGGAGGTGTCAACGTGTAACGATATCTAGCAGGACCAAATTCAATACAACTTTGTTGAACATCTTTGGTCAGTTTGGCTATCGTTTTGTCAATAAAACCATAGTACAATCGATAGACAATGTAGATCACAATCAAGACAGCAATTGTCACGGCCACAATAGTTATAATCGCTGCCACACTTGGTTTCACACCAGCTTTGGGGCAAGTTTTCTCCCCAGTATCCATTTCGGGAGGACAATAGTTTTTCTTTCTGGACGATCTCGAAAAGAATCAAAAAGAGTTTGTATTTTTTTAATAACTTAGTTTGAAACTCGAACTGGCAATGGGAAACAACGTCATCACTGCTGAAGAATTCACTAAGGAAGCATGTGACAGCATTTCGGATTTCACCGGCAGAGCCAAAAAGAAGGGCGAAGAAGATTCCAATTTTGCTCTCATGATCATGCAAGTGCCAGATGCCGATTTCAACCACTTTTGCACACAAGCGTATCAGTTTTCTCTGGACTTTGGTGTAAAATTGGGGCAGACCGTTTATTGCTTCAATTGGTTGCCGGAGAGAAAACTGTTCAGGTCAACGAAGATGGAACTATATCTAATCCCTCTGTCAATGTCGCCGCTCCAAGTTGAGGACGTGACTTTCTTGGCCATGGGTTCTCCAAAAGCCCAAGACAAGATCATGGAAGAGTTCGATACGCATTACCCTGGCAGCGAATCTATCGGCGCTCGCAAAGTTTGCGACAAATGTAAGCAACCCGGGAAATTCAAGTGTAGCAAATGTAAAAAATCTTACTATTGCTGCGTGGATTGTCAGACGAAAGACTGGGCCAGGCACAAAAAGTTTTGCAAGAAGATTCGTCACCTTTGAGAAAAACAAACCAGGCTCTTTGGAGCCGAGTTTGATACATGATGTCTCGAAAAGAGTTTCGATTTTTACAATCAAATGGATCTCAAAAGTCATGACTTCGATTCAAAACTTGTCGAGAGATCAGATCCAACTCATCGCGGCCTACTTGGATCCGATCGACATTATCACTTTGGCTCGAGCTTGTCCTCGTCTTGCCCAAAAGATTGATCTCCACTTTCGCGAACATTTCGGAAGCGAGTATTATGCCAAGTTTGTCGACATGATGGTGCGAACTGAAACATGCGTCTCGGGATCATTCGTGTTGCAAATGTTTCTTCTCCCTGAAAATGAAGTTTGGGGCGGATCGGACATCGACTTTTTCGCCACCAGCATTCACAGAATTCCGGGCGATCAGGTTTTCCATGAAGCTGAGAAATTTTTCCACTATGTGCAGGGATGGGATATGGGCAAGCAAGGTCGCTATACGCATGCCCCCAATAAAATCGACATGGTTCGAGAATTTAATATCGCCACGCCTCGAATGCAGAATGGCACATTGCGACCTGAAAGTTTCATCTCAGATAATTTCAAGTGGTGACTCTCTCCGAATACGAACTTGGAGATGCCAAGTTCATCAAATCTAGAAACACTCGGCATCACATTCGATTTCGACGTCTTGAAGAACATATTTTATTACGATGAGAACGGTCCGCAAGCCGAGATTGGTGACTTCGGCTCAATTCTCAAGATGACCATCAAGTTCGATCTTGTGCCTTTCACTCTGAACCGCGACTCTCGTGCCAAACAAGTAATCGAAAGAGTTACCAAGTATAAGAAACGTGGTTTCAAGTTTGTTCAATAAACGAGATCTTCTCTAGATCCAGTTTGAAAATACAATTTTTGAGCCGTTTATGTGTTTATAAACACAATGAAAGAATCTCATCGTGAACTCGTGGAGAGAATCACGATCGGGACTTTCCGTTTCTTCGTAGAGAATACCCATAGTCCGCCGGAAAATCCGATCTCTTTCATTGTCGTGAAGGATCAAGTTTTCGCCAACATGTTAGATGGAGAAAAAAAAGATTTGAAGAGTTTCATGCTTCTCGGAGAGAATCGAGTTTCTTTCTCTCTTTTGGACGACCTTGGAGTCTTCCGTGCCGACAACGCGAGCCTTTACGTTGTTCCTTTCGGCGCCACCGGGATGGAGAAAAATGTCAGCGAAGTTTGCAACTACAGTTTCAGCATCGCTGCCAGGAATCGGGAAGACTGGAAGAAAGCTCATGCTGATCTCGACTTGGCGATGCCGGGAGTTGTCGCAAAGAGGAAGATTTGCGCTCATTGTTCAAAACCAGCGAGAGACAAATGTAGCAAATGTTGTGCCGCCTACTATTGCTCCGAAGAATGTCAAAAGAAAGACTGGAAGATTCGTCACAAAGTCCTCTGTCAACATTTCGTCATGCAAGGAAAAATATGAAGCTAGACTAAAACGAGTCGTGCTTAGCTTGTAAAGCCATGAAACTCTGGACGTGTGAACATTGTCGCTACGAAAAGAATTTCGAATGGTCAGAATACTGTCTCAAAAGATTGTCGTCGCGAGGACTGCAAATGTAGGATATTCAATGAGACGAAGTTTGAGAGTTCTGAGCATGACTCAATGAAATAAACTGGGTCCATGAAGGACCGCGTTTTGTTTTTATTTATTGCGCGCTTGAAGCGTTCAACTCGCCTTCGTAGCGTTCGCGATCTCTGTCGGCCAGATCAATCCACTTTTGGCGTTCCGGGATGGACTTAGCTTTCCACTCGGCGCGGAGAATCTTGTTTTGGTCGCTGAAGCAGCCATTTGGATCAACCAGCTTGAGCTCGGGACGTCTCTCCGCGGTGAAGTAGACGAAAGCGCTCATGGGAGGAGCCTTGTCGCTTTTGGTGAGAAAATCGTCAACCCAAACTTGCTTCTGCTCAATGGTCATATTGGCCCAGTCCTCGGAAAGCTTCTGGACAAACTCTGCGGGGGTCGACAGTTTCTCCGAATCGATCTTCAGAGAGCAATAATACTGGAATCCGAGTTGCATCTGTCTGATCAGCTTTCTGGTCTCCTGGCGGGACTTTTCGATCCAAGCATCGCGCTCTTCTTGAGGCAAAGCTCGCCATTTGGCGAGAGCAACTCGCTCGAGATCATCTTCTGGCATGTAGGAAAAAAATTGTCTGCAACCTTGTTTGAACAGATCGAAACCGATCTCCCTACGGTAGATTTCCTGCTCGGCAGCGAGGAAATCTACCGTAGTAGCGGGTTTGTGCAAAACAATCGTCAGCATCTTAGACGAAATTTGAACAACATGTTTTCAGAAATATTAAAACTCATTTTATGATAATAACAATACAATCGTTATTTCATCATGTTTGAGCTTGAAAGATCAAACATTCGTCACTAGAGATAACGATAGCCGAGTCTTGTGCCATCCTCATACCAGGACAAAACGTCAACATCCATGGAATTCATTTGGTAATAAACTGCGAGATCGTGTCGCCTCCAAGTAAAAACCGAACAGAAAACATTCTTGCTCTCGCGATGAAGTTCATTTGGTTTCGTCTTGGTAAAACAAACTTCTGCCATCGAATTCCACGCTTGCTCGATTTCTTTCACACAGAGATGTCTCGCTCCACGAAGATAAAGGTTCCAAACTTTGTCTCGAGGAGAGAGGAAGGCGAGAAGAACATTCCAGATTTCTTGGGGAAAGACAAAAAGCAACGACCTCGAACGAATCTTTTTGGAGCCCGGAAGAGGACGCAGCGAAGGACGATTGTCGTCCCCGGAATTTCGTGTTTAAGGACGACAATCGTCCTTCTTTTTCTTTAAACGTCGTCCCCTCTGAAGGGAAACTTTGGCCGTCTTTTTGTCTCGCGCGAGGTCTTCCTTTTCGAGTTCTC
>Ga0194055_10000415_pt1 | contig 34147 bp, 40 predicted proteins | sample SepL449m_MetaG_FD_155482 | JGI IMG/M metagenome (GOLD analysis project Ga0194055, IMG submission 155482) | Anoxic zone freshwater microbial communities from boreal shield lake in IISD Experimental Lakes Area, Ontario, Canada - Sep2016-L442-9m | ecosystem: Environmental > Aquatic > Freshwater >... | reverse complement strand
GGCATACTGATAAATACTTTTTTATTAATTTTTCATCCTAGTTTGAATTATAATATATAATTTTTTAAATCTTTTGATTGAACTTCTAATTTCTTTAGTACTTAAATTAGTCATTTCTCTAAGGGATAACAAAATAACATTTTTATTAAATTTATTATTATCTGCTCCTGAAAATATAGTTTGATAATTATCAAATAAATCAATTAATGCATAACCTAATTTTTTTTCATTTTCATTAAGATTTTCAGAATCAATAAAATCTTTTAGTTCTTGTAAATATTTTATAATAATGGCGTCACTTTCAACAATATCATCGTCAATTCTATAACTCATATCAGGTCTTTGTTCTAAACTTGATGATATATCTTCATATGATATTTTTCTATTTGTTTCTTTTTGGTCTTTAATAATTTGACCCATTAAATAATTTTTACAAATAGTTCCAAAATAAGAATAAGCTTTTTTATTTTTATCTGGCTTAAATTTATCAACTTTAGTCATTAAAAACGAATGAGTGTCAGTATGGATTTCATTAAAATCCATATCTTTACGATACAATTTATATCGTCTAATAATTGATGAAATCATCTTATCAAGAGGAGCTTTTAAAAATTGATTATAAATTTTATTTTTGTCATATGAAGATTCCGCAAGTAAAAAATTTCTTACTGCAGTTTCTTCTCTAACATCAAAATAATTTTCTTTAACTGCTTTTCTTCCTCTTTTTTTTGAAGAAACATCTTCTGTTGCAGCAGACAGTACTTCTGTAACTGCAGATAGTGTTTCTATCATTATACATCTTGTGATTGGTATTTTATGACTCTATCGTCAGTAAAAAAATATTCTTTTTTTGCAGTCGCCACCCAAAATTTAACTTCATCTTCTAACATCTTTGGTTCACTATTTTTATAATTCCAAAATATTGAACCTTCTCTTAAGTTAGTATGCTTGTATGCCAATCTTGGAATTGTCATAATTGATACTGAATTATAAGTTAATCTTAATAAAAATTCATATACAAATGTAAGTTTGATTGATCCCTTAAATCCACCAAAATCTTCAATAACAGATTTTTTAATTACAGAACCTGCTGTTTGGAAATTTTGATAATCTTGTAATGTTTCATTAGTTAAATAACCCATTTCTTGTGAGAAATTTGCCGCAAATGTTGCTTCATTTGTAAATCCTACAAACCCACCTTTTTCGTCTGTATCTACAACAACTGGTAGGAATACTTGAACATCAGGATAAGCTTGAATATATGTTGAAACATTTTTGAACCATATTGATGCATATTCATCATCAAATTCAAAAATAGAAATCCAAGTTCCTTTAGCTTCTTTTATACCGTAATTAATCTGTTCAGAATAATTTGGTTCTTTATCCCAAATTAATTTAGTTACATTTAAATTACCAAAGTCATATGACCCTAATAATGTTACTAAACTTTCTTCTTGAGAATGAACTATTACAAGTTCCTCAATTTGAGTTTTTTGGTTTTTTAGTGAAGTAATTGCCTTTTCAAAGTACTCATCAAAATTTCTTGCTTTAGATGATTTTAAAGGTAATATAACCGATATTGATAATTTGTTATTCATATTATTCTTCTGTTTTTGATATTTGTTGTTCAAATGAATCAGCTCTGGTATTTAAATATCCTTCAAATAAAGAGATTACTTTTGATTCAAATTCTTGTTTATCGCTAAATTGTTTGGCAGTAGTTTTCATATTTTCAAAAAGATCTGGTTTAATATTATCCTCCAACCAATTTTGTATGAAATCTGCAATATAATCTGCCATCATAGTTAAATCTGTTACCCAAATACCATTATCTTCAGTCATCCATTCTGGTGACAAATCAGGTATTTTACCTAAACATGGTACATTACATGACATTGATTCTAATGGAAAAGTTCCAAATCCACTTTTGTCATCAACCCAAACACTTAAGAAACATTCTTTTAATGCTTTTGAAAATTCTTTTTCAGACAATCCTCTCATATCTCTAAATGTAAACCATCTGTATTGAGGGAATTTAAGGTAAAAAGATTTTATTAAATTAATTGCGTCACTTTGTTCTCTTGTATGAATTGCAACAATTGGCATTGCAGGTAAGGTTCTCGGTACATAACTATCAGATATGTAAGGTGGTAGAATGTCAAAAGAAGATTGTCTCATTACTCTTTCAATATATTCTTTTTGTTTGTTTGATGTTGTAATACATTTAAAGAATCCAAATTGTGCCCATGTTTGACCAGGTTGTAATGTTTCCAACATGTAAGCGTAAGATTGTGTCAATACAATTTTAGCACATGGTAATTGTTTTACTTGGTCCATGATGTACCCAAATATTTCAGGTAAAACAAAAAAATCTTCAGGACTAATTTCTAAATCTTGTCCTTCAATTGATTTGTGAGGTAATTCATCCATATACTCTTTACCCATCCAAGATTCTACACCAGTATAATCATTTTTTTCATGTAAAATTATTGGATTAAATCCATTTCTTTTTAGAGTTAACGCGATGTCATATATGTATTTTATAGACGCTTTTGCATTTCCTTTAGTATCTTGTGAGAATAAATAAATTCTTGATTTTTTATCCCTTAATGTCTTTATAGACTCTTGAATTTTGTCTGTTGCTAAATTTCCCATATTAATAATGATTGATAAGTTTTTTATTTAATAAACTATTGAACGCTAATCTAAACGGTATAGTTGTTTTAGATGCTGATTTTATCCCTAATTTTTCATCTAGTTCTTCGTTTTCACTTAGTACTACTTCCATTAACATTTTAACCATTTCAAATTTAATTATATTGATTCTCATTTCAGTAGATCCACTTGTTGGTTCCATTGAGACTTCATTAGTCATATCAATATAAGATTCAATTTCATCTAAGTCCACATAATAATTTTCTCCAAGTACGCTAATCATTTAAATTTTCTATTTTAGTTTTGAGTTCTTTCAATGTAGAAATTGAATTCTCAGTTTTTATATCCAAATTATAAAATGTGTTATATTTTATAACAACTTTATTATCAGGATGTTTTAATAATAAATTAGGATTCGCAGTAAGTAAAACATCTACAGAATCCCAAAGAGAATTAATTGTACTTTCACTATAAAATTTAACTTGTTCTAATAGACATCCGAACTTAGCTAAAAAAAATAATGACGCTGGTTTTGATTTTCCTATTTCGTCAGAAACAATAATAATTTCATGGTTATCTCTCATATCAACATAAAAATCATTTAAATCATTTACACTATTGTATTCAACAGAACTGGCGTGACCAAAAATTTCCATAGGATGTTCTTTATAAAGAAAGTCATATATTTCATCTTCATTTTTAAATTCTAAATGTTTTTTTAAATCTAATGACGTAACATCTGATATAACTTTTCTATTAATGTCTTTTTCATTTTCAATAAATTCCATTTCTTTCCAATTTTCATTAAGATACCATTTTTCGTATTCTTGTTGGATTTTTTTTAAAGTGTCCCTTAATACTCCATTAATTTCTATACCAATTCTCATTCTTCGTATCTTTTTAAAATTTGTGTTATTAAAGGATTTCTAACAATATCATTTTCTCCAAACTCATGAACACCAATACTTGGTAATTCTCTAAATTTTTTCATAGCGTCCCAAAGTCCTGTTTGTGTTTTATCTTTATGTCTATCAAATTGTTCTAAATCACCTGAAATAAAAAATTTAGAATTAAAACCAATTCTTGTTACTAATAATTTCATTTGACTTGGAGTTGAATTTTGAGCTTCTTCAAATATAAGAATTGAATTATCAATATTCATACCTCTCATATAAGCCAAAGCAAAAATTTCAATAGCCTCAATCTCTTTTAATTTTTCTCTTGTTTCTTTTCCAATAATTTTATTTAATAAATAATATGATGGAAAGATATAAGGGTCCAATTTTTCTTCAACATTACCTGGTAAAGAACCAAGTTTTTCTTCTGCTTCAACCGCTGGTCTTACAATAATAATTTTTTCATATGAATTTTGAGGGTCAGATAATAAATCTATCGCACATTTCATTGCGATAAAACTTTTACCAACTCCTGCCGGCCCTGAACATATTGTAATTTGATTTGAAATTAATTTTTCGTAGTATTCTTTTTGACTTTCAGATAAAAACTTTTGTTTAGTTTTCTTTTTTATTATTGAACAAATCTGTTCTTTTTTTGTTTTTACAATTTTACCTTCTTCATTTGGTATTTGTGATGAACTATTTCTTCTTGTTATTTTTCCCATTAGGTGGTTTTAAAATTTAATATTTTTTGTAGTCTTTCATTTCTCTAATTTCAGATGAAGTATTTAAATTAATTTCATTTTTTAATCTAAACCTTTCATCATTTGTGAAGTATACTTTTCTTGCTAATTCTATAAACGTTAAGTCAAAATTATTTTCAGATTCAATAACCCTAAGTTTATCTTCAATATCCCATAATTTTTTATTAATTTCAACTAATTGATGATATAAGTTTTCAATCTCTTGATTATTTAAGTAATAAGATGATATGTTATATAATAGTTCAAATTCTTTATTAACATACTCTAATTTTTCCTCATTAGAAATTTTTAATTGTTTTACGTGAAGAATTGATAATTTATCAATTAATTCTCCAACACTTACCGGTATTGTAATCATATTAATTTATTTTAGTTCTTTCTATTTTAAGTGGTTCTCTTTTATAAATGGTTTTTCCTCCATCAGGACTTTCATATATCCATGGAGTTTCTTTTTCAAAAGTGTCTACTTGAGATTTTATCCAAATAAATGTTTTTGTTATTCCAACAGATAAAGGTTGACTAACTTCCCACCCAATTTTCTCACGATAAAGTTTGTTATCTGAGTTTCTTCCTTTTACACCAAGAGGACATTTAAAACCATATTTTTTAATAAACTCATCTCCATCAATATTTTTGATAGATAAATCTTTTCCTGAAATTTGAATTACCAATTCAGCCAATTGATTAATTGTAACCATTTCTTCACTACCGATATTAACAGGTCCTGTAAAGTCACTTTCCATCAATCTTAAAACAGCTTCAACACATTCATCAACATAAAGGAATGATCTAGTTTGTTGACCATTACCCCACACTTCGATGATATCTCCATCTTTAGATTCTGCGACTTTTCTACACATTGCTGCTGGTGATTTTTCTCTACCACCTTTCCATGTACCTTGAGGTCCAAAGATATTGTGGAATCTTGCGATTCTTACATTTAATCCGTAGTTTCTATGGTATGCCAAGAATACTCTTTCGGAGAATAATTTCTCCCATCCATATTCTGAATCAGGGTTTGCCGGATATGCAGAACTTTCTTCACAATTTGGATTTAATGGGTCAAGTTGATTATGTTCAGGATACATACAAGCAGATGACGAATAGAATACTTTTTTAACTTTTTTCTTAACACATTCTCTTGATACGTTTAAATTAATTGTTGCTGAGTTGTGCATAAGGTTTGCGTCATTCTCACCAGTGAAGATATAAAGAGCTCCACCCATGTCAGCAGCCAATTGATATACTTCATCAACTCCTTCCTCAATGACCAAATCTACGACCTTAGGGTCTGTTAAATCCCCTAAAATAAATTCGTTACATATTTCATCTTGAAAGAAGTATTCGTGTTTTTTAATATCACAGATTCTAACGTGATTACCTTCTTCTTTTAATCTTTTTGCAAGGTGTCCTCCAATGAATCCACCTCCTCCTAATACAACTATTTTTTTCATATTATTTAATTATTACTCTTCCTTTTTTTCTTAGTATGGTTAATCCATGGTTAATTGGAATTGTTGCCCATTCCCATTTTTCTTTATCTAATTCTTCAACCGCTCTATAAGGTCCACCAAGTCCCCATTCAGTTTTTTCATGATGGTTAATAGGGTTAAAAAAGTGTGGATGACAACTTTGTCCCATCAAATCGTGTAATAAAATTATTGTGTTTTCATCACTAATTCTGTCAATCTCTTCTAATTCTCTTTTAACGTGAGGGTAACTGTGCCAATCATCAACATAAATCAAATCATACTTCTCGGTATTGTTTGTTAAAAACTCGATTGCATCCGATTGAATAAATGTTTGATATTCGGCTAAATCTTCTGGTGCTTTCCAAACGCTACTGTTAATATCTACAGAGGTTAAATGACCTCCTAATACCTTACAAGCAATTAGAAAAGGGTAACTTGACCCACCGTTTCTTACTCCAAGTTCTAATATTTTTTTAGTTTTCATTTGAAGTGCTATTGAGAAAAAAGTCAGCACGTGTTCAAAGTATTGTGTTTCTCCGTCATTTTTGGTTTTTAATGTACGGTTCATTAATTCCATTAAATAATTTTCCATTAGATTGATTTTATTATTTTGTTAATCCCTTCTCTTAACGAAATCTTTGGTTTCCAAAAATTTAAAATGTAAGGGTTTGGTTCGTTTCTTTTATTAAGTTGTACAGTATCTATCTCTTTTGATGGGGTTATTTTACAAGGGAAACTTTCTTTAATGATGTCAGCAATTTCTAAAATAGTATTCCATTCAAAGTTCGTAATGTGTAATTCTTCATCTCTACTTATCTCATTATACTTTTGAGAAATAATCATTAATGCGTTTGAACAGTCTTCGGCGTGAAGGAATTGTCTTTCTTCCGTTCCATCAGTCATCATTGTAATATGTCCGTAATCTTTAGCCTTTAAAATAAAGTCAGTAATTACGTGAGACTTTTCTAAATTATGTTCTGGTCCATAAACATTCCAAAACTTAACAGTAATGCCACCCAAAGCTCTTGTATAAGATTCTCCTAACGCCTTTGCAACTCCATAAGGAGAATAAGACATATTAGACATTTGAGATGATGCGAAAATAAATGGTTTTCTATATGACTTTAATGCGTTAAATGTGTTAACCATAAGTTTTGCGTTATTATCAATAAATTCATAAGTGTGTTGATACTTTTTCAAGTATCTTGAACCGCCGACATCAAACGCTAAAAACATTACAAAATCAGATTGGCTCACAAGAGAATCAACTATTCCTTTAATTCTTAAGTCTTGTATTGAGTCATCTTCTATATCAAAAGTTAAAACTTCATGACCTTCTTTTTTCAGGAACGTACAAAGTTCTGCACCAATTTGGCCTGCTGAGCCAAGTACCAAGTATTTCATATTAATATAAATTTTTTAAATAATTCTCCCACATATAATCTTCAGCAAGTGGAAGTTTCATGGCTAATTCAAAATTCCTTTCGATTGCCGGCATCATTGATTGATATTTTTCAACGGTTAGTGATTCTAAATTAGGGTCATCTTCTAAAAAAATAACACCTGATGGGTCGAAGTATTTTTCAACTACTTTTCTTGAGCCGTAGTAAACAGGTACTGTACCCATTACAAAACAATCGGTTAACTTTTCAGTGAAATAGGTATCCGAGTTATCATTCTCAATTGCAACTGAAAACATATAATCTTTAATACCATCTTCTTTATCGTTTAATTGATTAGGTCTGCCTCTACCAAAAAGGTCTACTTTATCTTTTAATTTTTCCACCCACTTTAATCTGTTTTGATGACCTCTTAACCAACCTTTGTCGGATGCAATCATTGAAACCAATTTACTTTTAGGGTGAATCATTCTGTTCTCTTCCCAAATCCAAGGAACTGCATTTGATATATTGTAAACAAAAGGAGCACCTAATTCCAAAAGACTATCCATACAAGTAAAAATCCACTTATAATGTTGTCTTGTCATTTCAAGATTATCTACAAGGTATTTTATTGTTTGTTCGTTCATTTGTGGTGATTCTAATAACCAACCAATTTTTTCGGTACCACTTTCTCTAAATCCCCAATCTTTAATATAGTTGTCAACATAAACACTAACGTTGTGTGGAATGTTAGTGTCTTTTGATATCCATTGAATATACTTTGGAATATTACGGTTAGATGAACAATCATATTCGCCCCACCAATCTGATACTTTTCTAATTAAAACTTTTTCCATTTTTATCTTTTTACGTGAACACCACCTATGTATCCACCATGAGTGATGTTAAATTTATAGTTGTATTTTTCTATCCATTCTGAAAACGCCAATCTTTCATGTTGGTCAAATTCAGGATTACCTCCGTGCCAGTCATCAAATCTAATAAAGACCTCAGACCATTCACATTTAGATAAGAATTCTAATGCGGAAACTGCCGGCTCATAGATATCAACATCAATATTACATACGGCAATTTTAGAAATACCATAATCAGATGGAACTGTTAATTTATGAACATCGGATATAATCATTTTAATATTATCGTGACCTTCAAATCTCTCAATTAATTCCTCAATTGATTTTGGAACATTACTATTATCCGCATATAATGGGTTAGTTAAAGAAAACGCTGTTTCAACCCACCCACTATCTCGAGGTATATTTTTATTTGTTTTTTCTAATCCTTGAAAATGGTCAATTGTAAAAATTGTTTTTTGTGGATACATTCTGGAAAGTATTTTAGTACTTCCACCTGTGAAAGTTCCAAATTCAATAACATCACCAATTAAATTGTAGGTGTTATTTTTTGTTATATTGTGTAAATTGTGTATATCACATACACCATTGTTAGGGTTTGTATCAATCATTTTAATTAGTTTCAATTGGTTTTATTGAACCATTTTCAATATTACAAGAAATTTGTTTCCAATATGATTCGTATATGTCTTTAGGATTTGGTCCTTTATGGGCAAACCATTTAGACGGGGCGATAATTTTTTTATCTTTATTTTTATTTAGAAAAACCCCCCACCATGAAAATGTTGAATTTGAAATGATGTGGTTTTTGCAGAGTCCCATCAAATATAATTCTTTCCAATCTTTATCTTCATTCACAAACACTACCGAAGGAAAGTTAAGATTTTCTTTAATCCAATTATGGTCATCACTAAAAATAAAAACTGTTGAATATTCTCCAATTAATTTTAGTGCCTCATTGATATATTCTTTAGTAATTGTTGGATGAATATCAGGGTATTGTAAGTATTCACTTCGTCTAACGTGAATTGATAAAGTATTTTCTTGATTTAGTTGGGGGTATTTTAATAAAAATTCATCAACTAATTCTTTTGAAGGTTCGAATATTTCTCTAATTTTATCATCATATCCAAACCAATTTTTAGTACTTTGAAAGTAACCATAGAACGTTGTGTTTTGACTAACAGGGTTAACTTCAGAGTATTCAAAAGGTCCTTCATTTATCTGAGTAAATCCGTTTAAATTATCAATAAATTTTAATTTTCTAAAAATATTGTCTAAATAATTTTCGGTACTGTTTCCTTGACCTGGAGTCCAAGAGTCTGGGATAAAAACACATTCTCTTTCGTGTTTCCATCCTTGTGATAATGCGTGAGCGGCTTGAAATAATTGATTCCCTAATCCACCCATGAAATTACAAGATATTAAATTTTTCATATATTATTTTAGGATTTAACAAATAAACAATCACCCCAATTATGTGCCCAAGCATGATAATTCTTTTTTTCATATCCTTTGGAACTCATGAATTCAACAATATCTGATTCTAATTTTTGACCCTCGTACATTTCTATCTGACAAGTCTCTAATTGGAATATTTGTAATTTTAAATTTTTACTAAAAAGAAGTTCAGATGTGGACAATACATCATATTCAGAACCTTGAATGTCCATATTAATATAATCAAATTCGGTAATAAGATTATTTGATGATAAAAATTCATCTATTTTAACTGCATCAACTTCAACAGTTTTTATCTTTTTAATATGAGGGTATTGTTTTGAATGTTCTTTCAATTCTAAGATTGAGGAACATCCTGTATTGGTCATATCGTTACTATAAATTAAATTAAAATTAATTTTTTTTGTTTCAGACGATACTGCGTAGTTAAAAACTTTTTGTTTAATATTTGGGTATTTGGAAATATTTTTTTCTAAATCAGTTATTAGTTCAGGGTTTGCTTCAAACCAATATATTACCTCAGGATTAAGTTGTTGATAGAATTCAATTTCATTTCCTAAATGTGCACCTAAATGAAGTATTTTTTTTATTGGGTTTACCTTATTTAATTCTAAAATTTCTTGTCTAAATGGCATTCTATAACTTTTGGTAAGAGGGTTTATTTGCAATTAATTTGTGATTCTCAACTACTTTTTGGATACTAACTTTGTGGTCATTAATAGGATTTCCTTCGTTATAAACGTATAGGACATCAGGAATAAATTTAAAATGTTCAACACCTGACATTTCAATCATTGGCCACATAAAAGATAAATCTCCAGCAACTGGCCAATAAACACCATGAGGGTCTCTTAAGTCTTCATCTTTAATTTTTTTCCATAACCAAGATTTCCACGTTCTTAAATGTGATAAAGTGAATGAGGTTTTTCTAATGTTTTCTGTGGTTTCTAAAGGTTTATTAAACCCTGGTCTTCCATCGTGATACTTAAACGAACCACTAGTTATCCAAATATTTGGGTCTTTGTAAACCTCATCAATTTTTGAAAAAACATTCGGATGTGCTAACCAATCGTCCCCATTAACTTCTACACAAATTTCATCTCCATCTAATGCTCGACCATTTATAACTTGATTGTAGTTACCAGATGGATAAAATTTACAATGATTTTCGATTAGTATGAATCTTGAATCTCCTTTAATTGTATTTTTTATAATTTCTTTTGTATTGTCAGTTGACATATCATCTGTAATATAACAAGTGAAATCTTTAAATTTTTGAGACATTATACTTAATAAACACCTCTCAATATACTTTTCACAATTATATGATGCTGTTAAAATTGTCATAATAAAATTTGAATATATTTTTCTTTTATTTGTTCTACAACATTTTTAGAATAATATTTTTCTAAATCTGTTGGGACTTCAATCTTTTCTTTAGATTCAATACTACCCAAAGAATTTACTTTGTAAATCCAACTTGGTTTTCCACATAACCAGCTTTCAATTGTGGTTCTTCCTAATTGAATACCAGCTGTTTCTGTGCATTGATTGATTAATTTTTCAACGTTCCAACCTGATTCAAAATACTTAACATGTGGTTGGGTTAAAATTGTTGATAGATAATTTTGTTTGTCTTCTCCCATTAACCACAATTCTTTATTGTTATCTTTTGTGTAGTCAATTAAATCCATGATGGTTTCTCTTCTTAAGTAATCTATTGTACCAACAAATAAGACAGCATCTTTAACCTCAGATTTAATTGGTTTGAATTTTTCATTATCAACAGGATTATAAATTACTTCAATCTCTTCTTCGGGTATTTCAAATTTTGTTACAATATAATCCTTAATTTCAGGTCTAATTGCAATATATTTTTTAATTGATTCGTGTTTGATTGGGTCTTCTAATTCAATAACTTCTGAGTGTATGGAATATACTTTATCTATTTCAGGATAAAATTGAATCATTCTTTCTGCAACAGGTTTATGTTGCATATGGATGATATCAAAATCAACTTCAGATATTCTGTATAAAACATTCTCAGTTGACGGTTTAAACCCTTCTGGTGAGTTGAATCCCCACTTACCATCGCCAAGTTTAAATCCTGGAGCTTCTTCAAATGTGAGGCATCTAATTCCTAATTTTTTTGCCATGTCAGTTAAAGGACCTCCAATTTGAGAAAGTACTGTAACACTATGACCAAGTGCCTTTAGTCCCTTAGCTAGTTCATAAACATATAATTCTGAACCCGTTAAAGTTTTAAAGAATAGACAAGAGATTAAAATCTTTAACTTCTTGTTTTTATCAAAAGGAACTTTTGCTGGCAAAAATTCAGAATATTTGCTGGCAAATAATTGTTTGTTATCTTCCCATTGTTGATTGGTTTGTCCAATAGATTTATGGGTAATTCTAATATTTGTAATAACTCCAACTTTAACTCCTTTAATAAAGTTTTCAAAACAGAATGCAACATCATAAAAATGGAATCCTTGGAATTCATCAACAAAGTTTGATTTTAATCTTTCTTTACTAACCGCAAAGAATAATCCATCAACCATTACTGTTTCCTTAATGTTGTTATTTAAGTCGTCAGCATATTTTGAGACCCATTTTTTACCCTCGTGTTCGTGGTTCACAATACCAATCATCTTTTTTCTATCTTCCCACCATTGACCACTTGATGGCATGTTGGTTGTACCGGCCATACCTATAATACCAAAATCACTTTTCTCAAAGTGTTTTATTAATTTATGGTACCAACCTGTCGTATCGAAGTAAATGTCGTCATGACAAAATACAATTATGTCAGTTTCTGACTCTGACAGAATTTCGTTATAAACTTGAGACAAAGATTTCTCACCGTTATTAACTTTTTCTATTACATTAATTTTCTTAAAACCTGAACTTTTCTTTAAGTATTCTGTAAACTCAGGGTTTGGTTTTCTTGTTGAGTATCCTATTGTTAACATTATTTACACCATTTTTTCTTTGCTTCTTTAATAATTTCGTGGGGGGATTTTTCGGGATTTAATTTTGTAATTATAATACATTCTAATATTAATTCAGCCAAAGTATGATTTTTTTCTAATTTTTTAATTAAGTCAATCAAGTCATTTAAATTTTCGTAATACTTTCCCATATTATTTTTTTTTAAAATATTCCTGTACTTCCAAATCCATTAATACCACGTTCTCTTTTTTCAATATTTTGAACCATTTCAATTTCAACATATTTTCCACAAACAACTGGACATAAGACAGCTTGGCCTACTTTCATTCCTTTATTAATTGTTATTGGTTTATTAGTTGTGTTAAATATGATTACTTTTATTTCTCCATCATATCCTGCGTCTACAGTCCCTGGTGTATTTAAAACGGTTAATCCTTGTTTTAATGCTAATCCACTTTTGGGTCTTATTTGGATTTCATATTCTTCTGGAATACCAAAAACTAAACCTGTGGGAACTATCGATCTACCAAGAGGTTCTACAATAACTTCTTCTACTGAATGTAAATCAAAACCAGAATCTGACTCATAATTGTAGTTTGGGTCGTAAGCATCAGGGTGAATTTTTTTTACTTGTAAAATTCTTGTTTTCCCTTTTAAAATAATATCTTCATCAAGTTCATCCATAGTGAATCCTAACATATCTTCTATTTCTTTTTTAGTATCATCATCAGGTTCTATTCCAGCTTCTTTCTTTATTCTTTCAAACTGTTCCATTATTTCTTGCATCATTTTTGGGTCTATGCCTTCTATATCTTCTATCATTGTAACTTTATTAATTTTTTTATTAATTCTATTAAAACTATAACATCTTTCTCACAGTATTTTACAATACCTTCAATATTTTTATCTGTCCAATATGCCTCATGAACTTTATTTCCTGTTACCTCTGTATTTTTGGAAGACTCAACTCCCATACAAACGCACATTAATTCAAGGGATGCAAATTGTCCATAACCACCATATTGCCAAATATCTTTGGTATCAATAGCTTTAACTTCCCAAGGTTTTGTATCATAGCTTGGTAATAATTTTGGTGGTTTTAATCCATGCATCATCATACGTTTGGCCAATGTTGGAATATCAAATCCTTTAACATTATGTCCACATAAGAAAAATCCTAAATCACCAGTGCGATTTAATAATTTTTGAACATCCTTAAGTAATTTTCCTTCATCTTCACTATGAAAAGATTGAATCTTAACACTTCCATCATCTAAAACAAATGCAACACTAACGCAAACTATTTTTAAAAATTCAGGAACTAATGCTGCTCTATTAACAAATAATTGTTCAATTGGTGTTTCAGATTCTTCAGGAAATCTTTTTCTAAGATTGTCATGAATATGTTCAAATTGAAATGACAATTCTTTTTTGTTTTTTTTAAATGAATCCCAATCGGATTCACATCCAACGGTTTCAATATCTAAAAAAAGTATTTTGGTTATTGGTACTGTTATCATACGATTGATTTATAAAATTCTGCTCTTGTTTTTGTTACTACGTTTAAATCATATTTGTCTTTAACTGTCTCATATAATCTTTCACCCATATCCTTAGCCATATTTGGATTCTTAACTAATTTCTCAATAAATTTCGCCCAATCAGAATGATTTCTGTTTTCATCAACTAATAATGCGTTTCCATCAACAAAATTACCGTGGTCTAAGCAATGCTTCAAATCAATTGTGTAAGGACCTAAATCAGAAGCAATAATTGCTTTCTTATAAAATCCTGCCTCAATAACTTTAAGTTGAGATTTCATTCTATTAAAAATATGATTTTTAATTGGTGCCAAAGATACATCAAATTTTGAATAGTTTTTAGCATAAGATTGAACAGGTCTTGTCCATACTCTTAGATATGGTTCATTCATTTCATTTGGATAACTTTCACTTGTAAAACTATTCAAATATTTTTTATAATCTTCTGTAACCGTGGTATAGTTTTGGGTAAATATTTTTTCGTATTGAGCCCATACTGTTTCGTGAGGTAAAATATCTCTTTTTTTATGTTCTCCGGTTTCTGAATTTATTTCAGTTACAGAACCTCTTGTATCAAATCCACATATTACATATTGTAATTTATCTTTAAATGAACTTAATTTACTAAATGATTGGTCTAATAATTGTAAATCGTGAAGATGTGAAGAACCACCTAACCATCCAACTCTTAATCTATCAGATTCAGGTGTTGGTTCATTAAATTGAGATTCTTTTGGGTTAATTGCATTTGGAAAAATAACAACATTTTTATTTAACTTCATAATTTCATCCGCAAATATGGTTGTAGTTGTTGTTACATATTTGGCAACCTTAAGATTTGAGATGATTTTTTCGTTAATTTTATTAAATCTAATAACATCATATATTGGATGTTCTTTTGTTGGTAACCAATAATCGTCAATATCGTCAATTGTAATGATACCCATTTCATTAAGTTTTTGAATTAAACTATGGGACGCTTCAAAATCAGGATTAAGACTTCTATGGAATGCAACTATTTGATAGTTTTTCCAAAAGTTCATATCAGTCATAGGGGCATCATAAATGATATCAACATGAAAATCGTCTGGATATAAATTTTGTAAAAAGATGTGAGGATCAACTGACCTAAATTTACCCACTCCTGTTCTATCGGATGGGATTACAAGTACTTTAATTTTTGACATTAGTAATAATATATTTTTTAAAAATATAATACTTTATATCAAATAAGAAAAGTGGTTAAGAAACTTTTTTAATTTTAGTTACTTTACCTTCAAAAATATGTTTGCCTACTCTAAACGTAAACATTTCGTTAGATTTTTCAGTACTTTCAACCATAAGTCCGTTCTCAGTTAATGCTTCATTAATTGCGTCTGAAATCATTTTTTTAATTAACTTATAATCTACTTGGGATGTATTAGATGATTGTTGTGGTTGAGCTGTTTTTGGCTTTGCAGAGTCGGGAACATAACTACCTTGTTGTTTCATTAATCTTGATGCTCTTTCTATTAGGTCATCTGAAATTGTAACATTTTGTTGTAGTGGTTGTGCAATTGGATTTTCCATCATCAATTTTTTAATATCATCAGGTAATTTTGAATTTTTAATTGCATCCAAAGTTGGAACACCTACAGGCTTTGTATTCTCTCTTGGTAATTGAGATAAGTAGGGTTGTGTTTGTTGAGATGGTTGTTCTTGTAAAAATTCTTCAGGGATATTATATTTTGCATTTGGTACGTCAAATTGTTGAAGTGATGTTGGAGGTAATCCATCATTTATACCATTTCTACTTTTAGCAAATTTGGGATTATCCATAATTGCTTTAGATGCCACTAATCTACTCATTAAATCATTCTCGTTCATAATATTAAGCTACGTTTTGTTGTGTGGGTTCATTACCAAATTTGGCGTTTATCATTACACTCACCATGCTTTTGTCTCCATTTAAATTATAACCCGGTCTTATTTCATTGTAAACCTCACCAGTTGGTTTATTAGATAATATTTTATCTAATCTAAATAATCTCCAACCTGGCAATGGTTGGTCACCTATATAGGCTGTATGGGACGAACCTTCATTGTCCCATGCTCTTAAAACTTTATTTCCTGCTTTACTTATTCCTAAGCAAACTGGTTCAATTTCTCTAATACCTCTACCACCTGGCTCATCTCCATCATAATAAATTATAACTCTTTGCCTATTTTTTATTGCATTGATAACGCTATCCAAAGATGCAATTTCATTAATTATTCCTTTAAGTGATTCTTGAAGTTTCATTAAAAGTTAGGATAAGGTTTAGATGAATTAAATTTGTTAATTTTTATTTCACTTTTTCTTTCAATCACATCTGTGATGGTACCTGCATTTGTATTATACACATCCAAAAAAGATCCTGTGCCTCTTCCCATAGAATCTCCATCTGCAACCGCATCACGGTTTACTGATGAATAAGGATTACCTACTTCGTTGTAATCGTTTTTTGGGATAAGTTTAGACCTTTCAACATCAGCAATTGCTGTTAATGTATTTGGTTCATTTTGTGTTAAATCTACGGTTATCTCGTTTGCCATATTTTTATAGTTTAGAAATTATTTCATTTATTCTTTTTAAAGACTCAGTAACTGCGGAATCATACTTGTTGATAGTCGATTGGTGTTTCTGAGAGGCTCTTACATTTGTGAAATCTTTTTTCTCATGTGGTTTAATATACTGATTCATCATTCCGGTATCAGCTTTATTTCTTTTAGATAAATCCAATCCTTGTCTCATTTTTCTTAGAATGTTATCTACCCAATTCTTCATTTCAACTCCACCATTTAATATAAAAGATGGTTCTTTATGATTACCTTTAAAATTATCGAAGAAATTTTTTATTCTTTTTAATTGTTTATAATCAATAAAGTTTTTGGTTTGAAGTTCTTGATTTCTTTTAAATCCTTCGCTATTTTTGTCAACATCTTTAACCATATGAAAACATTTCTTCATATGTTCTTGTCTGTCTTTCGGAAATTCTATTTCTCCTTTGGGATTATTATATAAATCTTTATTCACTTCCTAATAATTTTATTATGTCTTTTTTTGATAAACCTTCTTTTTCTGCTTGTTTAATAATGGATTTAATGTTTCTTTTAATCATTGAAGATGCTTGAGTATCTTCTTTTTCTTTTTTTCCAACTTCGGAACTATCACCATTTTTACTTTTCATTAAAAGATCTTCAACCATTTTGATTGCCTTTTGTTTTTGAATTTCAGAAATGGTTAACTTACCAATAAAATTTTTATCATTTTTGTATTTTGAGTTTTCATCTTTTTTACCTGAAGGGTCTTTACCTTGTTGTTTTGTTCTTTCTACAGCTTCTTCAGGAGACATTTTTAATTCTTTCACAAAATAATCAAATGTTTTTTCTCCATCCATATCTTTAGTCTCTTCATAACCAAACGCCCCTGACATATCTTCCTCATTAAATTCTTCAACAGATTCACCATAATAAGTTCTGTATCCACGAGCAATTGGATCGTTTGTAATTCTAGCAGCGGCAACAGTTTGGTCCATAGTTTTTTTGGGGTGAAGTTTTGGATCCAAAATAGGAATTTTTGAATTTGACAACGCTCCATCAAGATTTACTAATTCTTCAATCTCACCTTTAAGTTCTTTAGTAGATTTTTTCTTTTTTCCTTTTAAAACTTTCTCCAAATATTTTTTTACCGCCTCAAGTTTTGACTTTGGCACTTTAATAATTATGTCTTTATCTCTAGCTTCTGTGATAGTTTTTTCAGCAGACAAATATAAAGAATAGTCATTTCCCTTGTCTTTAAGGAAAAAATAATATGGCGATGAATAAAATTCTTGGTCTACAGTTAACATCTGTTTCTTTTTAATTTATAAATACTCGGCAATAAGGTATTTATCAATATCATATGGCATATCAGAACATTAATCAATATAATTTTAGGCGTTGGGGTCTTATCCCTGTGAATGAAATAACTGATATATGCTTGGCATCAGATGAAAAAGATTATGACCAAGAGGTAATTTTTTCTCCATTATTAATTGGTGAAGATGATGGTAATAGAATGCCATTTAAATTTGATTTCAATAATTCAGCAACAACTATTTGTCAAACATCAACGTGTTCTTTTGAATACAATACAATTGTTTCTGAAAATTATTGGAACCCTAGCAATATTAATCCTAATTTTTGTCCTGTAGTTACAGAATTATGTGATGTCGGACTTACAGGGATTGATAATGGACTTGTTGAACAAATGTCAGGTGAAACTATTGAATTAACAACTGGTTTATATACAACTTCAGCAGACACTTACAGTAGATACAAATATGATAGGAGAATGAAAATGCACCCTATCACTGGATTTACAACAACAGCAAACAGATTATGGAATGATAATTCCTATACATATAATTTATCTTATTCAACTAATGGAAATCCTGTAGGGTATTTCACAAGACTTAATGGTGGATTTTTTCAAGGGTTTTATAAAATGCCAGGTTATGATTACCAAATATTTCCTGAAAGAGTTAATTTAGGATGGACAGCAGAATTTATGTTAAGATATAGATGGACTGGTGATACATCAGGAGGTCTTAATAATAGATACCCAAATAATAAAGGTACGTTCTTTTATATGGGGGCAAGAGCGGAGAATAAGTTTTATCATTATGCTGATGGTCATCCAAAACAAGATACGGGATACACAAGAGTTACTTCAGGTTTAACTTGTATGCACACTTGTGAGTGTGAACAAACAGGTATTACTGCATCTCATGGATGTTTACCTGTATATCAACCATCAGGAGTTACTTCAACAATTTGTACTTGTGGATGTCCTTGTAGTTGTTCAACACATGCCGAATACCCTGAAAAAGACCCATTATATGATGAAGTTTCAAACGCATTGTCTTTAAGATTAAGTGGTGATACTGGTAGTCCAAGATTATGTATTAAAACATATACCATAACTGGTCATTGTGAATCAACAGGAACTTGTCTTACAGGGCAAACATATGTGACAGGAACATCAATAAATGAATGGTGTTCAACAAGAGGAATCTTTGACGACTGTTCAGGTACAACATATGCAAATGTTGAACACTGGGTTCAAATAGATGCTGTCTTTAGAAGAAGAGAATGGTTTGGAGAATGTGATTTGTGGGATAAAGGAGGTCTTGGTTTAATAGTATCCGAACAATATACTGCAACAACTGCCAATAATAGTTTGAGTTTAATACAACCACCAATAACTCACGAAAAAGATTATAATCCGGCAACCACTGAAGTTGTTAATTTTACTAATGATTGGCTTGTTGAAGAGCCATTCAGAGTCGGTACTTTAAGAATTTATATTAATGGTAAGTTATTCATAATTGCCGAAAATTTTGAAGAAATTATACCAAGACTTTTAAATGTTGAAAAAGAAAAACAAATAGGTGTTGGATACAATATCTCTTTGGGAGGAGGAACTCAAGGGTTACACGATAATTTAACTTTTTCAGGAGGATGTCCTGATACTGTGAATGAAATAGTTTATCAACAAGATCCGGAATGTTTAACTACTAATGATTTAGACCATACAATTTATTCAGGATTAACAACACATATTCATTTAGAAGAAATATTTGGTGGTAGTATGATTGGTGATATTAGCGCATTCAGAATGTATACTGAACCATTGAATGCTGGTCAAATTGCACATAATTTTAGAATATTACAAAATAGATATAATTTATTAAATCCTAATTGTCTTAACTGTAGAATTACAATACCTAACAATGACTTATATTACTTACCATTACCTTGTAATGATTTAATATACCTATCACTACCTTGTAATGATTTGGGGTATGAACTGTATAATTGCCCAACTCCAACAATTACACCAACTAATACTGCAACACCTACACCAACTAATACAGAGACACCAACTGAAACTCCTACTAATACACCTACAAACACAGAGACACCAACAAATACTCCAACTGAAACACAAACTCCAACTCCAAGTGTTACCATTGGATTAACACCAACCGCAACAGAAACTCAAACACCAACTCCAACTGAAACCCCAACTAACACTCCAACTACAACTGAAACGCCTACTAATACTCCAACCAATACTGAAACATCGACTCCAACGTCAACACAAACACCAACAAATACAGAAACACCTACACCAACAAGTAGTGAGACTCCTACAGAGACTCCAACTCAAACTGCAACTCCAAGTACAACTGCAACAGCTGGTTTAACTCCGACTGCAACAGAAACTCAAACACCAACTCCAACTGAAACCCCAACTAACACTCCAACTAATACACCAACTCCTACGGTAACTCCGTCTGAACCATACTTCTTATTATTTGAAGATGATTCAGTTGCTACCGCAGAAAATAACGATAATATTGAAATAGATATAACATAAAAAATAGATTAAAATGGCAAATACAAAAATCAGTGCATTACCACTATACACAGGAGACACCACGGGTGCTTATCTTGTTATGGATAATAGCGGTTTAACTGAAACTTTTAAAGTTTTAAAAGAAACATTAATAGGTTCTCCAGGAACTTCAGGTTCTTCAGGAACAAGTGGGACTTCAGGTTCAGACGGTTCTTCAGGTACTTCAGGAACAAGTGGTTCATCGGGTTCAAGCGGAACATCAGGAACTAGCGGAATTAATGGTAGTTCTGGTACAAGCGGTTCATCAGGAACTAGCGGAATCTCAGGTTCTTCAGGAACATCTGGCTCAAGTGGAACTTCAGGAACAAGCGGTTCAAGTGGAACTTCAGGAACATCAGGCTCTTCAGGTAGTTCTGGTACAAGTGGAATTTCAGGTTTATCTGGTTTTACAGGTAGTTGGACGGTGACTCCAGGAACTAATAACTACAGTTTTACAGTTGATATTAATGATACGTATAACTTATGGGTTCTTGGAAATATACCAAATGGTATAATAGTTTATAACGCTACAGTAAGTGTAAGTAATTCTAATGTACCTGTAATTGGTGTTCAGTATGCATGGAATTATACTGGTGGGGGTAGTCCAATATTGTTTACAAGTATACCTGCACAGATTATAGGAACTGCAGGTGCAATATCCACCGCTTCAACAGTTGTTACATCAACAAATACATTTGTATTCGGTATTCAAAACAATACAGTATCAGGTGTTACGGTTAATTATGGATATTTGAAAATAAGTTAAAATGTATACAACAGACTGTAATTATTATAAAATAACAAACTACAATAATGTCCAACAAGGATATTATGCTTGGACAGGTTGTACTAATATTGTTAGTGTTACACCAATAGAACCTCTTCAGTCTCATTATGTTTGCGCTAAAGATTTGTATGGTCAAGATTGTGGTGCACCATTAACAATTGCATTTGCTGGATTATGTCCTTCAACAACTCCGACACCAACTCAAACTCCAACAATTACTCCAACATCTATAACTCAAACTCCAACACCTACTCCTCACGTTACACCAACAGTTACACCAACAATGGTATTAATGTTTAATTTATGGACAGCTGGTTACTTTGAAGATGCTTGTAATTTGGTTAACATACCACAACCATCAAACGTAACAATTTATTGTCAGAAGTCTTTTCATGATTTAGTTATTGGTGATAGTGTTTATGGTAATGCTGCTTTTACAATATCACCAATTAATACAAATGCTATTATTTCAGATGGTGCCACATTTATACAGATTAGTGGTACTTTAGTTGTTGGTACAGGATTGTGTAATTAAAATGAAAAAATAAAGTATTTATAATTATGTCTGACTGTGGTGTATCAATCTTTAGTAATAATTTAAGCGGATTAACTGCTAATGTTACCTTTTATCCTTGTTCTGGTGGAACAATTAATTTAGGTGACCGAGTATTTCCATTCACATATGTTACCGATTATTGGTACGGAAGTTATGATTGTTATGTTCCAACTTATGCCTACAATTATATTTTAAGTGTTCCTTGCCCATCAGCAACACCTACTCCAACTCCTACATTAACACCAACAACAACTACAACACCAACAACAACTACAACTCCAACAACAACTACAACTCCAACACAAACGCCAACTAAAACATCTACTCCAACCCCTACCGTAACGATAGGTTTAACTCCAACCGCAACACCAACTAATACCGCAACGACTACAACAACACCAACTAATACCGCAACAACTACAAAAACACCAACGCCAAGTGTAACTAATACTCAAACTCCTTCAGTTACACCAACATAGGAATTTAAATAATATTTTCTCAACTCTACAAAAAATTACAATAAATCGTAGTATTTATTAATTAAACACTTATAAAATGTCCTGCAGTAAATATACTTTAACAAATACGGGTTCTTCAATCGTAAACTTTAGTTATCAAAGATGTGATGATGCTATGTGGGAATATCAAGTTGAATTGAATCAAGGTCAGACAAAAACAATTTGGTTATTGGATACAACATATTCAACAGCCTTTGCAACTAGTATTGTTGAAGTTGACTTAGGAGTATTTCCACCATTATAGATTTAACTTAAAGATTGACCAATTAATTCTTAATAGGTTTATTTTTTTCTAACATCTTACTATTTATTAGTTATAATAGAAATTAATATGGCATGTAGTAAATACACTCTAACGAATACCGGTTCTTCAATCGTAAATTTTAGTTACCAAAGATGCGACGACGCAATGTGGGAGTATCAAGTAGAATTGAATCAAGGCCAGACAAAAACAATTTGGTTATTGGATTCAACATATTCAACGGCATTCTCAAATAGTATTGTTGAGGTTGATTTGGGAGTATTTCCACCAGTTGCTTTAAGCCCAACGCCAACAATAAGTGTTACACCAAGTAATACGCCAACAATAAGTGTTACTCCAAGTAATACTCCAACTCATACTCAAACACCAACAGTAACACAAACTCAAACAGGAACACCATCGGTTACAACAACACAAACTCAAACTCCAACAACAACAACAACACAAACTCAAACAGGAACACCATCGGTTACAACAACAACAACACAAACTCAAACAGGAACACCGAATTCAACTCCAACCCCAAGTGTTACTACAACTAATACTCAAACACCAACCAATACACCAACACCATCAATTACCGCATCTCAAACACCAACTGTTACTACAACTCATACTCCAACACCAACACCAACAGGAACTGCTGCTGTGACTCCGACTCCAACACCTTCAAGTTTTGGAACTAACACATTTAAAGTTCATTTTAACTCTGGTAGTACAGGTGTTACATTAAATGACTTAATATTAACAGAGATTCCATATGTTGGAACATCTGGTGTAGGATTTACAGGAACAACTGGTTCATACCCATTAGCTTGGTCAGGTGGTACTAATTATGGTACACATTCTGGATTATCAGGTGGTACGGTATCATTTGAAGTAACAAGCACAGGTGGAGGTGGTAATTCGGTTTCCATCAGTTATTATAGAAATAGTGCATTCTATTCGATATCAACTCAAGGTTGTTATGCTGGTAGCAACACACTTAATTTTTATATTGGAGGAGGCGGAAGTATATCACCAAGTGATAAAGTTGAGTTTTACATTTCTTAAAGAGAATAAAAATTATATATTTAAAACCCTTCATTTTATGAGGGGTTTTTTTATGTTTATCACATAATATAACTTAATGAAAATTTTTATTCAATGCGCGTCCTATAGAGACCCACAATTAGTTCCAACAATAAAAGACATGATTGCCAACGCTAAGAAACCAAAAAATTTGGTTTTTGCAATCGCAAGACAATTTAACGAAACAGATGGTTTTGATAACTTAGATGAATATAGAAAAGACAAAAGATTTAAAATCTTAGATATTCCTTATCAAGATGCCAAAGGTGTTTGTTGGGCAAGAAACCTAACTCAACAACTTTATGACGGAGAAACATATACATTACAAATAGATTCTCACATGAGATTTGTTAAAGATTGGGATGATATCTTAATCAAAATGATAAAGGGGTTACAAAAGGATGGGTACAAGAAACCTTTACTTACGGGTTATGTCCCATCTTTTGACCCCGATAATGATCCAGCAGGAAGATCAACAGACGCTTGGAGAATGGCATTTGATAGATTCATTCCTGAAGGAGCGGTATTCTTCTTACCTGAAACAATTCCAGGATGGAGAGAAATGAAAAAACCTGTTACGTCAAGATTTTATTCTGCTCACTTCTGTTTCACATTAGGTGAGTTTGCTGTAGAAGTTCAACATAATCCTGAATACTATTTCCACGGAGAAGAAATTTCAATTGCAGCAAGAGCATATACATGTGGTTATGATTTATTTCACCCTCACATTCCTGTAGTTTACCACGAGTATACTCGTAAAGGTAGAACTAAACAATGGGATGATGATAAGACTTGGGGTGAAAAGAATAGAATATCTCACCTAACAAATAGAAAGTTATTTGGTATGGATGGAGAAATTCAGGAAGGTCACGATGGTCCTTATGGTTTTGGTACTGTTAGAAGTTTAAAAGATTATGAAAAATATTCTGGTTTATTATTTGAGAGAAGAGCGATTGATAAACATTGTTTAGACAAACAATATCCGCCAAGTCCTTATAATTTTGAAACAGAGGAAGAATGGAAAAATAGTTTTGCAACAATATACAAACATTGTATTGATGTTGGTTATACAAGTGTTCCTGAAAAAGATTATGATTTTTGGGTGGTTGCATTCCACAATGCTAAAGATGAAACTTTATTTAGAAAAGATGCTGACAAGAATGAAATTGCAGGTTTTATGAAAGACCCTGATGGATATTGTAAAGTTTGGAGAGAATTCCAAACAACTGAATTACCAACATATTGGGTTGTTTGGCCACACTCAGAATCAAAAGGTTGGTGTGATAGATTAACAGGTCAATTAAACCACAATAACGTTAGTTAAAATGACATTAACAGAAATTGCCAATAGTCTTGGTACTGACAAAGGAACTCAACATTTTGAAAGTCATTCATACACTGAAACATATCAAAAATATTTTCAACCAATAAAGGAAGAAAAAATTAAAATGTTAGAAATAGGTATTGCTGACCCCAAATTTCCTGGAGCTTCAATACAAATGTGGAATAAATTTTTTTCAAATTTAGATTTTATTGGTTTTGATATTAATCAAAACTGTAAAGAATATGAAAAAGATAGGGTTAAAATATTCATCGGAGACCAAAGTGTAACTGAGGACTTAAATCGATGTGTTAACGAATATGGGGGAGATTACGATATTATTATTGACGATGGACTTCATACCCATTTTCACCATATTAAAAGTTTTGAAGCGTTATATCCTCATTTAAAAGAAAATGGGTTATACGTTATTGAAGATTTACATGCATATGATTGTGCTGATACAATAGAATGGTTTAAAGAAAAAAATATTCCTTTTGAATTACATAATAACAACAAACTTTTAATTCATAGAAAACAAACAAAACCTCTTAATTTAATTTGGCAAACATTTAATGGAGACCAAACGACTTTTGAATTTGAATATACTACAGAATTTTTATTTAAAAATGTTGAACAAAACAGAATATTTGATGACGGTAAATTATCTACTGTTTTAGATAACTCTGTAATTATTTATTCTAACAATTCAAATAACATATCTGAAGACTTTAATAACTATTTAAATAAGTTTGTTGAACTAGGTTATACTTTTTATTTGTTGCATTTCTCTAACGAGAACTTAAGTCATAATTGTGACTATTATTCAAAAGCAAAAAATGTTTTTAGAAATTATTATGATTCAAATATTACCGCTGAAAATATTACATTTATTCCTTTGGGTGTAAAAACAGGATTTCTTAACAAGAATGAAAGTTTATCAAAAACAAAAGAGTATGAGTTTGCGTTTATCGGACAACCAAAATCGGATAGACAAGAGTTATTGTCTGTGATTGAAACTATGGAAAATGTTTTTATACATAAAACAAATTCATGGAATTGTTCTACATCGTTAACTCAAGACGAATGCGTTTCAATTTATAGTAAAACAAAATTTGTTCCGTGTCCTATGGGATGGGTTCATCCTGACTCATTTAGATTGATGGAATGTTTAGAATCAGGGTCAATACCAATTTTAAAAAATTACAACAACTTAGAATATTTCACTAAAGTTTGGGGTGACTCTCCAATACCCGTGGTTAATTCTTGGGATGAAATTGTAAAATATTATAATATGGACAACAACCAATATAATGAATTATACAATAACGTATTTAATTGGTACTCTACGTTTAAAAGTGATTTAACTTCAAAAATTAAAAATAAATTAAATTAATATGAATAATTTTGACATTGGTATTACCACATTTTCATTACGATATGATTTTGTCGAATCGTTAGTGAAAAGTATTAGGGATTTAGGTGTTGATAACAATATTTTTATATGCATTAATGGAGAAAAAGATTCAAACTTTTCTGAAGAATATAGACAAAAAATATTGTCACTATGTCTTAATTATAAAAATGTATTTCCAATATTTTTTGTTGAGACAAGAGGACTATCAAAAATGTGGAACACATTATTAATACATTCAACTAAAGAGGATTTATTGATATTAAATGACGACATTAACATATCTTCAGATAATGTCTTTGAGGTAGTTTCTGGTCACATCAAATCTCCAGAATATTTTGGTTTAAGTATAATAAACAACACATTTTCATTTTTCGTCGCAAATAAAAAATTTATTAATAGTTTAGGTTATTTTGACGAAAGATTAATTGGGTTTGGAGAAGAAGACGGTGATATTGTGTATAGATTAAATAAAAAAACAGGAAAAAAGATTTTTCGTTTATACGCCGGTGGGTTAGAAAATATTGTATCTGACATAAGACACGAGCATATAAAAAGTGGTGTTGGTAAATATTCTTTTTTTAACAGGGATTATATTTTTAATCAAAAATATAAATGTAACGGTGACATTTACTATTTCCCTGAGGGGATTGAGTGTGAACAAATTTTAGAAGATATTCAACTATATCCGTATGAGAATTTTTTTGAGGAAAATAAAAATAATTTATGATTCATTTTGTTACTCCTCTTTATCGATATAACAATTTAAGGGCGATATACTCAACAATTAAACACCAAGTGGATGATTTTAATTGGCATTTAATCGAGGGTAGTAATACCATTGGAGAAGATGATTTTAGTTTTTTAAAAGAAGATGATAGGGTTAAATTTTATAAGATAGACACTTCACATATTTGGGGTCACGAACAAAGAAATTATTTTATCACCGATATACCTGCAGATGATAATGATTGGTGTTATTTTTTAGACGACGATAATGTTGTTACTTGGGATTTAATTTCAACATATAATGAAGAAAAAAATTCTGATGTTGATTTAGTTTTATTTTCACAAAAAGCGGGTTTGACTGAAAAAATTAGATTGTACGGTGATGGTGAACATAGATTTGGTTTAGGTCTTTGTGATATTGCCTCGTTCATGATGAGATATCGTATGATAAAAAAAACATACATACATAATATTTCTTATAGGAATGCCGATGGTCATTACGCCTTAGACATTAGACAACTTAAAAATGAATATGTTTTTAAATATTGTCCTGATAAATTTGTAAGATATAATAGCCTATCTCTGGAGATAGTATAATTAAAAAAAATAATATGATTAAAATAAAATTAGAATGTTGGTGGACCGATACATTATCACTAAATTCAAGAATGATTAGACAATTTGTACCGAGTGCAGATTTAACAGATTATTCTTTTGTTACTGAAAATCCGGACTATACAATAGTATTTGGTAGAACCGATTGGGATAAAATTGAAACTCCAAAAGAAAAAACTTTTTATGTCTCACAGGAGCCTTTATGGTCCCCAAATCAACCAAAAGATGGTATACACGATTACTGTTCAAAAATATTAATATCTGATAAATTAGAGTATCCAGATAGAGAAGAATACATAGAAACATTATTACCAATGTTTTATGCGGGTCGAGGAGAAAATGACCATAGAGAAGAATGGGATTGGTCTTCTAAATTAAAAGATAAGGGATATTCAAAAAACAAGTCAGTTTCAATCATAGTTAGAAAAGACACTTATAGTCATTACAATCATTTACAGAATCCAAATACCAATAAAATAAATTATGAAGAAAGAACCAATTTAGGTATTGAATTATCTAAAGATAACAGGATTGATGTTTACGGAACTTATTGGGTATCTAATGGTGAAAATATTAAAGGAGAGGTGTGGAACAAACATGTTGGTCTTGATGACTATAAATTTTCCGTGGCTTGTGAAAACACCATCCAAAAAAATTATATTAGTGAAAAATTTTGGGATGCGGTTTTAACAAACACCATTCCAATTTATTTAGGATGTTCCAACATTAATGAATTAATACCCGATAATTGTTATATCTCTCTCAATGACATGACTATGGATGAAATGGTTAATAAAGTTAAGTCTATTGTGGATAACGAATCAAACCTATATGAACAATACTCTGACAACATAAAAAAATTAAAAGAAGATTTTTTCATAAATCCTAAATATAATATTTGGGAAAGAATTAAATTACTGGTGAATGAATAGTATTTCATTGAACATGAAATTTTGGGATGATGGTCAACCCGACTCAACCAGAATAAGAAACGTTAATTTTTCTTGGAAGGAATTAAAAAAATTGTCAAGTTATCTTAATTCAAACGGTATTACCGCTGAAGCATCTTTATATGATTTTTCACCCGAGCAAATAATTTCAGATTCAATTCATATTTCATATCCTTTAGGTGTTTATAAAAAATCAGAAAAAACTAACATAATTCTAAAAGATAAGCAAAACTATGATTTTTTTATGGTAATTGATTGCGATGCTTTCTTCCATGAACAAGATTACGAAAAACTTTTGGAATTAATTAAATCCTTAGATAAAGGAGACGTTTGTACTTTTGATTTAGCAAAATTAAATGACAATGTTTCGGATTATGTTATTGATGATAAATTTATCATTGAAAAGGCAGATTGGTCTTATGCGTATTCAGGAGCCAAAGAAAATGGTCCATTAAGACATCATACCGGTGGATTAGGTGGTGTTTACATTTCCGATACTAATTTACTAACATCTTTGGGTGGGTTTGATGAAAAATATGTTGGGTGGGGTGCCGAGGATGGAGATATGATGGGTAGAATTTACTATTCAGTAATTCCTCATAAAATTAAACCAACGAATAATTTTGCACCATTTCATTTACCTCATTTTTCGGATTGGGGTAATAAAAATTATTCACAAAGATTTACAGAAAATATATGAAAATTAAATTTATAACATCGATTTATAGTGATTTACACGGAACTGAATTTGGCGGTAGACCAAATAGAGGAAGTCATTATAGGTATAGTTTATTGTCATTACTTAAAATGACAGATGCCGATTTTTTATGTTATACTTCAGACAGAGAAATTAATGATTTAATTAAATTTTTCTATGAAGATAATGGTATTTCGTCAGATAAATTAAAACTTGAGGTTTTTGATATTGGTAATACAAAATTCAAAGACCTTATATCACAACACAAAAATATTGAGGAGGTTAAACATTCTGATAGATGTATTGAAGTACAATATAGTAAATTTCATTGGTGGTGGAATGAAGATAAAAGTTATGATTATTATTATTGGATTGACGCAGGATTATCTCATTGTGGGTTAATACCTGATAAATATTTGACTGAGGTTGGCCCAATGAGATGTTATTATGAAAGCAATTTATTTAACAATACTTTTTTAAAGAATTTAATAGAAGATACTGGTGATAAATTTATTCTTTTGGGTAAAGAAAATGATAGAAATTATTGGTCAGGAACTGTAGACCAAAAATGGTATACAAATTATGATAGGAGTATTCATATAGTTGGTGGTCTTTTTGGTGGTCACCGAGATAAATGGGATAATATTGTTAATATATTCGAAAATTATTTAGAAAAACTACTAACAACTGAAAAAGTAACTTACCATGAGGAAGTTATTATGACATTAATGTATTTCAATCACAAAGAACTTTTTGAACGTAAACATTTTGATATTTGGTGGTTTAAGGGTAATTCACCTGCAGGGGTATCAGATGAGATGTTTGAAACAAATAAAAGTTTTTATAAAATATTAGAAGAATTTAATAGAATTTATGAGTAATATAACTTTAGTAACCGGTATATGGAATATCGGCAGAGACGGATTACAAGAAGGATGGTCAAGACCATTCCAACATTATTTGGACAAGTTTTCACAATTATTGGATGTTGAATCTAACATGATAATTTTTGGTGACGAAGAATTAAAAGATTTTGTTTTTAGTAAAAGAAGTAGAGAAAACACTCAATTTATTACAAGACCATTAGAGTGGTTTAAAGATAATGAGTTTTTTGACATGATTCAAAAAATAAGAACTAACGAATCTTGGTCAAACCAAGTTGGTTGGTTAAAAGAATCTACACAAGCAAGATTAGAAAATTATAACCCTCTTGTAATGTCCAAAGTATTTTTACTTAACGACGCTAAAATTATGGACCAATTCAATTCAGAATATTTGTTTTGGATTGATGGAGGTTTAACAAATACCGTTCACCCCGGTTATTTTACTCACGATAAAGTCTTGGATAAATTATCTAAACATATTTCCAAGTTTTCATTCGTTTGTTTCCCATACGATGCTGAGAATGAGATTCACGGGTTTGAATACAACAAATTAAATTCAATTGCTGGTGATAAAGTAACAAAAGTTGCTAGAGGTGGTTTCTTCGGGGGACCTAAAGATTCTATTAGCGACATTAATGGAATTTACTATTCATTATTAAAGACAACCTTAGATGAAGGATATATGGGTACTGAAGAATCTATTTTCAGTATTATGTGTTATAAACATTCTGATATTATAAATTACTTTGAGATTGAATCAAATGGTTTAATTGGTAGGTTTTTTGAGGATTTAAAAAACGATACCCTTAAAACTAGAAACGAAACTAAGGTTGTTGTTACAAATAATTTGGATACGAATAAAGTCGGACTATATGTTATAACATTTAACAGCCCAAACCAATTAAGAACTTTAATTAAATCGATGACTGAGTATGATAAAGATTACTTACTCAAAACTGAAAAGTTTTTATTAGACAACTCTTCTGACGAATCTACGTTTGAAGAATATGCAAAACTTTGTGAAGAACATAACTTTACTCATATCAAAAAAGATAATTTGGGAATATGTGGTGGAAGACAGTGGATTGCCGAACATTTTGAAACAACAGATTTAGATTATTATTTATTCTTTGAAGATGATATGTTCTTTTTTCCTAATGAAGGAGTTTGTAGAAACGGATTCAATAGATTTGTTCCAAACCTATACACTAAGTCATTAGAGGTTATGAAAAAAGAAAATTTTGATTTCTTAAAACTTAATTACTCAGAGTTTTACGGAGACAATGGGACTCAATGGTCTTGGTATAACGTACCACAAAGTGTTAGAGAACAATTTTGGCCAGGTAAAAATAGATTACCTGTTCAAGGGTTAGACCCAAATGCACCGAAAACTAAATTTGATGCTGTCTTATCGCATAAAGGAATGCCTTATGCTGTAGGTGAAGTTTATTATTGTAATTGGCCTCAGATAGTTAGTAGACCCGGAAATCAAAAGATGTTCTTAGACACAACATGGGCACACCCATTCGAACAAACATGGATGAGTCATATGTATCAGTTAGTTAAAAAAGATGAATTATATCCTGGATTATTACTTTTAACCCCAACTGAACATAATAGATTCGAACATTATGACGGAGGTCTTCGTAAAGAGTCATAACAATATATTTATTGTTATGGAATTTTATATTAAGAAAAATGCAACCCTACCTGTTTTAAAAATGCAGGTTGTAAAAGACGGAAGATCTGGTTATATCCAATTGATGGAAGACTTAGAAGTTTCCACAATTTTTTTCTCAATGGTGGACGTATACAACGGTATAGCTAAGATTGTTTCAGCACCTTGTTATATTGTTCCACTTATATTTGCAGAAGACGGATCTCCGACTGAATATTATATTTATTATCAATTTAATTCAAGGGACACCAATACTCCTGGAAGGTATCAAGGACAATTTTTGATTAAGAATGATGAGGGTAGTTTAATTTTACCTATTAGAGAAGAGTTGTATATTAATATTCAGGATAGTTTTATTTCAGAAACGGCTTGTTGTTAATTTGATTAATCAATAATAATTTTTATATTTATAGAAGAAGACAAATTTCACATTTTGTGAAAGCTAATAAGTCAATCTAAAAAATATATTATGATATCTAATGAAGAGATAGAATCTTTCCTCCACGGAAATGATCCAGAAGAATTTATCGTCGCTATTGAGTACGATTACGCATCAAATTCCATTTTTAAAATTAAAGAAATTCCTGGCAAAGGAAAAGAAATCCGTAAGGATACATTCACAGCATTTGCTTGGGTTGGTGATTTGCGTGGAATTAAATTCTATGGTGATTCCAAAGAAGCTCAAAAGGTTGCCATGACAAAATATGGTATTACCATAGATAAGTTAGAAACTCATGGTAATGAAAGACTTCAGAATGGTATGACTTTTATGGTTAGATCGTTAAATGGTTATAGAGAACTCATTCAATTTTTTAGAGATGGTGGATGTGACCCTTGGGGTGAAAAAACAAAAGATAAAGTAATCATTCTACCTCCTGTAGAACAATATTTAATTTCAAAAGAAAAACGATTATTTAAAGGTTTTGAGAATTATAATGAAGTTACCAGACTTGTATATGACTTAGAAACGACTGCCCTTGACCCAAAGGATGGTCGTATCTTTATGATTGGAATTAAAACAAATAAAGGGTATCACCGAGTAATTGAGTGTATGGATGAGTCTGAAGAAAGAAATGCCATCATTGAATTCTTTAGAGTTATTGACGAACTTAAACCAAGTATTATCGGTGGTTATAATTCTGCGAACTTTGATTGGCATTGGATATTTGAAAGATGTAGAATCTTAGGTCTTGACCCAAAAAAGATTTGTCGTTCATTACATCCACAACATTCATTCACAAGAAAAGATAGTATGTTAAAACTTGCGAATGAGGTTGAGAACTTTACTCAAACTTCAATTTGGGGTTATAATGTAATTGATATTATTCATGCTGTTCGTAGGGCTCAGGCGATTAACTCAAGTATTAAGGCTGCGGGTTTGAAGTATATTACAAAGTATATTAATGCTGAGGCCGCTGACCGTGTTTATATTGACCACGAGAATATTGGTAAGATGTTCTTAAATAAGGATGAGTATTGGTTGAACGTTAATAACGGAAATTATAAGAAGGGTATTGATTATCAAGACTTGGATATAAAGTTTCCTGGGGTATATAAGAAGATTACTGGTGATAAATTGGTGGAGATGTATCTTGATGATGACTTGGATGAAACATTAAAGGTTGACCAAGAATTTAATCAGGGTTCGTTCTTGTTGGCTTCGATGATTCCGACAACATATGAAAGGGTATCAACAATGGGTACCGCAACATTATGGAAGATGTTAATGTTGGCTTGGTCGCATAAATATGGATTGGCCATTCCTGCCAAAGAATCAAAGACAGACTTCGTGGGAGGTCTTTCTAGACTACTTAAGGTTGGTTATAGTAAGAATGTCCTTAAACTGGATTTCTCTTCTCTATACCCCTCTATTCAGCTTGTACACAATGTTTTCCCTGATTGTGATGTAACAGGTGCAATGAAAGGAATGTTAAGTTATTTCCGTAATACTCGTATCAAATATAAAGAACTCGCTGAGAAGTATTATGTAACCGATCCTGACAAATCAGCGTCATACGGAAACAAACAATTACCTATCAAGATATTCATTAACTCAATGTTCGGAGCGTTATCTGCCCCACAGGTTTTTGCTTGGGGTGATATGTTTATGGGAGAACAGATTACTTGTACAGGTAGGCAATATCTTCGTCAAATGATTAGGTTCTTTATGACTAAGGGTTATGTACCATTGGTAATGGATACAG
>Ga0194055_10000413_pt1 | contig 34161 bp, 20 predicted proteins | sample SepL449m_MetaG_FD_155482 | JGI IMG/M metagenome (GOLD analysis project Ga0194055, IMG submission 155482) | Anoxic zone freshwater microbial communities from boreal shield lake in IISD Experimental Lakes Area, Ontario, Canada - Sep2016-L442-9m | ecosystem: Environmental > Aquatic > Freshwater >... | reverse complement strand
GGTTTACCGAGTTGCGAAACCCGGAATCCAAGTGCCCGGTAACCGTCAGCCCGTGTTGATGCGCTTGCTCGATCAATACCTTGAGTTCCTCCGGTGCGATCTGTTTGGCTTTGAAGCCACCGACCCCTCGGCCCGCCCAATGATCGACTTCCGCTCGAATTTCCTGTTCGGGTTTGCCCGTTCGCCAACCTGGTCGCGCTCGCCCGAAATAGGGCCCGCTATTGATCAGCTTGGGACCGATTTGATCGCCGTTTTCGATACGCCTTCGCAAGTCTTCCATCTTCTCGGGATTGAATTCGCCACACGAAAAAGTCACGGTCGATCCATTCGCTAGGTAGACGATCGGCATGACCTCGAACTCTTCGCGCCGTCGTTTAAACAACTTGACGTTGTAATGCGCATGGCAATCGACCAATCCTGGCAGGATGTACTGGTCGTCCCCGAGCTCCACCCGACGTCCATCCGATGTCAGGCTCGCAGATTGGTCAGGTTCTGATGACAGCTTGAGCGTTTCGAATCGTCCTTGAGAAATCCCAATCCCTTGATTGCGAATGAAGGTCCCTGAAGGCGTATCAAAAACCCAGCCGCCGGTGACAATCAAATCGTACGGGCCGGCCTGATCCACTCCCCCAGGATGAGCCGATGCCCAACTCGCAAATAGCCATTGGACCGCAAAAAAACAGAACAAACCATTTCGAAATCGATCGATCATTCCATCCCCTTCGGAGGTTGGCTTCAGAATTGAATCATGCACGATGACTCATCCATGATAACACAGCGAAATCAGCGCCCTAAGCGTCACGCCCAGCGGCGGTGCGTTGATGGGTTCCGTTGGTTCTGTTGGGTTCTGTTGGGGCCACCCATCCTTTACCGCATGACTTTTGACACCGTCGACATAAGTCAAAGGAGTAGGCGCATTCCATGTGCCGTTTACCAAAATTCCCAGCATATCCCTGGGTGCGAACGGCGCGGCGAAGCCAGATTTCTGCTTTTTTCTTCTGTTGGGGCCACCCATCCTTTACCGCATGGCTTTTGACACCGTCGACAAAAGTCAAAGGAGTAGGCGCATTCCATGTGCCGTTTACCAAAATTCCCAGCATATCCCTGGGTGCGAACGGCGCGGCGAAGCCAGATTTCTGCTTTTTTCGGCTGTGTCAACTAGCCCACCGACAAGGATGGGTGGCCCTAATGAGGTTGTTCGAGGAGCAATGCGAACCAACTCCGAGAGTCGCAACAAGAAACTCTGCTGTGTCCGAGGAGTGAACCCACGCACGGATTGTGAACATGACTATGGATGGTTGGCCTCAACGGGCCTTGCTTATTGGTTGCTTCGTCAAGTGGTTGCGCCCCTCGTGGTGGTCATGAGACATACCTTTCTAAAGGTCGCTGTCGTTGTCTCGACGACCCTCTTCTAAAAATTCGGTGGTTGCAATCGCGACTACCGACAACATCGGCAGTGAAAAATGGATGCCGCTGGTCGCTCAAAAAATGAACCTTCTGGACGGCTTTGCCGCCTGATGAGCGCCCACACGAACTGGTCTGCTGACTTGGTTGATCGCAACGGCGCTATCATATTCTGCGGCGCATTCCTCCTGCAAAAAAGGAAAGTACGGCAAGGACGAGAAACACAAGGAACAGGATCTTGGCCACTCCCACGAACGATCCCGCAATGCCACCGAAGCCCAGGACGGCCGCGATAAGGGCGATGAGTAGACAAGTAATAGCAAGCTGTAACATGGTTATTTCCCGAGAATCCAGAGCCAAAGAGTTTCAAATCGATTGATACTTTCAAGCATCTTTCGGTCCCTAACATTATCCTTTCGCAGTGTATCGTCGGACATCGAGTGTTCCATGGAAACGCAATGGCGGAATCCTCGACTACGCCATGAATTGTTTCGAGACTATTGGAGTTCTCGCGAGAAGTAACGCGGTGACTGCCAGTTTGCAGATGAATTTTATTCTGCTTTGCCGTTTGGAAATTGTCGCAACGCACATTCATGGACTCGCAAGCGCCGTGACTCGCCGACGACAATATTGAAAACCACCATGTTGCTTTGGTTAATCGCTCGATGGATGTGAACGGCTCGTTACGCGAGCATCTGAACTGTGACTCGCCGAGGACCGCTAACATCGTTAACGCTTGGGATGTCGCACCTCGCATTCGCGCGAGGGACACTTTACAGGAATATTCCCATGGATCGACGAACGATATTGACCTCGGCTGGCGCACTGGCAACTGCTGGCGTTCTCGCTGGAGTTACGCAAGCACAAGACAAACGATCTTCATCAAAGACGTCGAGCGGCTTGGACAAAATGCACGCAGCCTGCCTGGAAGCGTGTCAGGATTGCGCAGCAAAGTGCAATGAAACCGTCAATTATTGTATGACGCATCTGTCTCAAGGCCACAAAGACCACGCGGCCTGCGCGGCGGTGGCCATGAGCTGCCAAGAGTTCTGCAGCTTATCGACACAGCTCATTGGGCGATCGTGCACGCTCGCTGCGGCGGCTTACAATGCGTGTGCAACGGCCTGTGATGCGTGCGCCAGCGAATGCGAAAAGATGAAAGGGGACGAGCAGATGATCGCTTGTGCAAAAGTTTGCCGCGAATGCGCTGATTCCTGTCGAACGATGGTTTAAGACACAGTACTTGCGCTTTGTCCCATGGATCGACACAGCCGACAAAAGCCGATTTTCGTTCCCCTGAGCCTGAGGCGCTAGCCGATTTTTGCACGTCGAAGGAACTCGACTAGCGCCTTTTGAAGACGCGCTGTTATGGCTTTTTCTCGTGCTCGTGCTCAATCCGCCGACGCGGATGGTACTCGTGCTCTTAATCGAACGGACTTCTTCGAGTACGAGTACGAGCAAGAATAAGTTAGATAAAACATCAATTGGGGCTCAGTGAGACTCGAACGGCGCAACATCAAAACTAGCGCCTCAGGCACACTTTTGTCGGCTTTGCCAAACAAGCCTAGCGACAAGGATGGGTGGCCCCAATTGGTTGTGGCCCCAATGGGTTGATTTCGTTTACGTCAGTAGACTAATTAAAAGTAGAGACACGAGTAATCCGAAGATGCCGCCAAAAAACAGCCACAAGGCCAAACGCGTGTCCTTCTCTGATTCGATCCGATCTTCTTGTAGTTCGACTTCATTCTCTTGGAGAGACTTATGGCAATCGACGCACATTGGAGTTGGCTCTGCGTATAAAGCTTTTTGGCCGCAATAGGTGCAGCTCGTAAAGTCTTCGGATTCTAATTCGGATTGCGAGTCTGCCTCAGGAGACGCATAGTCGACCGGATCCTTATAAATTTCGACGTCGTCATCTTCCAAAAACCGAAACCATTTCTTTGTAATGACGGCCATGTCGTGAGGCGGCAACTTAGGAGTCTCAGCATCGTTATAGAATGGCCCTGTTGGCCAAGCAGTTAGATGCGGTAGAGTTGCAAAGTTGGGTAAGGCATTGGTTCGATAGTATTGGAAAGTTTGTTTGAATGCATCGCGCACATCGAGCCGCAATCGTGGCTTCCAATCGTCGTACCTCTCATTTCTGAGTAACGCAAAGACACCTAACGCGTAACCATACATGTTCATGGTCAAATAACCGGAGCGACTAATCTGCCAGCCGCTGACGCTCCCAACATGCCAGCTTTGATCGTCGATAACAGAATTTGCACAAAGTGCTCCAAATCCAAAAAATACGGTCAACAGATCGGTTAATAGCTCGTGGTCGTCTTCATCTCCGGTTATCCGACCTTGCCCGATCAAAAACACATGACAAAGCTCATGCACTAATGTTGGAATCAAACGGTTAGGGTCGGGCAACAGAACGACATTGATGCGGATCAAATGCCGATTATCACCAATCAACTCATAAATTCCTAAAACGCTTCCCCCACTGTGATCTTGCTGATTTTCCATCAGAAGAAATTCGATGGTTTCAAAATCGATTCCCATCAAGACGCAGATCTTGCGGCATAGTTCCAAGAATGCGGCTTCATCGTTCGCGTTGTAACCATCCAGCAACTTGCTGTCGGCGGCTACAATGGGACAAGCTCGGATGTGCTCCAGGCCAAACCGTTGAATGATCCAACCGATTCGTGAATCAATCCACGTTTTCGTTTCAACATCAATAGGAAGTGTCTTCATATCGATTGGGCGGCCGCAAGAAGATAGCAATGCGAATCAAAAGCCGTTAATAGACTCCGGTATTCAAAGGTGGGATTGTACGTTCATCGATTCGCTCTCGCAACGCAGCACTCCTGTGCCTAGGGCCCGACCAGCAGGGGCCACGACCAGCAGGGGCCACCCATCCTTTATGGTATGCCTTTTTCCCTTAGTCTATGTCCGTCCATGGATGGTTTGACAGCTATTCAGGACTGTTTCTGCAACGAGCCTTTCCTTCGGTGTGTGATTTAGCTCGTATCATCTCTTACAATCGATGTCAGTCATCGTCTTCCAACGACCGCACATTTGGAGGTATCCGCTCATGGCTCGACAGAATCGACGCGATCTTTTTGATCCCCATGAAATTGGGGTTTATCACTGCATGCAGCGCACCGTGCGACGTGCTTGGCTGTGTGGACAAGACCCTCTCACTGGCAAGTCCTTCGAACACCGTCGTGCTTGGATACAGAAGCGCATGGAAAAAATCGCGGCCAGTTATGGTCTGGATATTCTGTCCTACGCCATCATGGCCAACCACATCCACATCATTGTCCGCAATCGCCCCGATGTCGTTGCCACGTGGAGCGATGAACAAGTCGTCCGGCGCTGGTGGAAACTCTTTCCCTTGCGTCGCAATGCTGATCGTTCCCCTGCTGAACCAACGGAATCGGATCTGAAGGTCTGGATGACCAAGGCACGCCTCGAACAGATCCGCACTCGATTGAGCGATATCTCTTGGTTCATGCGTTCGCTGTGCGAACCTATTGCGCGCCTTGCCAATCTCGAAGACCAATGCACGGGACATTTTTGGGAAGGACGATTCAAGAGCCAGAAACTGGTTGATGAAGCTGCGATACTAGCTTGCTCTGCCTATGTGGACTTGAATCCCGTACGTGCTGGAATTGCGGAAACACCAGAGCAAGCAGAGTTCACTTCGGTCTACGAGCGAGCGAGAGCAGAAAAAGAAGCGTGCATTCAGCGAGCACGTGCCAAACATCGCCAACAATTCCGACGACGGAAAAAAACTTCTCAATCCACTTATGTACGACATGACGCATGGTTGACTCCTGTTCCATTGGATGAACGAGCAGTTGCCTATCAAGGCCCTATGCCCAGCCAATCACAACGTCGAGCGAGTGACAAAGGCTTTTTGGCGATGAGCCTGGAGACGTACTTCAAATTCCTGGATTGGACAGGGAGACAAATCCGTCGTGACGGAAAGAGAGGAAGGATCCCAGACTATGCAGCACCGATCTTGAATCGCCTGGGACTCGATGCGGGCACATGGTCCGAATGCGTCAAGGGATTCGGCAAATACTTTAAACGCGTAGCAGGGTCACCCCAGGCATTGGCCAACGAAGCGACCAAGCGTGGCCAGATCTGCTTCCACACACGCGGCTCACCTCTGGCAGTCATGACGTAGCGGGTGTACATCGCGCTGCGAGTCTCTTTCTTTTGAAGGACGTCAAACACAAGACTGTGGGCTTTCGTGAACAGAGCGAGATCTCGGCGAGAGCAGCTCTCGCTCCATCTCGCTTCCAACTGGTTGATAGCAGCTCGCCTGCCTTCTTGCGAAATCGGTAACATCATGCAAGCTAAAAAAAGCTATCAAAGAAAATGGATGGGTGGCCCCAAATTACGTCATGGCCCCCGGAAAAGTGGCATCGATTTTTGCAACGACTGATACACGCCCCAGCTTAAAGGCACCGCGATCCAGCTCCAGGCAATGACGAGAATGATTATCTTCATTGTTTTAGACATCGAAAGATTCCGTGACGTGGTATTTCGGATCAACCGGTCGCACCAACATATTGGCGACAAGGCCAATGATGAGTAGTCCCGCCATCAGGAACATGGTGGAGTTGTAGGCTTCCGCTTTAGGTACCCCGGCGTCGATCTTGGCGGTCGAGATGTAGTTCACGAGGCTGGGGCCGAGAATCGCGGCGACGGACCACGCCGTGATCAGGCGTCCGTGGATGGCGCCGATCTGATAACTCCCAAACATGTCTCGCAGATACGCCGGGATGGTGGCAAAGCCGCCGCCATACATCGTGATGATGATTGCCGTGACGACGACGAAAAGCGTCTTGTTCTGAGTACTTTGCGTCCACGGCACCACGCAATACAGGAGCGCCCCAAGAAGGAAATAGATCGAATAGACGGTCTTTCGCCCGGTGTGGTCGGAGATGGACGACCACACAAACCGGCCCCCCATGTTGAAGATGCTGAGTAGCCCCGCAAAGCCCCCGCCGACGGCGGCGCTAACGCCAAACATGTCGGAACACATCTTCGATGCCTGCCCAAGAATGCCAATCCCGGCGCTGACGTTCATGCACAGTACGACCCAGAGGCACCAGAATTGGGGAGTCTTCCAAGCGACATCCACGGCGACATTGGCGTTGGTCATCATCGGCTTGTGATGCTGACTTGGTTCCCAACCATCCGGTTTCCAGCCCTCGGGCGGCACACGGATCAGACTGGCCCCGAACAGCATGGAAATCGCGTACAAGCCAGCCATGACAATGAATGCTTCGGCAACTCCGACGGACGCCTCCGATTTGAAATGCTCCATGAGTTTCACTCCCAGCGGCGCGCCAATGAGAGCGCCGCCGCCGAATCCCATGATTGCCATCCCCGTCGCCATGCCAGGGCGGTCGGGGAACCATTTGATCAGCGTGGAAACGGGCGAGATGTAACCGAGTCCGAGGCCAATACCTCCGATGACACCGTAGCCGAGATAAAGCAGCCAGAGAATATTCAGCTTCACACCGATTGCCGATAGGAGCAATCCGCCACAGAAGCAGATGCAACTGGCGACCATCGTCTTGCGCGGCCCGCTACGTTCCACCCACTTGCCAAACACCGCCGCCGACACGCCGAGTAGGACCAGGGCGATGGAGTAAACCCAGCCCACCTGCGGAATTGTCCAGCCCGCGCCCGTTTGCGTCAGCGGCACGTTGAAGACGCTGAATCCGTAAACTTCACCGATACACATGTGGACCGAGATGGCAGCGGGCGGAACCAGCCAACGGTTGAATCCAGGTTTCGCGACGGTCGCTTCACGGGAGAGGAAATTCATCAGATTAAAAATCCGTGTGGAAAGGTGTGTTTACCGTTGCCAGCGGAACGACCAGTGCCGCAACTCTGCTTTGTCAATCGATTAAGCGCGCGATGAATAGGGTCGACTCTGGTTTCGGCTTCGTTCATAGGTTAGCTCTAATGAACAATAGCGATCGCGGGCAACCTACCATCTGTTCCGATCTCAAAAACTTTTTCAGATCGACTCCAATTTCATTTTCCATGAACTTCAATGAACTTCATCGCGCTCGGTTGTGATTCGAGTGATGCTCGAGCCATCGGCGGTGTGTACCATCCCGACTTCGATTTCCATTGAGCATTCTCCCATGTCACGGACCTGATCCATTTGACCAAACACACAGACTCCGACTCTTCTTTGTCGTTGATGTCGTAATCCGGGATGTCGTGATCCGGTTCACAAGCGATCCATTATAGGTCTGCAAGGCAAACGCATCAAAGTCTTAGTCGAAAGGGGCGATGTGGAAGGGTTCGGTGGGGTCACCCTAGGGGCGTTCCGACACATGCCACCCCTCAGCATGGACAACAATGGACCAGGGGGTACGGATAAAACCACTCCGCATCCCAGGAATTGATCTAAACCGGGCAGCGGGATCGCCGTAGTACCAACAAAGGAGTTCTACGTCATGAGTCGATGGTTGTTATCCGTGCTCGCTTGCCTGTCTATGATTCCGGCCCCATGGATTCCAGCCCCGTGCCTAGCTCAGGGTTTGAGCCTTGGATCTCCAAGCAACTGGTACCAATGGCGTGGTCCTTTGGGGACCGGCGTAGCGCTCCATGCATCGCCACCCGTGGAGTGGTCCGCGGAAAAAAATATTCGCTGGAAGACCGAATTGCCAGGCAAGGGCCACAGCTCACCGGTCCTAGCGAAAGACCAATTGCTGGTGACAGCGACAATTCCGATCGGACCTAAATTGACTGCGCGGTTCAGTGGGCGACCCGGTGAACACGATAACGCGCTCATCGACAGTAAGTTCCAATTTGTAGTGATGGCCATCGATCGTCGCGATGGCACGATTTTATGGAAAACGGTCGTTCGCGAAGAAGTGCCGCTAGAAGCAGGGCATGTGACGGGCAGCCTCGCCAATGCTTCGCCGGTAACCGATGGTGAATTCGTCTACGCGCATTTCGGCGCCCACGGCCTCTATTGCCTTAACCTGCAAGGTGACGTTGTTTGGGAGCGATCGTTCGGTGCGCTGCATTCCAAACACGGTCACGGTGAGGGAGCCTCGCCGACACTGTTCGGTGATTCCCTCGTGGTCAATTGGGATCACGAAGAGGGTTCCTTTTTAGTGGTCCTGGACAAGCGAACGGGCGAAAATCTCTGGCGGAAAGACCGACCCGAGGATACGTCCTGGAGTTCACCCATTGTGATCCAACGTGCCCATCGCGATGGCAAGAAACGCCCTGAGATCGTCGTCTGTGGAACCGATCGCGTCTGCGGCTATAAGTTGGACGACGGCGAACTCGTCTGGGAATGCCGCGGTATGTCATCCAATGTCGTGGGAACACCGGTCTACGCGAATGGCATGCTCTACGTAGGTAGCAGTTACGAGAAAAAGGTTCTGATCGCAATCAACCTTGAGGGAGCCGTTGGGGACATCACCGACACACAGCACGTGATTTGGACCCGCAATCGAAGTACACCCTATGTTCCTTCGATGTTGCTATATGATGACGCGCTTTATTTTCTTACCCACTACCAGAATGTGATGACGCGCGTCGATGGACCGACGGGTCAGAATCAACCTGGAACGATTCGACTGGGGGTCCTCGGAAACATCTACGCGTCACCCGTCGCTGCAAACGGATACGTGTATGTCACCGACCTGTCAGGTACCACGGTCGTCCTAAGCCATGAAGCGAATCCGAAAATCGTGGCTGTCAATCGTCTCGACGAATCGATCAGTGCTTCCGCGGCCATCGAGGGAGACGAACTGTTTTTGCGAGGCGATACGCACTTGTACTGCATCGGAAAATTGGCCGAATAGCGAGTTCCGGCTGATAGATGCCGGTCGAAAAACCGGACGCTAACGCGTTCCGGCTGATAGTTGGGACGGTGTTGCATTGAAGCCAATCATCATTGCAACGAACGAAGTTCCTTCTGCTCTTCTTCGGTCAAAGGAGCTCGACGCAATCGCTCCACGTCGATCCGCGACTGAACCAATTTCGCGGCCTTGAGTCGATTGCCACGCCGCAATGCCATGTACCAATGCAACATGATCCTAGGATCCTCACCCGTCTTTGCGGCATTCTCAAAAATTGCGATGGCCTCGTCCAACTTACCCGCCTTCATCAAGATGATTCCTTTCGAGTCCAACAAGTCCGGAACCTCCCCCACCAACGCAATCGCACGCTCGATCCATTGCAGTCCTTCCGCATTTCCCTCCTCTGTCCTACCTAGTAGACAGGCGAGATTGTTCATAACCACCGGGTCCTCAGGGGTCAATTTGATGAGTGCTCGGAGACACTCAATGCTTTGAAGGGGCTGGTCCTGAATCAGCCAGTAGTCGGCTAATGCACGCTGCAACGTCGAATCCTCGATGTTTCTAGGTTGAATCTCTTGTAAGAACGCATCCCCCTTTGCTTTTGCATCGGCTTCAACCTTTTTCCCACTCATGGCTTGCGAAACCACCACCGCAATCGGCACGACGGCCGGTGAATTCGCCCCAAGTCCCTTTGCCTTCTCTAAGAGCAATTCGATGGCCGTGCTTCGCAGCCTGATGTCTTCCACTCCCGTGAGTGTCGCCAGGATCGCCAAACTGGCCGAAGCGGATAGAACTTCCATCTCGCGCAACAATCCATTCGCTTGATCGCGCAAGCCTAACAACATGAATCCCGCAGCCGCATTGCCGAGTGAAGCGATCAATCTCTCCGCAGTGGGTCCAGATTCATGTTTTTCTCGTTCCGCTTCCACCCAACTTTGCAGTGTCGCGATGGCTCCTTTGGGATCGTCATTCGCGTGGAGTGCACGTGCCAATATTAAATGGGATTCAAATGCTTGATCATCGATCTGCCGTAAAATCTTCGCTTGATCCAATCCCTCTTCCCACCGTTTGCGGTCCAGCAATAAATTCGCATAGACATAACGATAGGCCGCTCGGGATGGTTCCTTGGATACTGCTTGTTTCAAGTACTTTTCCGCTTCATTCCATAGCTCATCCGCTTTTTGTGTGTTGTTTAACTCTCGTTGCAAATTGGCGGCGCGGAAAGTGATCATTCCCAGCCTAAATAGATCCTCGCCCGTTGCTTCCGATGCATTCGCATTCAATTTTTCCAACAAGGACTTGGCTTTGGCCAGGTCGGCTGGAAAGCCCCGTTGTGCCAACAAGGAGGCCAACAAACTCAAGTCCTGGTTCGTGTTCCCAGAGGGTCGCGTCGTAAGGATCGTTTGTAGTCGCGACCAATCGGCGGAGTTCCCTCGCTCCGCCAGAACCGATGCAAGCATTTGACGCACTTCTGCCTGCTGCGGACTCTTTTTGTAAGCTCCTTCCAAAGTCTCGATGGCTGCACCCACTTTTCGCTGAGCCCGCAGCGACTGCGCGATCATCAGGGAGATCGGCACCTCGTCTCCCCCTGCCTTCAACGCCTCTTGATAGCTGACGATCGAGTCATCCAGCTTTCCCAGCACGAACTCCATGCGACCCAGCGTAACAAACCGTTGCACCGGAAGGATCGATTCCGCGTCCCGCAGTCTCTCGACCGTGGCAGGATATTTGTCGACTTGACCGGTCAATCCGAGAAAGTTGAATTCCGCATTGATCACCCGCAAGTCTTCTGGAGCCAACGCAACTGCCCTATCGATCGATTCCTTTGCCGACGCGATCTGGGCCGCACGCTCATCCTCGGGCGCGTCGCGCGAGGAAATTTCGAGCACCGTTGCGTTCCATACCCATGCCATCGGATCGGAGGGCCTGGCTTCGATCCCAGCCTTCGCGATTTCGAGCAACTGCTCGGGTTGATCGCCCGAGAGTTGCAGCGCTACCGACGCGACACGAGCCGAGTTGTTTTTTCCTGCACCCAGCCGATCGATGAGGGACTTTGCTTCGTCCCATTTTCCTTCTTGATAAAGCAATTCGCAGGCCCGTTCGTAGATACCCAGCTCTGACTCCCCGAGTGCAATCGCTTTTTGGTATAGCGGCAACGCTTCCAGCGGTTTGTTCGCTCGGTCTAAGACGATGCCACTGAGCATGTAGCCGGTAGGAAGGGAAGGTTGTTTGATAGTCAGGTAGCGCGCGATTTCACGGACCTGGTTCCAATCGGGCTTGGTCTCGACCTCTGCCATTCTCAACAGTCGACGCGCTCGAAGGGTTCGCCATTCGATCCCTTCGGTTCCTTCCAAGACTCTCAATCGCTCTTCGATTTTCTGAAGCACGAGGCCCCACGACTTGGCGTCGTAACGCGTCTTGTTAGGCTCCTTCGCATCATCGCGCATCATTTGAAATGGAACTTTAACGGCAAGTCTTCCTAGCATCGCCATACGATCGGCGTCATTGCTAAATCGCGATAGCAATTCGTTCATTTCGGAACCCCAGGCTGGAGATCCGTCACTCAACTGAAAATAGCCTCGCAGGAGCGAATCACTCATCGGTTTTTCGAGGAGCGCCGACCAGACGATTTCCCGTGCCTCCTCCTTGGAATTTGTCGAAGCCAATTGCTTCGCGCGATGCACGATCGAGAGTTCATGATCGGGATGATTATGCTCAAACTTCTCCATCAACGCGTCGGCGCGGGGGACCTGTCCCCAGCGATTCAGCGTTAACATTGCCGTCTGCCATAGGTCGACGTACTCGGGACCTACTTCGCAAAGGGTTACGAGTTCCTCGACAGCGCTCTCGACCAAGCTCGCCCGTTCCTCGGGAGAAACCATTCGAATGGCCACTTCGCTTTCCAGTAGGTCGATCAACCATGGATTGGACGGAAGTTGCGCTTCGGTGTTTAAGGCAGTCCGGGCTTGAGAGAGGGCATCGCGCGTGATCTCCAATGCCCTCTCATCAGGATCCTGTCGTCGCAGATAATTTTCGAGCGAGAGTGACGCCAGCAGTATCCAGTCGTTGTACTTCTTGTCCTGAATGAGTCGCAGATGGGCGATCGCATCGGTGATTTGATTGGAGCGCAAGGAGGCTTGGGACGCACCGCGGAGCAATCGATCTTCCGAAGGTTTGAGGGACAGCCCTTCCTGAAACGCCTCGTTGGCCTTTTCCCACTTTCCGATCTTCATGTAGCTGGCGGCGACGAATTCCATCGTTTCCGCACGTGTCTCGATATTATTTGTCGCAATACTTTTCACGAGAGAATCGAGCATCCGTTGCAGGGCGGCTCTATCCCCTTTGGCAATGTGATATTGGATCCAGTACTCCTTGGAGAGATGCGTCAGGTCACGATGGACACCCGATTTCAGCACGGTCGATTCCCGGTTTAACGCTTCATCCAAACTCGTGAGTGCGTTCAATGCTCCATCGGGCGCACCCGACGCCAGCTTCGATTCGACTATTCGGAAATGAAGCTCGAGCGTGGGGGGCGGACAGATCTGGCAACCCGATTCCCAGATCCGCACTGCATCGTTGTGTTCCCCTCGTATCGCGTGGAGATCCCCGAGGGCTGCAAAAACTGGCAAGTCAGCATACGCCCGCGAGGCAGCTAACTTTTTGAGAATCGGTTCCGCACGAGCCAAGTACGCATCGCGCGATTCCGGTCGTCCCGAACGCATCTCTTGTTTTGCTTGATCGACGTAAAACAGACCTGCCGCCCGTTCGATGTTGATGGAATCTGGAAACAGCGTCTGAGCTCGGTCGAAGTCCGTTTCCGCCACCATGGGATCCACGACCGCCGCCACGCTGGCATGCAGCAGCCATGCTCCGCTGGATTTTTCGTTCTCCGCCAGCATCCGATCGGCGGATTGCAACGCCATTTGCTCAAGCTCCTCTTTCGATTGGGAGGAGAGGGTCGAGTTATCAACCAGATCGCGTCGACGCACGCAAACTTCTGCGAGGAGTCGAGTCAGTTCCAGATCGTTCGGTTGATCGAACAACGTATTGACTAAGAGATCCACTGGCGTGGTCGATTTCGCCATCAGATACCACTCAGAATCTCCGGACATCGCATCTTTTGGACGGGGTTCGGGACGTCCTGCGAGTAGGAGGCCCATCCGACATCGTGTCATGTTTCGCAGAAGGATGGGGACGGGTTCCGTGCCGACCATGGAATCGATCTGGAGCATGGCCTCCTCGTACCGGCCACTTGCGATCAGTAGCTCGACAGCCCGCGCCCGAAGCGCAGGGATCTCGTTTTTATGTTCTGGAGAGGCTTCGCACAGTCCGATGGTCTTGAACTGGAACAGGATCAAGTTATCGATGTTGTCTGGAGTCCGTGCGACCTGCTCCATCCACTCTGCCATTTCGATGTTAGCCGCGACATCCTTCGGTTTCTTAATGAGGTAGCGATCCATCGTGAGGATCGCGTTTTCAACGTCCCCTTGATCATGATAGCTTTTGGCTTGTCGAAGAAGCTCGCGGGCAACGGTCCCTTGTTGGAAGGAATAGATGCCGAAAATCGACAGGCTGACAAAGGCCACGATGGCCAGCGTGATGCCAGCGCGAGTGACGAATCGTTGTTTTATTTCGCGTTCGTCGAGAATGGTTTCAGTTTGGTTCATAATCGTTCGGGCGTTTCAGTCTAAAGTTGTTTCCAATCGAACCGTGTGTACTGTATCCGGCTACTTCCGTGGCGTTGCCGACCCCTCCTCTCGTTCCATGGCTCCTGCCGTGGAACGCACTGTCCACTCCCCTCGTTCCATGGCTCCTGCCGTGGAACGCAATGCCCACTCCCCTCGTTCCATGGCTCCTGCCGTGGAACGCACTGCCCAGAGGCTCCGCCTCGTCATTACCATGTCAAACGAACACGTCCATCTGCGCACAACCGCTCAACCAAATGAGCGATTCAAACCGAATGAACTCCCGATCAAACCCTCTGCGTTCCTCGGTTCCTCCAGGCAAGAAACCCATTAGCCGCAGTGCGTTAGCACTCGGTTTCTGTCGATCTATCGGAACGACCGGACGCAAACACGTTGCGGCGGATTACCGAAGCATGTCTGTCGATGTGCGGCGATGGACGATGTCATGATGATGTGCGTTCTCGACCGATTCCAAGTGCATGAAGCGAGGCGGAGCCTCGCGGGCAGTGGGTTCCCAGGCAGGAGCCTGGGAACCAGGAATGATGGCAGCAGGTTACTTCTTCACCCGCCGTCGAGCAATTATCCCGCCTAATCCAAACAACGTCCCGATGACCATCATGCTTGGTTCAGGAACAACGCTAGGGGGAGAATCAAGACTTGCGACACGGAAACCGATGAAGGGGTTCTCGACGTTAGGAAGGAAGGTTCCCCTATTCGACGACGAAATGTTAAGGGAATCGTTGCTCCAGTAGCCACCTTGGTACCCCCGATTTGAAGAACTACTACTATTTGTGAGGTTGTCAGAACTCTCTTGCCATTCCCAGACGTTTCCGCTCAGCCCCATCACACCGTACGGGCTCAAGCCACCCGTGAGGGTGACGTCCGCTGGGCCGGGCTGGCTCAAATAGACCGCCGTGCCGGAAGACGTGCCACTTGCTACTGCCGTTGGTGCAACATTGCTTCCGGTCGCGTAATCCCAATAACTACTGATGTTCGGATCGTAAAACGCTGCTTTGTACCACTCGTTGGTGCTCGCCAAAACGTACTTTGCCAAACTGTTCCGGTAAGGGTTCGACGCATCGTAGCCCGCATCGCCGCTATTCCACAAGGCTATGTTATCATTGACGCCGCTGGTAGCGAATTTGTACGCCACCTGATTTCCCGTGCTCGTGTTTAGCCAGTTGACGAACCGGGCCGCTTCGTTCCAGGACACGCTGGTTGCAGGCTTGTTTGTTCCTCTGGTGTCTTTGGTGATCACAAGCGAATTCGCGATTCCAAAGTTCGCGTTGTATTTGTTTATCATATCTTCGCTTACTTCGAACTTGCCAATCCCGAACGCGTAGCCCACGCTCCCTGCGGGATTTGGATTACCGGTGGTATCCGGTGCATTGCCCGGATTCCCGATCGTGACAAACTCCATCGTGAACTGGTTGGAACCTGTACCGAACAAGACGTTCCCCGCATGGATCGGCGCTACGGATGCAATCACGCTTGTGAGCGCAAGAACCAATTGTGATAGACACAGCCTCATCTTAATCTTCCTCGTATCATGGACGTTGCGAACCCTGGACTCGACGGCGTCAACCCTAGCGAGGCCGCGCCTCACGTCTCCTCAACATGAGAAGCGTCAGGGCGATGGATTACACAGTAGCAAAATCCGAACCTGCCAATGCCTATGTCGAAACAATTCATCCAGTTTTCGAACTCCGAAATCGGCACGTTGCGCGACGCAGACGCGATGCATCGATGCGTTCTAGTCGAGGCTGAAGACGTTCCCCTACAAGGATCTCGCGGCAACGATTCACCACGCCACCCAACAACCAAGATTTTCGGTGCCAAATTAGTTAGTTGGACCGTTTCTTCATGCGTCGTTTGGCAATAAGGCCACCGATGCCAAGAATCGAACCGATGACCATCATGCTAGGTTCGGGGACAACACTCGCGGGGGAATCCAAACTTACGACACGCAAACCGTAATATCGACTTTCTTGCTGTGGGAGGGTGTTCAAGCGGACTGAAGACGACAAACGGTCGGCAGAGGCGAACCACCAGCCACCGCGTACCTGCCCTGAATGACCACTTTGACTATCAGTTAGATCCTCATCAGGCGAACTCTCTTGCCATTGCCAGACGTTTCCGCCGAGTCCCATCACACCGTACGCACTAAGTCCACCTGATTGACCAACCTCCGCTGGGCCTTGATTAAAACTTTGGCCGTAGACAGCAGTGTTTGCGGTCGTTCCACTCGCGACCGCCGTCGGTACAGAGTCGCTGCCAGTGGTGTACGTCCAATACCCTCCTGCCCCACCGTTTTTGTTCGGGTCATAGTACGCCGCTTTGTACCACTCGTTGTCGCTCGGCAATACGTACGTCGCCAAACTGTTCCGGTAGGGATTCGACGCATCGTAGCCAGCATCGCTGCTATCCCATTTTGCGATTTCATCATTTACTCCGCCCGTAGTGAACTTGTACGCCGCATGATTTCCCGTGCTGGTATTCAGCCAATTGACGAATCGGGCCGCTTCATGCCAGGAAACTCCGGTAGCAGGCTTGCTTGCACCGTTACCTCCTAAGTTAGTCATGTCCCAGAGAGAGACCTCAAGCGAGTTAGCGGTTCCGAAGGCCGAGTTGTATTTCGTAATCATGTCTCGACTGACGTCATACGTACCAATCTGGTAGGTGTATCCTACGCTACCTGCTGGGTTCGGATCTCCTGCTGTATCGGCTGCATTGCCGGGATTCCCAATGGTAGTAAAGTCCATCGTAAATGTATTCGCTCCCGATCCGAACGTCGCCGTTCCGGCTTGGGATGTGGCCTGCAGAATGCCTAGCAATAGGAATGCGAGTGTGGCTCGCACCGGATTCAACGTCATGATCGAACTCCTAATAAAAATGGAAGTGGTCGTTTCTGACCTCGATAGAAAGACGGAACAGGAGAAAGGGAACGGAACGAACGGAAACCGAAGCCTCGCGGTCCGATCCATGGGCCCCCGATACCAAATTCACAACGAACGTTTTCATGAGCCTGAGGCGCTAGTTTTGATGTTGCACTGTTCGAGCCTCTCGGAGCCCCAATCTATGTTTACCCTGGCTTTTTCGTACTCGTACTCGTACTCAGCGTCAGCGGTACTCGTACTCGATGCGGTTTCTTCGAGTACGAGTACGAGTACCATTTCATTGAGTACGAGTACGAGAGAAGCCAAAACAGCGCAACTTCAAAAGGCGCTAGCCGATCCACGCAGGAACCCATCGCAACGCTGAACATGAAATGAACGGAAGATCGGCTAGCGCCTCAGGCTCAAGTAAAAGCCATCGATGCTGAACGGTCCAAGCAGGAGCCTGGGAACCAGGAGTAATGGCAGCAGGTTACTTCATCATCCGCCTCTTGCCGATGTACCCTCCTAGACCCAACAACGTCCCAATCACCATCATGCTCGGTTCGGGGACGACACTCGGCGCGGAATCGAGACTTACGACACGAAAACCGGAAATGCTGCTCTCGGAGTTAGGTAAGATGCCATAGCGGAGAATCGAATCCGAGTAATGAGAGTCCCAGTACCAGCCACCCCCGCGATGTCCCCGGGTTGGCGAACCTATATCAGTTACGTCGCCAGGACTCTCATCAAATTCCCATACGTTTCCACCGAGTCCCATCACACCGTACGGGCTCAAGCCACCTGCCAGGGTGACGTCCGCCGGGCCTTGACCATTGCTTTGGTTGGAGACCACGGTGCCTGCGGTCGTTCCACTTGCGACGCCCGTTGGTCGCGTGTCACTTCCAGTAGGGAATTCCCAATACCCTCCTTCGCCACCGTTTTTGCTCGGGTCATAGTAAGCCGCTTTGTAAAACTCGTTGTAGCTTGGCAAAACATACGTCGCCAAACTGTTGCGGTAGAGGTTTGAAGCATCGTAACCCGCATCTCCAGAATTCCAAAACGCGATTTCATCGTTGACGCCGTTGGTGGTGAACTTGTATGCCGCATGATTTCCTGTGCTGGTATTGAGCCAGTTAACGAACCGGGCCGCTTCGTTCCAACTAACGCTCGTCGCGGGCTTATCCGCGCCTCGATTGTCTGTGTGCAGCACAAGGGAATTGACTGTGCCGAAGTTCGCGTTGTACTTGGTGATCATGTTTTCGCTCACCTCATATGTACCTATCTGATAGGTGTATCCCACGCTACCAGCCGGGTCCGGAGTGCCTGCAGTGTCCGCCGCGTTTCCTGGATTCCCGATGGTGGTGAAGTCCATCGTAAACGTATTCGCACCCGATCCGAACGTTGCCGTTCCAGCTTGGGATGCAACAGGCAACATGCCGAGCACCAGGAATGCAAGTGTGGCTCGCACAAGATTCAACTTCATGATCGAACTCCTAATAAAAATGGAAGAGGTCGTTCTTCGACCTCGGAAGAAAGACATAACGAGAGAAAGTGATCGGATCGAACGCCAAGCGCGGCGTTGCGACGCAAGGAACGGATATCGAAGAAGGGAGAGAGATACTTCTTCGTCGGCCTCGTGCCGACGTCCCCACCTAACGAAAATCTAAACAATCCAAGAACCTTGAACAGGATCTCGGGATTTATAGTACGGCCGTGTTAGCTGTGGCGGTAAATAATTAAGATGGGCAGATGATAATTGATTCATGTTGGCGTACCAATTCCGGGTGTGAGGTAACCATTTAGCAAGCCATGAGGCAACGACTCGCACGATAAATTACGCTGTAGATACAAAGCTGGAACCATATTCATCAGGATGGGCTACTGGGTGCCATCCAAAAACTTTCTTCGACGCTCGGTCATAGAAGTCGCGGGCAACAGTGACCGATACGGTGCTAGCGCCTTACCAAGCAGAACGAAATGGTCTTTCAAGATTTTTGGGGCCATTCGGCATTACCGTGGGTAGAGGTCTCGCCCACCGCAGTCGAAGAAGATCGCTTTTTTGAAGTTCTCGCGGTTACGATAGCCTCCTGCTCGTCTTTTGATCGCTTGTTGGTGCCATCCACCTAACGCCAATCCATGGGCCCCCGATACCAAATTCACAACGAACGCTTTTATGAGCCTGAGGCGCTAATTTGATGTTGCACTGTTCGAGCCTCTCGGAGCCCCAATCTATGTTTACCCTGGCTTTTTCGTACTCGAACTCGTACTCAGCGTCAGCGGTACTCGTACTCGATGCGGTATCTTCGAGTACGAGTACCATTTCATTCAGTACGAGTACGATCGAAGCCAAAACAGCGCAACTTCAAAAGGCGCTAGCCGATCCACGCAGGAACCCATCGCAACGCTGAACATGAAATGATCGGGAGATCGGCTAGCACCTCAGGCTCAAGTAAAAGCCATCGATATTGCACGGCCCAGGCATGAGCCTGGGAACCAGGAATAATGGCCGCAGGTTACTTCTTCATACGCCTCTTGCCGAAGTATCCTCCTAGACCCAACAACGTCCCGATCACCATCATGCTCGGTTCGGGCACTGCAGGTGGGGCGTCTGAAGACAGACTTGCGACACGAAAACCTCCGCTGTCGTACCCGATGCTAGGGACGTCGTTGAAGTTGTCGCGAGTCGACGACGAAAGGCCGCCGGAGCCGCCGTAGTACCAGACGCCGCCGCGGATCCCCCGAGGAGAAGAAGCGCTAATATTCGCTAAATCGGATGGACCCTCTTCCCATTCATTGACGTTCCCACCTAGGCCCATCACGCCATAGGGACTTAAGCCACCGGCTTGCGTAACGTCCGCTGGGCCTTGGTCGCGAGTTTGACTGTAAACTGCCGTGCCTGCGTCCGTGCCGCTTGCGACCGGCGTCGGAGCCGTGTTGCTACCAGTGGGGAAGTCGTAGTAGGTGCTGTTAGTGGGGTTGTAATACGCCGCCTTGTACCACTCGTTGTAGCTCGGCAACACGTACGTCGCTCGAATGCTGCGATACGGATTCGATGAGTCGTAATCAGCAGTATCAGCCGAAGTCCACAATTCGATGTCGTCATTGACGCCACCAGAGGTAAATTTGTAAGCGGCAACGCCTCCAGTGCTGGTATTGAGCCAGTTGACGAACCGCGCCGCTTCGTTCCAAGAAACGCTTGTCGCTGGCTTAGCCGTGCCACGCGTGTCCTTGGTGATTTGAAGCGACTGCGAAGCGTTGAACTTCGTGATCATCTCCTCGCTGACCTCAAACTTGCCAATCCCGTAGGTGTATCCCACGGCACCGGCGGGGTTCGGTTTACCCTCCGCGTTGGTATCAGCTGCATTGCCCGCATTGCCGATCGTCACAAACTCCATGTTGAACGTGTTGCCACCGGAGCCGAACGTTGCCGTTCCTGCTTGGGATGCAACAGGCAAAATGCCGAGCACCAGAACTGCGAGTGTGGCTCGCACAAGATTCAACTTCATGATCGAACTCCTAATAAAAATAGAAGAGGTCGTTCTTTGACCTCGGAAGAAAGACATAACGAGAGAAAGTGATCGGATCGAACGCCACGCGCGATGTTGCGATGCAACGAACGGAGATCGAAGAAGGGAGAGAGATACTTCTTCGTCGGCCTCGTGCCGACGTCCCCACCTAACGAAAATCTAAACAGCCAAAGACCTTTTAACAGGATCAAGGGATTTACATTGCGTCCGTGTTAGCCCTGGCGGTAAAGAATGATAGACATAGGACGATGGATTCATGTTGGCATACCAATTCCGGGTGTGATGTAACCATTTCGCAAGCCATGAGGCAATGACTCGCACGATAAATTACGCTGGAGATATAAAGCTGGAACCATATTCATCAGGATGGGCTACTGGGTGCCATCCAAAAACTTTCTTCGACGCTCGGTCATAGAAGTCGCGGGCAACAATGACCGATACGTTGCTCGCGCCTTACCAAGCAGAACGAAATGGTCTTTCAAAATTTTTTTGGTCCATCCGGCATTACCCTGGGTAGAGGTCTCGCCCACCGCAGTAGAAGAAGATCGCTTTTTGGAAGTTCTCGCGGTTAGCGTTTGATCGCTTGTTGGTGCCATCCACCTAACGCCCCCCTGTGGTCCGATTCGTTCAGGGGCATGGGGATCTCACACAGAGACACAAAGGCACAGAGGGGGGCGACGAGGTCTACCGTAACTCAGCACTTCGATTTCGCAGAATTCAAAAACAAAACCCTGAGCCGGGCACCCAGGGTTTCGCATTGCGTGTTCTTTCAGACTCAACTAAGCAGCGACAGTCTTTGATTTGCGTTTGCGATACAGTCCGAGAAGTCCGCCGAAAACACCCATCACAGCCATCGTGGATGGCTCAGGCACCGTCGCATTCGGAACATCGGAATAGAGGAAGCTATGATAGACGCCGTCGACGTCTTGGTAGCCCCCAACGATATTGATCCCGTCTATGCCAGTGGCATACGTTCCATTGACTCCGAGGGGCGCATCCAGTGTGGCATAGGTGGAGCCATCGTACAGGAAGCCATGAGCTACGTAGTCGCTGTCGTTGTAGTACCCAACGATGTTGTTCCCGCTGATGCCTCTGGCATAGGTACCATATACAGCAAGGGGCGCATCGAGTGTGGTAAACGTGGAGCCGTCGTACAGAAAGCCATGATCTTCACTGTTGATGTCTTGGTAGGATCCAACAATCTTGTTCCCGCTTATTCCCCAGGCATTTGTTCCATTGACGCCAAGGGGCGCATCGAGTGTGGTATACGTCGTTCCGTCGTAAAGGAACCCATGACGCCCATCACTGCTGTCGTAGTAACCGACGATGTTGTTCCCGCTGATGCCGCGGGCATACGTATCTGAAGCGGGGGGAGCAGCGAGTGTTGTATACGTGGTGCCGTCGTACAAGAAGCCGAAAGCGTTGAAGTTGTACTTGTCGAAGTAGGTCCCAACGATTTTGTTCCCACTGATGCCGCCACCAAAAGTCGCTCCATCTATTGCAGGGGATGGCGCATCGAGTGTTGAATATGAGGTGCCGTCGTACAAGAATCCGTGAAATCCGTTGATATCTCCGAAGATTCCAACGATATTGTTCCCGTCTATGCCTTGGACATACGTCCCATCTGATCCGGGGGGCCCATCGAGCGTGGTGAAGACACCCCCCCACGTCCGTTGACTCGACAGGGTGAGTAACATCAAAAAGACAACGACCGATATGCGTTGAATCAACTTAATCTTTGACATCATTTACCTGAAGAAAAAAGTGTTCTGAAAGTGAATCCCATGTGGGCTATTGGGCACGGCTATTGGGTAACATCCACAAAAAAATTCTCCGACGATCGGTCATAGAAGTCGCGGGCAACAGTGACCGATATGTTGCTCGCGGCTTACCACGCAGAACGCAATGGTCTTTCAAGAATTTTTTTCCGCAGGCGATTCGCAAGCGGCCACCTTCGGAGGTTCCTCATAGGGGCTAACTTTCGTGAGGCCATTTTCTGTTGGGATAGTCACAACCGACTTGGCCCGGATTGGAGCCACGTCCTCTACCGTCTTAACGGCCTCTGACCCCGCAGGGTGCTTTCCCGTTGAGCACTTTCTGTGGATTGGCCCATTTGACAGAATGCTGGTTCGATGCCGAACCAATGATTTGCAACCGATTCCAACCGTCCAGGCGACCGTTCGTTTCGTCATTCCAGAGGCGAATAACGGGTCAATTTCCTGCGTTTTTCCAATGCCAACCGACATACATCGGTCTGACTCCAGTAAAACGTATCAGCGGAAGTTCGCGATCTGTTGGACCGGTGCGTTTCCTGTCGGACAGGCCCCTTTGGAAGCGACTGACCTTGTGTCCCATTGCGGCGCTCAGCGACGAATTTGATGCAACGTTCATTCGCGTGTGACCTCGTATGATTACAATCGAATTCTTCCCCATTGCCTCTCGGAGAAAAATTTTGACAGACGCTTCCGTTCCACATTTCGACGGATCGGACAACAGTGTTTCATCGAGCGTCCTCGAACGGGCAAAGCTCGGTGATCAAGACGCATTCCGAATGATTACAAAGTTGTACACGGGTCTGGTTTACCACTGGATCAGAAAAAGAGGATTGTCTCCCGAACATACGGAGGATGTAAGCCAGCAAGTATTTATGGCGGTTATCCACAATCTCAAAACATTCCATCGAACGAAACCTGCGGATAGTTTTCGCGCATGGATACGTACGATCACTCGCTCGAAAATCGTCGATCACATTCGCAAACACAATGGTCTCGAAATCGCTTTTGGTGGAGATAAATCTCTGGACGAAGTCGCGGCCATCGAGCCAGACGAGGGGGAGGTGGAGGACGGTCGCGACAAAGCAATCCTGTACCAGAAAGCAGTTCAGTTCGTCCAAGGGGAGTTTGCAGACAAAGATTGCAGAGCGTTCCTCATGCTTGTCGTCGATGGAATCGCTGCAAAGGATGTTTCCCAAAATCTCGGAATCAGTGTGAATTCGGTTTACATTGCCAAGTCGAGAATTCTTAAGCGACTTCAGGTCGAGTTCGCGGACTTGATTGATGGCGAAACGAATTGAGTGGAACAGGGAAAGCACTATCCAGATGGAATCGACAATCAACGCAATAGAACCATCTGACGAATGCCCATCAGAACATGAGTGGAAAGCGTTTGCTGTAGGCCGAGTTGAACAACAGACTCTGCAGTTGATGTCTCGACACCTGCTGACTTGTCATCGGTGCTCGAACGTCTTAGATCGAATTTCCTCGCGGGACTCAAAACCGCATCCAAACGAACCATTGTCTCCGTATCTATCCGAGGAAAACTGCATTCGCCTCGAAGAGAAGCTCGCAGGAATGCAGATCGAATGTGATTCTCCGACAGAATCTGAGAATTCCAACGATGATTCGTCCCCCATCGAATCACCAAAAATGTTAGGGCGATTTGAAATCCAAGGTGTATTGGGTACCGGTGGATTTGGCCGAGTGTATTTGGGTTACGATCCACTACTGAAACGGTCCGTCGCAATTAAAGTACCGAAGCGAACAGCATTTGGGACCGAAGGAGAACTGGAAAACTTTCTCACGGAAGCACGGCATGCCGCTGCTCTGGATCATCCAAACATCGTACCCATTTATGACCTTATGGGGGATGAGTCTGGCAACGTGCTCATTGTCATGAAGTATGTTTCTGGGAAACCTTTGTCCGCTAGCCGCCTTCCTAGGAAAGTTGCTTTAGAGACGATCGTTCGACAAATGAACATCGTGGCGCAAGCGATCCACTACGCACACGAACGAGGATTTGTCCATCGCGATCTCAAGCCGTCGAATATATTGATTGACGAGAGCACGAGTACGCCATTCGTCGCGGATTTTGGTCTGGCCATTCGAGAGGAAGATTACACAAGACAGGCTGGCGTCGCTGGTACACCAAAGTACATGAGTCCCGAGCAAGCACGGGGCGAAGGGCATCGTCTGGATGGTCGTAGCGATATCTTTTCGCTGGGTGTCATCATGTACGAGGCGTTGACCGGACAGCGTCCCTTTCGGGGTAGTACGCTCAAGGAACTATTTCATCAAATCGTTTCCGTCGAACCGGACGCTCCTCGCAGGCTTCGAGAAGACATTCCCGCCGAACTGGAACGCATCTGCCTCAAAGCGCTGAATAAACGCGTTTCCGATCGCTATGGTAGTGCCTCGGCGTTGGCGGAGGATTTATCAGCTTGGCTTCAGCCCAATTCAACGCAATCCATCCAATCGCAGGAGGAAAAGCAGATCGTACCCAAAGGCTTGCGTTCATTCGACGCAAGCGATGCCAGCTATTTCCTGGATCTAGTGCCTGGTCCTCGCAATCGAGATGGACTACCAGAGAGCATTGCGTTCTGGAAGCAACGGATCGAACAGACTGACCCCGAGCAGACGTTTAACGTGGGGCTCATCTATGGCCCAAGCGGTTGCGGGAAATCATCGCTGGTCAAAGCCGGGCTCATCCCTCATTTGGATCAAGAGGTTGTGTCGGTCTACGTCGAAGCAACTCCCGAGGATACCGAGGCCCGTATTCTACGAGGCTTACGAAAACGATTGCCAGAGTTGCCGGAAGAACTCGGACTCGTTGAATCATTGACGGCCCTGCGACGCGGGGTAGGCTTCCGGTATGCCAATGGAACCGCTCCCGCGGACAAGGCAAGCTGGAAGCCTACCCCACGCAAGGTCGTCATTATCATCGACCAGTTCGAGCAATGGCTCCATGCGCATCGAGCGGAGACCGACGCGGAATTAGTGACGGCATTGCGGCAATGCGATGGGGGTCGGCTGCAAGCCATCGTGATGATACGGGATGATTTCGCGGTCGCCGCGTCTCGCTTTATGCGGGCTCTCGATACACGGATCATCGAAGGGAACAACTTCGCGCTCGTGGACCTGTTCGATGTCGACCACGCCGAAAAGGTCCTGGCGAAATTTGGACAGGCGTTCGGCAAACTTCCCGCACAAATAAATAGTCTGACCGAGTCCGAACGAGAATTTGTGCATGAAGCTACAAACGGCTTGGCATTCAACGGCAAAGTGGTTTCTGTCAGGTTGTCGTTGTTCGCAGAAATGATTCGAAACAAGCCTTGGGTTTCTGACACCCTCGACGAGTTGGGGGGTACGCAGGGCATCGGTGTGAATTTCCTTGAAGAAACATTCAGTAGTCGGGACGCAAACCCAGATCACCGATTGCACGCTACTGCGGCACGACGAATTCTTAACGCGATCCTCCCCGAACTTGGGACCGACATCAAGGGGCACATGCGTTCACAAACCGAGTTGCTGGATGTATCAGGATATCGGGAACGCCCATCAGACTTCAGTGATCTGTTGCGTATCCTGGACGGAGAGTTGCGGCTGATTACTCCCACGGATCCTGAGGGGCATGATTCACAATCCAAGGGGGATTTTGCTCGACAATACTTCCAACTGACGCATGATTACTTGGTGCCCTCACTGCGTGAATGGCTGACGCGCAAACAGCGAGAAACGAAGCAAGGCCGCGCCGAGATCAAGCTTGCGGAACGGGCCGCGGCATGGAGCCTGAACCAGGAGAGCAAGCAACTGCCGACGCTCTGGGAGTGGATCACCATTCGTCGCTGGACCGAGCCCGCGAAATGGAAGGCCAATGAAAAAGGGGTGATGCGATCGGCGGACCGCTTTCACCTATCTCGTGCTATGGCGGGAGCAACGCTGGCCATCGCGCTGATCGGTTCTGGTTTGTTCTTCAAGCAATGGAACGATCATCGCGTTCGAGAACGCGATGCCGATAGTCTAGTTCGCACCATCGAAGCCGCCGACTTTTCAAAGCTCGCGGACGAGTTCAAAAAACTTTCCCTGCTCCGGGATGTCGTAGATCCCAAGCTCAAGGCAGCCTTGGAAGCAACCCCTCCAGATTCTGAGGAACGCCTCAAACTCAGTCTGGCTCTGTTGCCATCGGACCCAACGCAACTGGACGATTTGGTGCCCCGTCTACAAATTGCACAGGCATCGCAGATCAAGCTAATGATCGATCTGTTACGACCTCACAAAGAGAAAATCTTGGAGCAACTTTGGTCGGCTGTTGAAGGCCATAACGTCGCGGCATGGTTGCCGGTCGCTAGTGCGTTGGCCGATTACGATCCAGGCAATAAACGTTGGAGTGGGATCTCGGGCAAGGTAAGCAATGCCTTGGTGCGAGAGAACGCGCTGCGCGTTTCAACATGGATCGAATTGCTGCGACCTGCGGCATCGCAGTTAAATTCAGAGCTAAAGAGAGTTTATGCTGCCACGCCCGACGCGACACGAACGCAAACTCAGATCGATCTGGCGACCGAGATTCTGGAGACCTATGCCGCGACCGACTTTTCAACACTGCATGACTTGGTTTTAACGGGTAAACCGGAGCAGTTCGCAAGACTGTTTAACGAGTATGAACGGTTTCACAAAGAAGCCCTTGCTCAGTTGGGAATCGACATAGCGAAACCGTTTCAGCCCGATCCCAACTCCTCGGTTGAAGATCAGGAGTCCGCAAGGTTGAAATGGATTGCTCGACAGGCAAATGCGGCGGTCGCCTTAATGCGGCTCGAAGACCCTGAACCTGTCTATCAGTTTCTGACTGTCGATCGAGATCCCGAAGCGCTATCGCAATTCATTTACCGGATCCGAGGTCGAGACGTACGCCCGTCGTTACTCATGAAGAGTTTCATGGAGCTTACGAAGCTCGCGACGCCGAAGGATGCAGAAGCCCGTAAGCAGCATTTCTTGCGTCTATACGGCATTCTCTTAACGTTGGGGGAGTTTTCCATCGATCAGTTGCCAGCCAAAGAGCGTGATGGCTTGGTGGAGCAATTGATCGCGATGTATGGTGAGCATCCGAGCCGTGCGGTGCATAGCGCGCTGGGATGGTTGTTGAAGCGATGGGGTCAAGAAGAGAAGGTGCGGTCGGTCGATGAAACTCCGCTCGACTATGACCCGAGCGGGGTACGAGAGTGGTTTGTGATTGAGGTCGAGCCACCCTTGGACTTGACGACGATGCTGACGACACCCAGCAGCACGGATCGTCATTCGATCGACTTGGTCGCTCCGATTTACTTCACTATGCTGGTCTTCCCTGGTGGAGAGTTCGCGATGGGGGAGGTGGGCGCAAGCAAGACAGTTCGTGTTGAGGGTCCGATCGCGGTCAGCGATCGGGAAGTGACATGGCGACAGTTTAGCCCGATCGATGGCGACGATCATCGCAGGTCGTGGGAAAAGAACTTCAAGAAACACCTAGGAGGCCGACGTTTTCTTCCCGAGGAACCGGCGTTTGGGGTCAGTTGGTTCGATGCCGTGAATTACTGCCGCTGGTTGACCGAAGCTCGGACCCCTGGAGAACAAAACCAGAGCTACGAAAAAAAGCAGTTGACACCAGAACAAGCGGTTAAACCGGGTTGGTTGGACTTGACGGACCCGAAGGACTGGAAGTGGCCGATGAATCCGAAGCGACCTGGATTTCGGTTGCTTACCGAAGCGGAGTGGGAATACGTAGCAAGCGATGGCATGAACACGACTTATAGTTTCGGAACCAGCGAAGAGTTACTGAGTGAGTATGGATGGTATGATAAGAATTCGGGTGGCTGGTCGCACCAGACCGGAACACTTCGTCCTAGCATTGCAGGTCTTTTTGATATTTATGGTAACCTCTGGGAATGGACGCAAGGCTGGTACAATACTGGCCTGACGCGCGTGGCTCGCGGCGGCAGTTGGGCCCGCGACGCGAAGGTCGGCCGGGCGGCAGGCCGCGGTTCCGACACACCAACGGTCCGCGGCTCGAGCTTCGGCTTCCGGCTTGCCATGTTTCCTTCGGGTTCGGCGGAGCCGAGAGAGGACGACGCGGCGGGAGAGCAGGGTGACCGGTAGCGAGAGTCGATGGCTTAGGCCTTAGCGAGCTACCTCGCCTACTCCAAGGCCACTCGAATCACTGCCTGCAACCGCGTTGCAGCATGCGTAGCACGTCCTTGCGCAACGTGACCCGCGTTCTTCAGATGCGTTCATCGAGTTCAATGACCTCTGGTTGGTCAATCAGCTTGCAAACTGTGATTTGTGCCATCCACCCAAGAGACTTGCTCGCCAAGTACTTGTCGGCGGCGAATGAACGAATGGAAGGAACCGGGTGTCTTCATTGAGATGTGGTATGCGTTTTTGGACCAACCCGATCAGCAAGGGAGACTCGATCGTCTCCTCCTCGAAGACGGAGCATCACGCAAAGCGACAAGTCCGGATTGTCCCTCTATTCCCGGAGATCGAGAAGGAGCTTCTCAAGCTTCACGTCGAAGCCGAAGACAAAGCGGAATACGTTTTCCCGAATCTAAGGGGCGATAGCAATCTTCGAACAACCCTCGAAAAGGTAATTCGAAGAGCAGGAGTGAAGCCTTGGCCGAAGCTCAGGCAGAATCTCCGATCCTCGGGAGCGACGGACTTTGCTCGATCCGTTCCGTCTCATATCGCAGCTTCGATCTGCGGTCATACGGAGGAGATCGCCAAGGAACACTATCGGACAGTCGGAGATCGAGATCTCGACAACGTGATAGATAAACTTGCTCCTGCATTGTCCGAAAAGCTGGCCCAAAAACTGGCCCACGATGTTGTCTACTCGGGTCCTGATTCGTCCCTTGATGGCTCAGTCACTCTGAGTGGGGATACGAAAAAAGCCCAGGATTTCCCGGGCTTTGTCGCTCTTTATCAACTTCTGTCTTCTGCTGGCTTTACCCTAAGAATGGGCGAAGAGGGACTCGATTCTTCGTACATTTCCCAGGGATTTAGCGAGATCCCCCCTTCGGTCGCCCACAATATCGCCCTTTTCGACGTCTCAACCCTTTGGAAGTCGCTTGATGCCGACGTCCAAGTCGAGACTCTCCTCTTCCTGGAATCGCGACTCAAGGATCGGATCCGATAGCTGGCTTCTATCTCCCTCTCACAAGGATACAAGGCTCCTCTCTGAGATGGACTCCCAAGGCGTCGAAAGTCGCTCACAACTCGACCGGACGGGAGATCGCTCCCTCCGGACTCGATGCAATTGGAGCTGATTACAACGCGATCGAGGGGGTCGGGAGCAGTGGCAAGCTATGGAAGCAATCGGTCGCGACGGTCTCGGATTAGTCGAAGTCCGAGAGGGGAGGGGGGCTCAAATTGTGGGGAGCTGTTTTCCGGAAGACCGCAACAAGACCGGACGCATTTTTGGAGCAGTTTTCCGAGGGGGGGGTATTCGACCAAGCATAGCGGGGGGGTGGTCAAAATGTAGGCTGACGCGATCCCCTCGATCGGTCGTCCCGCGCGTATGACTTTCCCCAAAATTCGACGATTTTGGAAACGGGCCTGTTCTGACGATTTGGCTTCGAGTGATGAAGCTAGGGGGACGGTTTGACGCTGGAACGCTGGGTCCCTTCCGAAGATCGGAAAAGCAACGCGATCAAGACGCTCGGATCGATGCGATACGGTTAAACGATAGAGGGACGGAGAGTTCCTTCTCCTCGGAGTTCTCTCGCTGTCGCTGCGGGAGTCCGACAAAGAAATAGATCATCGATCCAGGATCCGTTAGAATGGGTCGATAGCGTAGTCCTCCCTGGCTTTTGGGTCCTTCCAGAAGAGACCAAGAGCTGCGGGGGATAAAAGTCCCGATGCTTCGAGAGAAGTTCTTGCTTGCTCGATGCGCGGGGAGGGGGAAGGCGTAGCAACACCCGTCCCCCCCTGGCTTTTGGGTCCTTCCGAGGATGCTCTCGGAGCTGCGGGGTACCCAAGTCCCATAGTCACAAGAGAAAGTTAGTTTGTTAGGCTCCGATCCCTCGGGGGTGGGGGGTCCTATGTTCCGATATTCGGGAAGCGATCTGATCCATCGCGAATCCTTGCCAACTCGACGGACGCCTTACTCCGGGAAGTTGGCAGGGATCCCGATCTTGAGTAAGGCAAAAGTATGAAACCCATTCAGTCAAGGACCGGGGAATCTCCGGATCCCATTGTCACGATATACACCCATGTTTGGGATCTGTTGCAGTGGCTGAAGTCAATGCAACATCTTCGAATTGCAATAGATCAGCAATTGATTTCCGAAGATGATTCTGGAAGAGTGAAGGTCGAGAAAGCTACACTTGCATACTGTTGGAGCGAGTTCGATTCAATCAGGTCGGCATACGCTGACGCTTGGGGTCGTTTCGTTCAGCAAATCGACAAGATTCGCGAACTACGAAGCAACAGCATCGTCCGAGAAGCAATTTTTCGAACGTTTGCGGACAAGGCCAGAGATTCAGCATATCTCGATCAAGGAATCGCTTTCATTGAAAAGGGATTTCATCTAATTCGACGGTTATTCGAACAGGGATGCGACGTTCCTAATCGTACTGCGGAGGAGTACAAGCGGCAGTTTCTCATGAGCGAACGATCCTGGCATTCTGACGGCTACTCCTGGATGGATATCGAAGAGCTTTGCGTCCATATAACTTGGGAGATGGCAGTAATTGAGAATCGCCGAAACCCTATCGCGATAGAGCAGAAAGCTACGTCTCTATCGTCCGAAGTTGCTACGTTCCGATCTTTGCAGGAAGCGAAACAATGTGTTGACCAATCCTTCGAGGAGTTAGTCTCGCAATTGAAAGTTTTTGATTGGACGATTCGCCGAATTCCCAGGGATGAGGAGCAAGCACCTAATCCCGATGCAGTTGATAGCAAGAAGAAGCTTCTCAGAAAATTGATGGAAAGACTTTTGAACGCTGAGGAAGCAATCTTGCAAAGCGTGGCAAAGATTGGACGTGTCGATCCGTACGGTGAGTCGCAAAAGTACTTTGATGGCCTAAAAAAATACTTGTCGAGTTGGAGGAATGAGCTTGCTCGGATTATCGATCATCCGTCAAGCAGTCTCCCAAACGATCGCGATCAGGAGTTTTGGGATCCTGTCATTCGCTGGATACCGTCTGAGGAGAAGGAATTACGGTTCAAACAGCGAGAGATCTTAAGAACTCTTCCGGGAGTCCTTGCATACTTGAATCCATTGAAGACTACTCCTAGGAACCTAAAGGGCAGAAGGAAGAAGGACCTTCGACAACGAAGCAATCGAGAGATCTTGATCGCGGTCCTCCAAGAGCATCATCGATTTGATCATCCAAGTATGGATCTTTTCCTCGATGCTATCACTCCTGCGGAGGCGGCAAGTCAGCTAGGCAAACATCCCTCGACTCTGAGTCGAACTTGGCCGCAGATCAAGAAAGGGCTTTCCTACGAAGCCTACGTCACTCTTTGCGGAAAGTATGACACGCTCAAAATGTTCTTGGAGGGAATCGATACGAAGGGGGGGTATCTCGAACGGTCGAATCGAGGGAAGAGTATCGCTCTCGCCCGAGATCAAGACGAAGGGGAGGAGGGAGAAGAAAAGGAGTGATTCCCTTCTCGTTTCACGTTTCAGGGGCGTTTCATGAAACGCTCAAGATTTTCTTTTGCTGCTATCTCAAGGCTTTTCCTGGCTTTTCCTGTCCGACTGCTCTGATTTCACAGAGCGAAATTGAAACGGCAACTCCATAGGTGTAACCCAAGCCGAATCGTCAAGGCTTGGAGATCTGTCACCTATGTAGGGGGTTGTCGAATGACAACACGAACGAAGACCGAAGCCGACTCTTTCGCGCTTCACAACGGCAACGGGGAGGAGCTGCTCACGAAGCGGCAAATTGCCCTAACGCTCAAGCTTTCATCGCGATCGATTGATCGCAAGATCTCTCGGGGAGAGTTTCCTCGGGGAATGAAGATCGGATCCCTGGTCCGATGGCCGAAGTCGTCGATCGAGCAGTGGGTCCAAGATCAATGGACTCGACGCTGCGAAACGGAAGCAAGGAAGCTTCGGACTTCATCGTCGAAGGGAAGCGGATCTTGATCAAGGATGATCTCTTCGAGGATGACTCCATCGATCCCGAGAGATCCTGCGCTATATGCGGATCCTCGGAAGGGGTCCAACTCTATGACAACTCCGGAGAAGTGGCTTTTCTCTGCGAGAGGCACTCTGTCGGCATATTGCAGGCAGCTGAGCAAGCTTATTGGAAAAGGCGACGTAAGTCGTCGGAATCAGAATCGAATCAATACAAGGATCAATGAATATGGCAAGCGATACAAGCTTTATTGTCTCGGGATCAAGCGGAGTCCCTGTCGGCTCCTACAACGCAACCTTTGAGGGGCTCGAAGCCTACAAGGAGAATCTCGAAAAGTTCGGTGAAGGGGTTGTCCTGAAGTTCCGAATCGCCTTCGGAGAACATAAGGGAGAGGAGGCGTCGAGGATCTGCTCGAAGAAGTTCACGCTCAAGAGCAACCTTTACAAGTTCGCAAAGGCTTTGATCGGTCGCGAATTGACCGGAGGCGAAAGCTTCGACTTTGCGAATCACGTTGGAGCAAAGGGAATGATCATCGTTGAAGCAACCGAAGGAGGCTCAACTCGGGTCGCGACATTCCTTCGCGCTGCGGACTGATCGGATCAAGGCTTTGTAAATGCAAGACGCCCCAGGAGTGGCAGGCTTCTGAGGCGTCTCTTGGAACCGAATCGAATCACTTTCAGGATTCCCTTTTAATGATACCCAAGTCGGACGATCGCGTCGATCTTGCCCTCGCCTATGCTGCGAAGGGTTGGAAGGTCTATCCAATACAACCCCCCAACACGGACGGAAGTTGCTCCTGTCGCAAAGGAGAGAGTTGTCCTGATCCTGGCAAGCATCCCTTTCACGCTCTCGGAGGACTCAAGTCGGCTTCGACGGATCCAATGGAGTTGAGGGATCTCTTTGCAACGTCGGACGCCTCCATCGGGCTCCTATGCGATGGCTTTTGGGTTCTCGATTGTGATGGAGACGAAGGGATCGCGGACGTCGAAGCTTTGATCGCTGGCAATGGTGCGATCCCAAGGACTCCGACGTCGGATACAGGAGGAGGGGGTCGGCATTATTACTTTCAAGCCGACAAGCGAATCGCCAAGAACCGGACGAAGATCCGAGGGAAGTCGATCGACATTCGGACGAAGGGAGGAGCTGTCGTCGCGCCTCCAAGTCTTCACGTCTCCGGGAAGGTGTACCGATGGACGACGCCTCCGGACGTCCCTCTCGCAGCTGCTCCGGAGTGGCTGATCGACTTCGTCTCCCAGGAGAAGCAATCGTCCGAAGGAAGCGGAAGCTTTGTCTTCGAAGATCTCGATCTAGCAACGGCTCCCGGAGTGGGAGAGGGATCTCGAAACGATCAACTCTGTCGCTTGGTTGGTTCTCACCTAGCAAGGCTCGGAGACTCTCCCGATCTGCTCACGTTGGCGACGGAGTGGGGACGTCGATGCACTCCTCCGATCGACTCAAGGATCGTCGAGAAGACGGTCGCTAACCTAGTAGCAAAGCATCTAGCCAACAACTCCTACAAGTTCAACGTCGAAGGCGAAGAGCAAGGAGCCGAAGAAGCCGACGCTGCGATCGATCTCCACGTCCGAAGCTTTCGGTCGATTGAAGCAAAGCCGGTCGAGTGGCTTTGGGAGGGACGTCTCGCTCTCGGGAAGATCACGCTCTTGACCGGAGACGGAGGGGTCGGGAAGTCGATGCTCACTTGCGATCTAGCGGCTCGAATCTCTCAGGGAAGCGATCTCCCAGGAGGAGGAGTCGCTCCCATTGGAGACACTTTCTTTATCGGGAGCGAAGATGGAGCCGAAGATACGGTCCGTCCTAGGCTCGATGCTGCGGGAGCCGACGTCGATCGAGTTCACTTGATCCAGGGTCCAAAACCGAAGGGAGAAGAGATCGCGGGTCCGATCGATCTGTCGCGCCATGTTCACAAGCTAGATCGTCTCC
>Ga0194055_10000410_pt1 | contig 34226 bp, 33 predicted proteins | sample SepL449m_MetaG_FD_155482 | JGI IMG/M metagenome (GOLD analysis project Ga0194055, IMG submission 155482) | Anoxic zone freshwater microbial communities from boreal shield lake in IISD Experimental Lakes Area, Ontario, Canada - Sep2016-L442-9m | ecosystem: Environmental > Aquatic > Freshwater >... | reverse complement strand
CGGCGTTGTCGAAGCCGAGGGGATGGCGATGGAAGCAAGCGCCCGCAACCACAACGTGCCAATGCTCACCCCGGCCGCTGGTGATCTGATCCGACTTGGATCGTTGACGCTGGAGATCGTTTCGCCTCCGGGCGATTCGCGCCCTGCGCCTGGCGCCGACCCAAACCAGCGCGCGGTCGTGATCATTGCCCGCTCGCCCGGGGTGCGGCTGCTGCTGACGGCCGACGCCGAGTCCGATGTGCTCGGGCCGCTCGCGCTCGTGCCTGTCGACGTGCTCAAAGTCAGTCACCATGGCAGCGCCGATGCGGGCCTGCCGCGGCTGTTGGAGCAGTTACGGCCGAGGATCGCTGTGATCGAGGTCGGCGCACGCAACACTTATGGCCACCCGACGCCGGAGACCTTGGGCGCACTGAGCAAGGCCGGCGTTCAGATATGGCGGACCGATAAAGACGGGACAGTGCGGATTGAGCTTGACGCCGCTGGGCTGCACGTCCAGCGCTCGACCTAGACTCGGCCGCTGTGGCGAGTTTCCAATCGGCCTATCTAATCCATGGCGACGACCATGGCCGCGTAGCCGAGAGGCGCGGGAAACTCGCCGCGCTGGCGGAGGCCGAAGGAGGCGCTGGGGGAATCGAACAGTTCGATGCCTCGGCCAGCGACCCGGCCACGATCGCAGCGGCCTTGAGCGCGATGACCTTCGCCGTCGGCTGGCGCTTCCTAATCGTCAACGGCTGCGAACGCTGGCGCGACGCCGACGTGAAGACCGATCTAGCGCCGGCGCTGGCGGCGATGGCGGAAGAGACCACGATCGCCTTCTTCGCGTCAGAGGACGGTCGCCAGCAGGCGCCGGAGTCACTGCACAAGGCGGTTAAGGCTCTCGGCGGCAAGATCGCCGGGGAGAGCATGTTGAAAGCGAAGGATCTGCCCCCGTGGGCGATCGCTCAGGCAACCGCGCTCTCGATCACGCTCGATGGAGCCGGCGCTCAGGCGCTGATCGCTCAGGTTGGAGAGCGCCAGCAGCGGATACTGCGTGAACTCGAAAAGCTTGCGCTCGAGTACGGGCCGGGGGCAAAGATCGGTGTTGAGGAGGTGAGCGAGTCGGCCGCCAACTCCTCCGAGCTGCTGGTTTGGGCGCTGGTTGACGCGATCGTCGCGCGCGACCAGCGAACGGCAGTTCTCACATACCTGCGCCTGCGCGACCAGAACGAAGATGCAGGCCGGCTTGCCGTGGCGATCGTGCGGCGCCTGCGTGACGTAACAGCGATCGCCGAAAAGCTTGCGGCAGGAGTCTCGGAGTCACAAGCTGCGGCCGGTATTCCAGGTGGTAGCTATGCCGCCAAGCGGCGGATGGCAGAAGCGCGCGGAGCAGACCCAGAGCTTCTGCGCGAAGCGACCGAGGCGCTCGCAGCGTTGGAACTGGCTAGTCGCGGAGGCAGTGCGCTCGATCCAGACACAGAGACGCTGCGCGTGATCGAGCAGATTGCTGCGTAGGGCGCTCTAGGCGCTGGCGCCGGCGCGGATCCGCGTGGCGCGAGACTTCTTACGCGAGCCGGTGTTCTTGTGCAGCGCCCCGTGAGCGACGGCCTTATCGATCATCGATGCGAGCTTTAGGTGCTCGGCGTCGGCAACTGAATCGTCGCCGGCCTTGACTGCATCCTCGAGCCGACGCTGGTAGGTCTTGATTGCCGACGTATAACGACGGTTTTCAAGACGCTCGCGCTCGCTGCGGGCGTTGCGCTTCTTCTGTGAATTAAGATTGGCCATAGCCGAGGGCGGATTCTAGCGTCATGAGGATTCGCCGGGTCCGACCCTTAGGATTGGGCGCTAGTGACCTCGAGGCCAGGTAGCCCAAAGGACCCGGAGCCGGAGGACGACCCCGGCGCCGAAGAGGCCGTGCTCGATGCAGCGATTATCGGCGGAGTGCTGCCCGCCGGCGACGCCGAGGCCGGCGCAGCGGCTGCGCGTGCAGCTGTTCAGAAGGTCGACGAAGCCCATGAAGTGCCTGGGGCCAAGGCCGGAGTCGCTCGAAACACGGTCCTCTTTTCTGTTGCAACTGGGCTTTCGCGCGTCGCTGGCTTGGCGCGCGAGATCCTCGCCGCCAGCTACTTCGGCACCAGTGGCGCGGCTTCGGCTTTCACGATCGCCTTCCAGCTGCCAAATCTAGTTCGAGGGCTCTTCGCAGACGCCGCACTGAGCGCGGCCTTCGTTCCCGTCTTCGCTGAGTTCCTCGAACAGAAGCGCCGGCGCGAAGCGATCCTGCTGGCCTCAACTCTGTTCTGGATCATCCTGCTTGTGCTCGGCGCCTTAAGCGCGCTCTTCATCTTCGCTGCCGGCGTCCTGATCCCGCTCTTCATCCCGGGCGACAACTTCACACCGCAGCTCGTTGACTTGGCGGTTGGGCTCTCGCAGGTGCTGTTCCCGATCGTCGTACTGCTGGGGATCAACGGACTGCTGGTCGGGATCGTCAACTCCTACCACCACTTTACGATCCCGGCTCTGGCTCCGTTGGTTTGGAACGTCGTGATCATCGGCGCCCTGATCGCGCTGCGGCCGATGTTCAGCGCCGATGACCAGATCTACGCCTACGCGATCGGCGTGCTGATCGGAACGGTCGTGCAGCTACTGATGGTGATCCCGGTACTGGCGAAGATTGACTTCCGCTTGAAATTCCACTTCAACTGGCGCGACCCGGGGGTGACGCGCGTATTGAAGCTGCTGATCCCGGTCACGATCGGACTCGGCGTGATCAACATCGACCTCGTGATCAACTCCGTTGTCGGCGCACTGATTTCGGAGAGCGCGCCGAGGGCAATCGACGCCGCCTTCCGGATCTACATGCTGCCGCAGGGAATCTTCAGCGTCGCGCTGGCGACGGTGCTTTTTCCGTCGCTCAGTCGCCTCGTAGCACGCGGCGACATGGGCGGGTTGCGGGCGCTCGTCGGCACCGGCACAAGACAGAATCTGCTGCTGCTCGTGCCGGCGGCGGCGGCGACGATGGCGCTAGCCAGCCCGATCGTCGAACTGATCTACCAGTACGGAGCCTTCAATGCGGCTTCGACGGAGGAGGTTTCGACAGCGCTCTTCTGGTTTGCCTTCTCGATGCCGTTCGCCGGCCTCAACCTCTTGCTTACGCGTACCTTCTTCTCGCTCCAGCGGCCGTGGATCCCCAGCGCGCTGGCAGCAGTAAACCTGGCCGTCAACGCTGTTGTTTCACTCGCGCTCTATAAGCCGCTCGGGATCGCTGGTCCAGTGATCGGCACAGTCGTTGCCAGCGCTGGGATGACGGCGGCGCAGATGATCTACCTGCGGCGCCAACTTGGCGGCTCTATCGAAGGCCGTGAGACGCTGATCATGACGCTCAAGGTGATCTTCTCGGCCGCTCTCTTGATCGTCGTCAGTCGCGGCCTCTGGCTGCTGCTTGATGATGCTGTCGGCAGCGAAGGGCCTGTAACGCGCCTAGTCGGTGTGATCCCGGCGCTTGCTGCAGGATTTTTGGTCTACCTCGCAGCCGTGCGTCTGTTGCGGATCCGCGAGGCCGATCAGATCGCTGAGTTCTTCGTTAGTCGCCTGCGCAGGCTGCGCTCCTAACCGGGCCCGGTTCACGAGCGCCCTACGCTGTATCGCGAGCACACGCCGCCATGGAACAGTCACTAATACGCAACTTCTCGATCATCGCCCACATCGACCACGGTAAGTCGACGCTCGCTGACCGGATCCTCGAAATGACCTCGACCGTCGATCCGCGCGCGATGCGGGCACAAGTTCTCGACTCGATGGATCTCGAACGCGAACGCGGAATCACGATTAAGGCACAGGCAGTCCGGGTGCTCTACGAGGCCCGCGACGGACTCACCTACCAACTCCAGCTGATTGACACGCCGGGCCACGTTGACTTCACCTATGAGGTGTCCCGCTCGCTGGCTGCCTGCGAGGGAGCGATCCTCGTTGTCGACGCCTCGCAAGGAGTTGAGGCGCAGACGCTGGCCAACACCTATCTGGCGGTAGAAAATGGGCTCGAACTGATCCCTTGCCTAAACAAGATCGACCTTCCGGGAGCCGAGCCGGAGCGCGTAGCTTCAGAGGTCTCCGAGCTGCTTGGCGAACCGGCCGACGGGATCCTCAAAATCTCCGGCAAGACAGGGGAGGGCGTTGAGGAGGTTCTCGAGGCGATCGTCCGCGACGTGCCGCCCCCGAGCGGCGACCCGGATGCCGCCCCGCGCGCGCTGATCGTTGACTCCGAGTTCGACCAGTACCGCGGCGTCGTTGCCTACATCCGCGTGGTCGACGGCAAGTTCAAGAAGGGCGAGCCGATCAGGGCGATGGTTGCCGGGACCGAAGCCGAGATTGATGACATTGGCTTCTTCACGCCCGAGATGGTCAGCGCGCCGCAGCTAACGGCCGGCGAGGTCGGTTATGTGATCACAGGAATCAAAGACGTCACGCTGCTGCGCGTCGGCGACACACTGACGACGAAGGCGAACCCGGCCAGCGAAGCGCTGCCCGGCTACCGCGAGGTCAAACCGATGGTCTTCTGCGGCCTGTTCCCGATCGAATCCGATCAGTACCCCGACCTGCGCGACGCACTCGAGAAGTTGACGCTCAACGACGCCGCCTTGACCTGGGAGCCGGAGACCTCTGACGCGCTCGGTTTCGGTTTTCGCTGCGGCTTTCTTGGCCTGCTGCACATGGACATCGTGCGCGAACGCTTGGAGCGTGAATACGACCTCAACCTAATGGCGACGATGCCGTCGGTCAGCTTCGAAGTGACAATGACGAGCGGCGAGACGGTCGAGGTCCACAACCCCTCCGCGATGCCCGATCCAAGTCGGATCGAAGAGATTCGCGAACCGATGATCAGAGCCTCAATCTTGACCCCGAATGAATACGTTGGCCAAGTGATGGAGCTCTGCCAAGAGAAGCGCGGCGAGAGCGCTGGTCTGCACTACCTCTCGTCCGAGCGCGTTCAGATGAGCTATGACCTGCCGCTGGCCGAGATCGTGCTCGACTTCTTCGACCAGCTCAAATCACGCACGCGCGGCTACGCCTCGCTCGATTACGAGCTGAGCGGGCTCAAGGCGTCAGACATGGTCAAGCTCGACGTGCTGCTCGCGAGCGAGCCGGTCGACGCGCTTTCGATGCTCGTCCACCGCGATAAGGCCCAAGCCGTCGGCCGTTCGCTGACTGAGAAGCTGCGCGAGAAGATCCCGCGCCAGCAATACGACGTTCCAATTCAAGCTGCGATCGGTGCGCGAATTGTTGCCCGCGAGACAGTCAAGGCTTACCGCAAGGACGTGATCGCAAAGTGTTATGGCGGCGACATCTCGCGCAAGCGCAAGCTGCTTGAGAAGCAGAAGGAAGGTAAGAAGCGGATGAAGCAGGTGGGAAGCGTCGAGATTCCCCAAGAGGCCTTCCTTGCTGTGCTTGAGCTTGGCGATTCCAGCTAGCACGCGGGATTAGTGGCGCTGCGAGCCGCGCCGGTACCATCGTTGGTCGTGCTTACCGAGCGCCAAGAGCTAATTCTGCGCCGGGTCGTCGAGACCCATCAGGAGACCGCGCAGCCGGTCGGCTCAAAGACGCTCGCCAACGATCCTGCGATTGACTTCGGGCCGTCAACGATTCGCAACGAGCTTGCAGCGCTCGAAGAGTTTGGCTTGCTCGCCCATCCACACACTTCGGCCGGGCGAATCCCCACCGATGCGGGCCGCCGCTTCTACGTAGACCGCCTGCTTCCGCAAGGACAGCGGGCCGAGATCGAGTTGCCGATCGTCAAGAGTGAGGTAGACCAAGCGATGCGCGTCACCAGCGCCACGCTCGCGCAGGTCACGAACCTGCTGGCGATCGTCTCAGCACCGCCGCTTGAGGCGGCAACGGTTCGTCATGTCGAAGTGCTGACCTTGCAGCCGCACGTTGCGATGGTCGTCGTAATCACCTCGACCGGAAGCGTTGCCAAGCGACTAATTAGTTTTGAGCAGTCGATCGACAGTGGGCTGATCACTTGGGCCGCCGAGTATCTCAACGAGCGGCTCAGCGGCCATGAGCTTGGCGCCCGCACTGTTGCTGCTCGGCTTGGCGACGTCTCGCTAGGCGCCAGCGAACGCGGCTTCCTCGAAGCGCTGCTGCCGGTCTTTGACGATCTGCGCTCCGATTCCGAAGTGATGCTCTATGTCGAGGGCGCGGGCCGACTGCTCGGCGGCGACAGGCTTGACAACCTTTCCGAGATCAACGAACTGCTGAGCGCGCTCGAGCGGCGCGTTGCATTGCTCGGCGTGCTCCGTGTGGCGCTTGGCGAGCGCGACGTGCTGGTGCGGATCGGAAGTGAGAATGAGCTGCCGGCGCTGCAGTCGCTGGCGCTGGTCGGAGCCGGCTACGGGCCGCGCGCGCAGAAGCTCGGCACTGTTTCGGTGATCGGGCCGCTGCAGATGGATTACGGCGCCGTGATCGCGACAGTGCGCGAGGCCGCCTGGCAGCTCTCGCGCTACATCGAAGACGTCGACGCGGCATAGACGATGGCAAGCACCGTTCCCGGCGATCCGTATGAGGTACTCGGCGTCCCGCGTGGCGCCGATGATCAGACGATCAAGAAGTCGTTCCGTGCGCTGGCGCGCGAACTCCACCCTGACGTCAACAGTCATGACCCCGATGCTGAAACCAAGTTCAAGGCTGCCGCCGAGGCCTACGAGATCCTCTCTGATCCGCGACGCCGCGAAATTTATGATCAGTACGGCCACGAAGGCCTGCGCAGCGGCGGAATGCGACCCAACTTCGAGGGTTTTGGTTCGCTCAACGATCTCTTTGGTGCGTTCTTTGGTGGCGGTTTCGGAGGCGGACAGAGCGGCCCGGCGCAGGGCGATGACGCGATCATCGCCGTCTCGGTGACGCTCGCGGAGGCGGCGGCAGGGAAGACAACAACGATCTCGTTCGAAGCAATCGACCGCTGCGAAGAGTGCGACGGCAGTGGCGCTGAGCCTGGCAGCAAGCTGAGTAGCTGCGATCGCTGCAACGGGTCGGGTGTCGTCGAAGGCGTTGCGAACTCTCCGTTTGGACAAGTTCTTCAGCGGCGCGCTTGCGACGCCTGCGACGGACAAGGCCAAATCGCAGAGTCGCCTTGCGAGAGCTGCGACGGCCGTGGCCGCGTTGTTCGTCGACGCGAGCTTGAAATCGAAGTTCCCCCTGGAATCGACGACGGGCAGCGGATCCGCCTCGGCGGACGTGGCCACGCCGGTGAGCGCGGAGGCCCCGCCGGTGATCTCTACGTGCAGGTACAGGTGGAAGCGAGCGAGCAGCTTCTCCGCGATGGCGACGACCTGATCTGCGTGCTTGACGTGCCAGCGCCGAGCGCGGCGCTCGGCGTGACGCTGGAAGTCGAAGGCCTTGACGGCCCCGTGCCGGTGAAGGTTCCGACGGCGACCCAGCCTGGCGAGATCATTGAGCTCAGCGGGCTCGGGATGCCTCAGCTGCGACGACCCGAGCGCCGTGGCGCTCTGCGCGTAGTGATCAACGTTGTGATCCCGCGCCGCCTGACCGACGAGCAGCGCAGTCTTAACCAGCAGCTCGCCGACTCATTGACCGATGAGAATCTCGCAGCACCGCAAGGACTCGGCGCGAAGCTGCGGCGGCTGCTGAGCTCCAGTCGGTGATCCGGCTCGCGATCCGCGTCGCGGGGCCCGACGCCGAGCTCGTGCTTGCCGAGCTGCTGGAGCTTGCGCCATCTGGGGTTGAGGAGAAGGAATTAGCCGATGGCAGAATCGAATACGCCGTCTACGGTGCAGCCGGTGAGCTGCCGGCGCTGCCGGATCTTGAAGCTGCCGCCGCAGGTTCGCTGGTTGAGATTGTCACGAGCGAGGTCGCTGATGACTGGGACCAGCAGTGGAAGGCCTTCCATAAGCCGGTGAAGATTGAGAATGGTGTGCGTGTGCTGCGCGTGCGGCCGCCATGGGAAGCGCCCGATCGAGCGGACGGGCTGATCGACCTCGTCGTCGACCCCGGCCAAGCCTTCGGCACCGGCGCGCATGCAACGACCCGGCTCTGCCTCGAGCTGCTGCTGTCACTCGAACCAAGCGGCGACTGCGTAGACCTTGGCTGCGGCTCCGGAGTGCTGGCAATAGCGGCCGCGAAGCTTGGCTGGGATCCGGTCATCGGCGTTGACCACGAGGCTGAGAGCGTCGAAGCGACGATTGTCAACGCCGATGCCAACTCGGTAACCGTTGCCGCCGAGCGCTTTGACCTGCGCCGCGGAGGGCCTATTCCGACCGCCGAGCTGGTCGTCGCCAACCTGCTCTTGCCGCTGCTCTTGGACGTCGCAGGGACCGGCTTCGCTGGTCCAGCGCCGCAGCTGATGATCGCTAGTGGGCTCCTGACCGAGCAGACGGACGAGGTTGCCGACGCTTTTAGCTCCGCTCACGGGCTGGCCGAGCTCGATCGCCGCAGCAGCGGGGAATGGTCGGCGCTGCTGCTGGGGCGCCAGTAGTGGCGATTGTTCACGACGATGACGTCGATCTCGCCTAGACTGGACTAATGAAAACGCCTCACACACCGATCGCCGTATTCTTGGTCGCGGCCTCAGTTGGCCTCGCCGCCTGCGGTTCGAGCTCGTCCGAAAGCTCATCGACAACCACCTCCACTAGCGCCTCCGCTGTGGCAACAACCGGTCCGTCGACGACAAAGGTCGCCTCGGCTGTGGGCGAAAAGGTGTTCGCTTCCAACTGTGCTCAGTGTCACACGCTCGGGGCGGCCGGCTCAAGTGGTCAGGTTGGCCCAAATCTCGACGCTCTGGCCCCTGACGAGGCGCGAGTCAACGCGCAAGTGACAAACGGGGGTAACGGGATGCCAGCCTTTGCCGACGTCCTGACCGAAGCGCAGATTAGCGCTGTCTCGGCCTACGTGGCCGAGGGTGCGGGGAAGTAGCAAATTTCACAGCCTATGAACGCGACAGCGATCAGCGAGACACTGAAGGGCGAGATCACGACGGCGATGAAGGCCGGAGACAAGGAACGCGTCTCGGCGCTACGGCTGATCCTCTCGGAGCTGCAGAAGGACGCCAAGGAGGGCAGCGGCGACGAGCTCGCCGTGCTGCGCCGAGAGCGCAAGCGACGCTTCGAGGCTGCCGAGGCTTACCGCGAGGCGGGAAGGCCTGAGCTGGCCGAAGGCGAAGAGGCTGAGGCCGCGATAATCGAGCAGTATCTACCGGCCGAACTGAGCGATGATCAGCTGCGCGAGGTTGTTACTGCGGCGATCGCCGAAACCGGCGCTGCGAGCCCGAAAGAGACAGGCCAAGTTATGAAGGTCGCGATGGCAAAGGTCGCCGGCCAGGCCGACGGCAAGCGAGTCTCAGCAATAGCCAAAGAGGCGCTAGGCGGCTGATGCGGCAGACGATCGAGCTCTCGAACGAAGCGGCAAGCGCGCTGTGCGGCACGGGGGACGTAGTACTGCGGCGGCTGGAGAACGAACTCGATTGCCGGATCGTCGTAAGAGGGAACGTCGTAACGCTTGACGGCGAAGATGCCGCCGTTGCAGCGGCGGCGACAATTGTCGACGAGATGGCCGCTCTCGCCGACAACGGCCATCAGCTCGAGGAGGGGACGGTCCACTCCGTAACCGGCTCGCTGAAAGCGGAGCTGAAGCCCGCCGCTGTGCTCGGCGACGTCGTTTGGAGCCACCGCGGCCGCAAGGTCGGTCCAAAGACGCCTAACCAGAAGCGCTACGTCGATTCTGTCCGCGAGAACACGGTCACTTTTGGAATTGGCCCTGCCGGAACCGGCAAGACCTTCCTCGCCGTCGCGATGGCCGCCGCGGCGCTCTCACGCGGAGAGGTGAACCGCGTGATTCTGACGCGTCCAGCAGTCGAGGCCGGTGAGCGGCTCGGCTTCCTTCCGGGAGACCTAATGGCCAAGATTGATCCTTATCTGAGGCCGCTCTTTGACGCTCTCAACGACATGCTCGACCCCGAGAAGGTCAGCGACTACCTGCAGAACGGAATTATCGAGGTAGCGCCGCTGGCATTCATGCGTGGTCGCACGCTCAACGATTCATTCATCATTCTCGACGAGGCACAGAACACAACGGCCGAACAGATGAAGATGTTCCTGACCCGGCTCGGCTTCGGTTCGCGGATGGTTGTGACCGGCGACATCACACAGATCGACCTGCCAAAGGAGCAGCAGTCGGGCTTGGTTGTCGTAGCCGACGTGCTTAGCGAGATTGACGGAATCGACTTCGTGCGCTTCGGCTCAGATGATGTGGTCCGTCACCGCCTCGTCCAGCGAATCGTCGAGGCCTACGGCGCTTTTGCCGAACGCTCGGCTCCAGACCTGCGCGCCGAGCGCGATCGTCGTAAGGCCTAGAGCCGTCAACGATGATTGAACTCGACTACATCGGCGCCGATCTGGCCGCCGGTCATCCGCCGGAGCCGGAGGTTGACCGCCTTTTAGCGCTCGCCTTCGCCTCAGCTGGGATTGAAGACGGGCACGTCGCAGTCGAGTTCGTCGACGAGCTGCGGATAGCTGAGCTAAATGAAGCCCACCGCGGCAACGAAGGGCCGACCGACGTGCTCTCTTTCCCGGTCGACGGCGATGACGACGGAAGCGGGCCGCGCGAGCTCGGCGACATCATCATCTGCCCCGAGATGACGGAGAATCTGCGCGAAGCGATCGTCCACGGCGCGCTTCACCTAGTGGGGATGGATCACGAAACCGACGACGGCGAGATGTTGGCGCTGCAGGGCGAGATCTGCTCGTGGTGACAAAGGCTGGCTTCGTCGGGCTTGCCGGGCGCCCGAACGTCGGCAAATCAACGCTCGTAAATCAGGTCATCGGCGAGAAGGTTGTGATTGTCTCCGACCGCCCGCAGACAACCCGCCGGGCAATCCGTGGGATCGCGATGCGAGCAGAGACGCAGCTCGTGATGGTCGACCTCCCTGGCTTCCAGCGGCCGCGCGACCTGCTCACCGAGCGGATGCAAAAGCGTGTCGAACGTGAGCTAAGCGACAGCGATGCCGTTCTCTTCGTGCTCAACGGGGAGGAGGGGGTAGGCGCCGGCGACCGCTTCATCGCAGAGCTTCTGAAGCTCAGCTCAAAGCCGGTCTTGATCGCCGTCAACAAGGGCGATCGGCTCAACCGCTCACGCACGATGACATCGCTGCTCGCGGCCGAGGAGCTCGGCTTGGACGCTGAGATCTTCCCGATTTCGGCCAAGACCGGCGACGGCGTTGAGCCGCTTGTCGCCCGGCTCGCTGAGCTGATGCCGGAAGGCCCTTTCCTCTTTGGCGTCGACGATCTTTCCGATCAGCCTTTAGCGATCGAGCTGGCGGAGCTGATCCGCGAGCAGATCCTGCGGCGCACGTTTCAAGAGCTTCCTCACGCCGTCGAGGTAGTCGTCGAGGAGATTGAGGAGCAGCGAGAAGGGCTGCTGCGTATTCGCGCGTTGGCTTGGGTCGAAAGTGAATCGCAGAAGGGAATTCTGGTTGGGCGCGGAGGCAAGATGGTTCGCTCAATCGGCACTGCGGCCCGCGCTGAGATCGAGAAGCGCGTTGGCTCGCAGGTGCACCTCGACCTTTCGGTGCGCGTTCGCCGCAGCTGGCGAACCGACGAGGGCTTGCTCGATCGCCTCGGAATAGATTGATTCGCTAAGCGAGATCGGCGAGCGCTTCGCCGAGCAGCGCGGCGAGCTGCTCGGTCTCATCCGGCCCTACTGCGTGGCTAGTGATTGAAGGCAGTGTCACAATCGAACATCGCGCTCCCTCGCTTAAGCGCTGAAGCTGGTGCTGCTGGTGAACCGAGCGAGCGTGACGAGACTGGATTGCCGCCACGACGCTGCCGCTGACGGCATCGCTGACGGCGGCCAGCTCTTGCAGCGACTGTTCGTCAAGGCCGTCGCCGATCAGGCCGTTGGCGACAATTAGATCGGCGCCGCGCCCGAGCTGCGCAGTCAGAGCAGCCTCAAGCTCCAGTGTTTCGTTGACCGGCGTCTCTTCGAGCGTCGCCACAAGCACGATCGCGCAGCGTTGCTCGTCTGCCAGAAGCGCCTCGACCTCTCTAGCCTGATTAGCGATTGGCCCGACGCGAGCGATCTCGGCGAAGGTCGTTGGTGTTTTTAACATCGCCAGCCCGTGGCCGGACGCTGGTGCATCGAGAATTACAAGCTGGTAGCCGGCTGCCTCGCCGTCCCAGCGTTCGTCGCGGCTTAGCTCGGCTGCCTTCGTGATCGTCAGCAGCTCGCGGCCGCCTGGCGCAGCGTTGATAAAGCCAGCGAAGCTGTTTGAACGTACGGCTAGGTCGAGCAGCGCGCGCGGCCTAATCAGCTTTCCCGCCCATTCGACTAGCGCCAGCTCTGGGTCGATCGTCGTCGTCCAAAGATCAGGCGCCACCTGCTCCTCGCTGCCTGGCGCTCCGGCCGTCGGGTGCCCGACGAGCGCCGGGACGCGGCGTTGGCCCGATACCTCGCAGACGATCGTCTCCTTGCCGCAGCCTGAGGCCACCAAACCGAGCGCCGCAGCGATCGTCGTCTTTCCAACGCCGCCCTTGCCGCTGACGACCATTAGTTCGCAATTTAAGATGTCGTGTTGCCGATTTCTCACCACTCCCTCTAGGTTAGGGGCGTGGGTTTCAGTCCAAACAAGGTCGTAAGCGATTCTTACCGCAGCTGCCGCCGCATGCAGCTGCGCCATGACCCAACCTATTTTGCGGCCACGGCCTGCCTGCCAGCCGAGCGTCGTCCTGCTCTTTACGCTCTCTACGGCTACGTCCGTGGAGCCGACGAGATCGCAGACAACACCGGACTTAACGGCCAGCGCCGCGCCGCGCTAGACGCCTGGCAGGGGGAGCTCGAAGAGGGCCTCACGCGCGGCTATTCGCTCCATCCGGTTATCGGCGCCCTCGTTGATGCCGGGCCGCGCTACGGGATGCCGCTCGGACTCTTGACCGATTACATGGAATCGATGCGCGCTGATTGCGATGAGACGGTTCGGATGCGCAGCCAAGAGCAGCTCGATCGCTACATGGATGGGACGGCTACGGTCGGGCCGGTCGCTGCTCCACTGCTCGATGCCCCAGACAGCGCAATCGCGCTGCTGCGCCGACTTGGCGTTGCCTTTCAGCTGACCAACTTCATCCGCGACGTGCCGATCGATTGGAAGATGGGCCGGATCTACCTCCCAGGTTTGGACGAATCTGACCTCACAGAGCGCACAGCTAGCGCCGCACTGCGCGACCACATCGCCCAGCAGGTGGCGCGGGCGCGCGAGCTATTTGCCGACAGCGAAGGGTTGGCCCAGATGCTGCCATCACCGGTGCGGCCGGGAATCCGCGTTGCACGCGCTGTTTACTTGAGAGTCCTCGACCGCGTCGAAGAGAACGGCTACGACGTCGTCACGCGCTCGAACCGCCTGCGTCCGTGGGAGGCCGTTCAGGCGTCTTCCTGGGCGCTGGTTTCGTGACCGTCCGCGCGACCTCACGTGGCGCGCAGCGAACCTCTCTGGAGGGGACGCGCGCCGAGGTCCTGATCTGCGGAGCAAGTTTTGCCGGGTTAGCGGCAGCTCGAGAGCTGGCGGGGAGCGGTGCCAGCGTTCTGTTGATTGACCGCTACGAGATTGGTGAACGGCAAACGTCGGCCTGTGCCTGCCCAACGCCATGGTTGGACGCGATGGGCGTCAGTGACTCGATCAAACAAGAGCTGCCGTTCATGACCTTCACAACGCCGACTGGCACTGCCCGCTACCGCCTGCCATGGAGCTGGTCGTCGTTCGATTACCGCCAGCTTTGCCAACTGCTCTGGGAGCAGTGCGGTGAAGCGCGCTTTGAGACCGCAAAAGTTGAGTCGGTCGGCGAACCGCGAAGCGACGGTCTAATTGATGTTGTGACCGACCGCGGAACGCTATCGGCGCCGCTCGTCGTCGATGCGCTCGGCTGGAGGCGCGTGCTCAGTAGCCCCCACTATCAACCCCCGCAGGCGCCACTGTCGCGGGGGCTAGAGGTTCATCCAGACCATGACTACTCCGGTGACGCGCTGGACATTTGGATCGAACGATCGATCGTCCGTCGTGGTTACGGCTGGCGCGTGCCCGCCGGCGACGAGGCCCGAATCGGCGTTGGTTCATACGACCCTGGCCAGCACGTAAAAGAGCCCACGGTGGCGCTGGCTGAGCGGCTCGATCGCGACGCCGTCGCCTACCAAGGCAATTGGTTCCCGCATCGTTTGCGGGCCGCTACCGAGGATCAGATCTTCTTCGCTGGCGACAGCGCCGGACATTGCTTCCCGCTCTCGGGCGAAGGAATTCGGACGGCCTTCTACTTCGGCATCGCCTGCGGCCGCGAGCTGCGAGCAGTTGTGGAAGGTAGGCGCGATCGGGCCGCCGCGCTAATCGGATACGAAGCTTTCAACAGTGAACACAAGCGTCCGTTCGCGATCGCGCTCGCACTGCAGCGGTTGATTCCGGCGCTGCCGCCGCGCTTGCTGACGGCGCTGCTCCGAGTGATCGGCAGGAAGGCAATCGTTGATCGTGCATTCGGTTGGTATCTCGACCAGGCCGCACCGCAGTTCGCTGAAGCGCAGTCAGATACGCGTATGCCAGGCCCAAGCTCAGACGCGCCAGCGTTGGTTGGAGCAGAGCGATGACCGCGGAGGAAGGTCAGATCACGATCGAGCCCACCCTCGACGGGGCGCAGCAGCTTGCGGCCGAATACACGCTGGTTCCGCTGCGCCACGAGTTCATCGACGACTGCGAAACGCCAGTATCGGCCTTCCTTAAGCTGCGGGCGTCGGCGCCGTCGGAGCCAGCATTCCTACTCGAATCGGCCGAGCAAGGTCAGCGGATGGGTCGCTACAGCTTCATCGGTATCCGTCCCCGACAGGTGCTCCGCTGGGATCTCGCCGACGGCGGCGATCCCTATGCAACCGCCGCCGAGATGCTCGACGGTTTAAGCCAGGCCCCGCTCGAGCACCTCCCGCCCTTCGCTGGCGGGCTCGTTGGTTACTTCGGCTACGACCTAGTGCGCACCGTCGAGCCTCTCGGTGATCCAAACCCCGACCAGCTAGGTCTGCCCGACATGGCGCTGATGCGCAGCGATGCGCTCGTCGTTTTCGACCACCTCCGCCACACGCTGACGATTCTCGTAAACGCAGTCGCCGAAGACGGACAGCTATCCGAGACGAGCTACGCCGAAGCCTGCGCGACGATCGCCGAAGTGCGCGCGATCTTGGCTGGGCCGCTGCCGGCGCCAAAGCCGAGCGGGCCACCGCGCGACGCGCCGAAGTTCGAATCGAATTTCACGCGTGATGAGTTCGAAGCCGTCGTTGCCAAGATCGTCGACTACATCCACGCTGGCGACGCCTTTCAAGTGGTTCCCTCGCAGCGCTGGACGGCCAAGCTGGAAGTTGACCCCTTTTCGATCTACCGCGGCCTGCGCGTGGTCAACCCAAGCCCCTACATGTATTTCCTTGAGTTTGGAGATTTTCAGGTCGTCGGTGCCAGCCCTGAGCCTCTCTTAACGGTCAACGGCAGGGCGGCTTCGACGAGGCCGATCGCCGGTACCCGCGCCCGCGGCGCAACCGCCGCAGAGGATCTTGAACTGGCCAACGGGCTACTGGCCGACGAGAAGGAATGCGCCGAGCACGTGATGCTCGTCGACCTCGGCCGCAACGACCTCGGTCGCGTGTGCCAGTACGGCTCAGTCGTTGTTGACAGCCTGATGCAGGTAGAGACTTACTCCCACGTGATGCACATCGTCTCGTCGGTTTCGGGGACCTTGCGGCCTGAAGTCGGCGCGCTTGATGCGCTGCGCGCGATCCTTCCCGCCGGCACGCTCTCCGGCGCGCCGAAGGTCCGCGCGATGCAGATCATCGATGAGGTCGAACCAGTCAAACGCGGCGGTTATGGCGGCGCGATTGGCTACCTCAGCTATGGCGGCGATTTGGACACCTGCATCCACATCCGCACCGTCGTCTGCCGCGACGGCGAGGTCCATGTGCAGGCCGGCGGCGGCACCGTCGCCGATGCCAGTCCGCAGTATGAGTACGAGGAGTCGGTCAATAAGGCCAAAGCCGTCATTGGCGCGATCGAGTTGGCTACAAATCAGCCTGGCTGGTGGTAGGAACGATGCGAACGCTAGTAATCGACAACTACGACTCCTTTACCTACAACCTCGTCCAATACCTCGGTCAGCTCGGCGCTGAGGTTGAGGTCGTGCGCAACGACCGCGCAACGGTCGACGAGCTGCTGGAAAATAAGCCAGAGCGCGTGGTGCTTTCACCTGGCCCTTGCACACCCGACGATGCCGGAATCACGCTTGAAGCTGTGCGTCGATTTCCCGAGGCGGGCATCGCGACGCTCGGGGTCTGCCTCGGCCACCAGGCCTTGGTCCAAGCCTTCGGCGGCAGCGTCGTTCGTCACGAGCCGGTCCACGGCAAGACGACGACGATCGAGCACGACGGGAAGACGCTTTTTACCGGCCTGCCCTCGCCACTAACGGTTGGTCGCTACCACTCGCTGATCGCGGCCGACTCTGATCTGCCTGAGTGCTTTGATGTGTCGGCAAGGGGAGACGGGCTTGTGATGGCCGTCCGTCACCGCGAGTTACCGGCCGAGGGGGTCCAGTTTCACCCCGAGTCGGTGCTCACCGAGGACGGGCTGAAGATCGTTGAGAACTTCCTCACTGGAGCAGGGCGCTAATGGCAAAGTCGGCGCTGGAGCAGGCAAATGAAGCGCTCGCGGCAGGCGAGGACCTAAGCCAAGAGCAAGCCGCTCAGGCGCTTGCCGTGATCATGGCTGGCGAGGCCAGCGACGATCAGATCTCAGCGCTACTGCTTGGACTGAAGGCAAAGGGCGAAACCGTCGATGAGTTGGCCGGCTTGGCGGAGACGATGCGTGCGTTCGCTACGGCCGTAAAACCGCAGCGCAAGGACCTGCTCGACACCTGCGGTACGGGCGGCGGCCGGCAGACCTTCAACATCTCGACGACCGCAGCTTTGATTGCCGCTGGTGCCGGATGTGCAGTCGCAAAGCACGGCAACCGAACCGCGACAGGGCTGAGTGGATCGGCCGACGTGCTTGAGGCGTTGGGGGCCGAGTTCGAGCTCTCCCCCGAGGACGAGGCGAGCTTGATCGACGAGGTCGGCTTCGGCTTCATGTTCGCTCCCGCTCACCATGGCGCGACGCGATATGTGGCGCCGGTCCGCAAGACGCTCGGGGTGTCGACGATCTTCAACCTGCTCGGTCCGCTGACGAACCCCGCGTCGGCGCGCAGGCAGCTAATCGGAGTACCTCAGCCGGCAGCCATTGAACTCGTCGCGGGAGCTCTTTCGCGCCTAGGTACCGATCATGCGTTGATTGTGTCCAGCGAAGATGGGCTAGACGAGATAAGTACATCGGCCCCAACTCAAGTGGCTGAACTCAAAGGGGGCGAGATCCGCCGCTACAGCTTGACGCCTGAGCAGTTCGGCATCGAGCCCGCTAGCGACGAGCAGCTCCGTGGCGGTGACCCGCTGCAGAACGCAGGAATCATCTCCGCGATCTTAAGCGGCGAGCAAGGCCCCCAGCGCGAGGTCGCCGCGCTTAACGCTGGGGCTGCGATCTACGTTGCCGGCCGCGCTCAGTCAATTGAGCAGGGGCTCGAAGTCGCGCGACGAACGATCGATTCCGGCGAGGCTATGTCGACGCTCGACCGCTTCCTAGAGCGCTGCGTCGCGCTTTCATCAAGATGACAGTCCTCGACGAGATACTCGCTTCAACCCGATTAGCAGTCGCGCATCGCCGCGAGCAGCTACCGCTAGCCGAGCTTGAAGCGCAGCTCGATCGCCGCGGGCCCGATCGGCCGTTCGCCGAAGCGCTCGCACGGCCGGGGCTTTCGGTGATCGCTGAATTCAAGCGTTGCTCGCCGGCGCGAGGTCAAATTCGCCCAGAAGCGTCGGTTGACGAAATTGTCTCCGCCTATCAACGCGGCGGCGCTGCGGCGCTCTCAATCCTCACCGAGGAGCCTAATTTCGGCGGCTCACTCGAAGACCTAATCGCAGCTCGCAGTGCAAGCAATCTGCCGATTCTGCGCAAAGATTTCATCGTCGATCAATACCAGCTCGTTGAGTCAGCTCTGAGTGGAGCGGACGCGGTCCTGCTGATCGCCGCGGCGCTCGAGCCGCGGCTGCTCGAATCTCTTTATGGCGGGGCGCTCGAGCTCCAGCTGGACGTGCTAGTCGAGGTCCACAACGAGCAGGAATTGGAGGCCGTACTGGAGCTAGTCGACCCGGACCTGATCGGCATCAACAACCGCGATCTGCACGACCTCAGCGTCGACGTCGAGCGTACGCATTCGCTGCTGGCCGACATTCCAGCCGGAAAGACGGTTGTCAGTGAGTCAGGCCTAAGTCAGCGCCAGCAGCTCGTCGAGCTTGAGCGGGTCGGTGTTGATGCGGCTCTGATTGGTGAATCGCTGCTCGCAAGCGACGACCCTGCGGCAGCACTCCAAGCGCTGACCGGCGGCCATGACGCTGACCCAGCTTGATCCGGGCACTAGAGACTTAACAAACTCTTTAGCGAGCCTTCAGAGAGCAACGCTTCAATCCAGCAGATGAAAACATCACGCTCAACATGGTTGATCGCCGGCACAGCCGGCCTACTCGGCGCCGTTACTGCGCTTGTCGCGGCTGCGGTTTTAGGACTCGGTGGCGGGTCGGCTACGACGACTGTCGTCCAGCAGGGCTCTGGTGGCCTCGTTAAGACGGTGAGTTCTGGTGGATCGATGACTCCGCGAGAGATCTACAAGCGCGACTCCAAAGGCGTTGTATTCATCACTGCTGACGTCGTCAAGAAGCAGTCCAACATCTTCGGAGCCCCGGAGTCTCAGACCGGTAAGGCGACCGGATCGGGCTTCGTAATTGACAACCGTGGAACGATCCTTACTAACGCTCACGTGGTAGACGGTGCGAAAAATGTGACGGTTCGTTTTCCAAACGACAAGACCGTCGACGCGAAGATTCTCGGCGCCGACCGCTCGTCGGATATCGCTGTGCTTCAGATCGATCCGAGCGGGCAGGATCTGTCCCCGCTTCGCCTCGCTTCCGCTAGGGACGTAGAGGTTGGAGACCCGGTTGTCGCGATCGGTAACCCTTTCGGCCAGGCGTTCAGCCTCACGACAGGCGTCGTTTCGGCCAAGCAGCGTTCGATCGAAGGGCTCAACGGCTTTGCGATCAATGACGTCATTCAGACCGACGCAGCAATCAACCCAGGCAACTCGGGTGGGCCGCTGATCGATAGCGCCGGTGACGTCATTGGCATCAACTCTCAGATCGAAACTGGTGGTAGCGGCGGCGGTAACGTTGGCATTGGCTTTGCGGTTCCAATCGACACGGCGCGCAAGCTATTGCCAGGGCTGCGCCAAGGAACCGTCAATACCGGTTATCTAGGGATCTCTTCGCTCTCAATCACGCCCGAGCTAGCTCCGCTGAACCTTCCGGTTGACGAGGGAGTTCTAATCGAGACCGTTAACCCAGGCAGCCCGGCCGCTAAGGCTGGAATCAAGGGCGGAACGGTGCCAGCCAAGCTCGACGGACAGTCTCTGAAGATCGGTGGCGACATCATCCAGAAGATCGACGGGCGTCCGATGCGAACCTCGCTTGCGCTATCAACCTATGTCGCCTCGAAGAAGGCCGGAGACCAGATCGAGATCCAGTTGCTCAGAGGCGGCAAGGAGAAGCAGACGGTTAGCGTCACGCTTGGTCGCAGGCCGCAGCAGAGCGTCAAGGCGCCTTAGTTTCAGGCCGCCTTCTCGAGGCTGCGATTATGTGGGCGTGAGCAGCGCACCGCGCATAAAGATCTGTGGCATCACAAACCTCGCCGACGCCGAACTAAGCGCCGAGCTGGGCGCTTGGGCTGTCGGCTGCATCATGTGGGCGGGGTCGGCTCGTCGCTGTGAAGAATCTGACGCCCGCGTGATCGCTAGGCGCCTGCATCGGCAGGTAGAGATCTGCGGCGTCTATGTCAATCCAACGCTCGACGAGGTAGCTGGGCAAGTTGACGCGCTCGGCTTCACGATGGTTCAGCTGCATGGCGACGAAGGTCCGTCGTTCTGTGAGGAGCTGCGCAGACGAACAGGCGCAAAGGTGATCAAGGCGATGCAAGTGGTATCAGGCGAACAGTTCAATGACCTTGAGCGTTTTCACCACGTCGACTACCACCTGCTCGATACCGACCACCCGGAGCTTCGTGGCGGCACCGGCGAAAGCTGGGACTGGTCTCTGGCAGCGGCACGGCATTCAAAGATCCCGCTGATTCTGAGCGGTGGCCTAGACGCTTCAAATGTCGCAAGGGCGATTGAAGTGGTCCACCCGTTCGCAGTCGATAACGCCAGTGGAACAGAGCAGTCGCCCGGGATCAAGGATGCCGCGAAGATGCTTGCCTTCGTCGATGCAGTCGCCTCGACTGCGCCCGCCGTCAGCCCGGAGCTCTCGGCATGAGTGCGACTGACGTTGAGCACCGATTTGGCCCCTACGGCGGTCAATATGTCCCCGAGACGCTGATGCCAGCGCTCGCCGAACTGGAAGCAGCTTGGCTGAGCGCCTGCGCCGACGATCGCTTTCAGGCTGAACTAAGCAGGCTGCTGTGCGACTACGCGGGGAGGCCGACGCCGCTCTACCGAGCTGAGCGACTGAGCGCTGCGGCTGGTCGGACGATCTACCTCAAGCGCGAGGACCTGCTCCATACCGGCGCACACAAGATCAACAACGCGCTGGGTCAGGCGCTCCTAGCGGTTCGGATGGGGAAGCGTCGAATCATCGCCGAAACTGGCGCCGGGCAGCATGGCGTCGCTTCGGCGACCGCTGCCGCGCTGCTCGATCTCGAGTGCGTTGTCTACATGGGCGTCGAGGACATCCGCCGCCAAGCCCCGAATGTGCAACGGATGGGATTACTTGGAGCGAGCGTCGTGCCTGTAGAAGCTGGTGCGGGTACGCTCAAAGAGGCGGTCTCGGAGGCAATCCGTGACTGGGTGACGAACGTTGCTGACAGCCACTACATCATCGGCTCGGCGGTCGGGCCGGCGCCATATCCTGCAATTGTTCGCAACCTTCAACGCTGTATCGGTGATGAGGCGCGCGCTCAGATCCTCGAATCTGAAGGTCGCTTGCCTGACCGCGTGATCGCCTGCGTCGGTGGCGGGTCCAACGCGATCGGGGCCTTCACCGCCTTTGTCGCTGATGATGACGTTCAGCTGATCGGCGTCGAGGCTGCCGGCGAGGGTCTCGAAAGCGGCCGCCACGGAGCGCCGTTGACCGCTGGCGGCCGGCCGGGCGTGCTTCACGGTTCGCTTAGCGCGCTGCTTCAAGACGACGAAGGTCAGATCGCTGAGGCTCACTCAGTTTCAGCCGGGCTCGACTATCCAGGTTCAGGCCCCGAGCACGCATGGTTGCGTGACAGTGGTCGCGCGACCTACGTTGCCGTCAGCGACGATCAGGCACTTGCCGCCTTTGAAAGGACGGCGCAGCTCGAAGGGATCATTCCCGCGCTCGAACCGGCCCATGCGATCCACTACGCGCTCAACGTCCCGAGCGAGTCAGAGCTCGACCTGCTCTGCCTCTCGGGCCGGGGCGACAAAGACCTCGCAGAGGTTCTCAAACTGCTCGGCCGCGCATGAGCGGTGCAGAGCGCATTGCCGCGGCCTTCAGCGGCCGCGCGGGCCGCGCGGCCTTGATGCCCTATTTGGTGGGTGGCTTCCCGGACCTAGCAACCTCGCTGGGCATCGCGAATGGATATGTCGACGGCGGTGCTGACCTAATCGAACTCGGAGTGCCATTTTCGGACCCTCTCGCCGACGGGCCGGTTATCCAGAGCGCTGCTAGCGCGGCGCTGTCAGCTGGCGCCACGCTCGATCGCGTACTCGGCATCGCCACTGAAATCGCGGAGCGCGTGCCGGTCGTGCTGATGTGTTATTCAAACGTGATTTTGGCTCGCGGAACCGACCGCTTCGTAAACGAAATCGCGGCTGGCGGAGTGAGCGGGCTGATTGTCCCCGATCTGCCGCTCGAAGAAGCCCCGGTTGTGGCAGCCAGCTGCGCCGCCAATCAGGTCTCATTCGTGGCGATAGCCGCTCCAACGAGCACCGATCAGCGACTGGTTGCGATTGGCGCGGCGACTGAGGGTTTTCTCTATGCGGTTGCCGTCTCTGGAACGACCGGTGAGCGCGAGCATGACACTCTCTACGCCGACGTTCTCGCGCGCGTCCGTGCGCATACCGACGCCCCGGTGGCGCTCGGGTTTGGCATTTCAACGCCGCAGCAAGCGAGCGCCGCTGCTGACGCTGGCGCCGACGGAGTGATCGTTGGCAGTCGCCTAGTCCGCGAAGCGACCGAGTCAAGCGACCCTGCCGCCGCCTGTCAGCTACTCGTCGAGCAATTCGCGCAGGCGCTCCGCTAAGATTTCTCAACCATGGGAATCGTCCTCGCAACCACCTTCGCGCTCTCTCTCTGGATCATCCTCACCTCTTTCGGCGTCAGCTCATTTGACGGCATCATGCTGGCGCTCGTGATCATCCTGCTGGCCGCTGGCGCGAGGGTCCTGGGCCGCTCGGTTGGCTCGGTTGGTCCCGGTTCGCGCGACTGAATAAGCGTCTACGCTGGGCCGCTGCTGCGGCAACCTACAATCAGTCGGGCGTGAGACTCACTTCGACCTACCGGATCGCTCCGCTCGCCTTTTTACTGTTTTGTGCGACTGCGCTTTCCGGCTGCGCAGCGCTCAGTCACGATCCGCCTGAGCTAATCACGCTTTCAAACAAGCTGAAAGTAGTCACTAGCGCGCCGCTCAGTGGCGCCCAACAGGCCGACGGCGAGGCGATGGTCAATGGTGAGAGGTTGGCGCTGGCCGATGCACACGGGGTCGTTGGCGCTTACACAGTTTCGCTCGTCGTACTCAATTCGGTCGAGCCACAAGGGCAGCGTTGGTCGAAGGGCCAAGTGGCAGAAAACGCTGCGCTTGCCGTAGCGGATCTTGATGCCGTCGCTTACATTGGCGAGAGCGGCGCGCTCGCCAGTCAGGTCTCGCTGCCAATTACTAATCAAGGGCAGCTGCTGCAAGTCTCGCCTAGCGACTCTTACTCGGGTCTGACTGAGGCGAACTTCGCCGCAAGCGACGAACCGGGCCGCTATTCACCCTCGGGCAAGCCCAACTTTGGCCGCATCGGGGCAAGTCAGCTGCGCGAGGCCGAGGCTGAGGCTCGCCTCCAGCACCAGCAAGGATGCGCCACAACTTTGATTCTCGGCGGATCCTCATCGGAGCAGCTCGTCGCTTCCCGCTCTCTTGCCGCAGCGCTGAAGAGCGAGTCGGTAGCTGTCGCAGGATTGGAGCCGCTGGGATCGCCGCTTGCCAGCGCCTCGTCTGTCGCAGCGAGGGTTGGTCGTTCCCGCGCCGACTGTCTCTTCTACGCCGGCCCCGCTGACCGCGGGGGAGCACAATTGCTTAGCTCGTTGAAGCGGGCAGCGCCGGCGCTGAAACTGTTCGCTGGACGCGACCAGGCGACGCTACTGTTCGCGCGCAGCTTAAGCGGTTCGGCTCGGCGCTCGATCCTCTTCACGGCGCCCGCGCCCGATCTGGCCAGATTGAAGGGCCCTGCCGCCGAGCTGGCCAGCCGCTACCGCAGGAGCTTTGGTAGCGCGATTGTCACTGAGGCTCTCTACGGTTACGAAGCGATGTCCGTCGTGCTCGACTCAATCGCACGCGCGGGTACGCACGCGCGTAACCGCACCAGCGTCATCACCGCCTTCCGCGCCACCAGTGCGCGGGATTCGGTGGTTGGGCGCTACTCGGTCGGGACAGGCGGCAATTCGACGCTCAGCAGCTTTGTCGTCTTGCGCGTGGTAGGCGGCGCGCTAGTGGCCTCGCCTGGCCTGAGTGCCGCTATCAGGCGCTGATTGGTGCTTCAGCGAGAGAGCGCGGATTTCAGCGCGGCACCTAATTCAGGCTCAATGAAGCTGTAGCCGTTAGCCAAGGCGACGGCGGGAACCGCGCGCTGGCCCTCGGTCACAAGTTCGGCCATCGCCCCGTAGCGGGCGCGGATCGCGAAAGCCGGTACGGGCAAAAGCGACGGCCGGCCAAGCGCCTTGCCGAGCGCTTTAGAGAACGCGGCGTTCGTAACTGGGGTGGGAGCCGAGCCATTGACGGGGCCGCTCCAATCGGGCGAATCGAGTGCTGCAAGGTAGAGCCCGACAATGTCATCGATGTGAATCCATGGCATGTACTGCTTCCCGCCTGCGACTGGGCCGCCGACGCCGGCCTTGAAGGGAGTCAGCATAGTTTTCAGCGCGCCTCCGCTGGCATCGAGGACGATTCCGGTACGAATCAGCACCACGCGCATCGCTAGAGCTTCGCCGGCCATCGCTTCGCGTTCCCAGGCAACGCAAACCTTGGCTAGGAAGTCGCTGCCAGCTGGCGTCTTCTCGTCTACGACATCGTCGCCGTGTTTGCCGTAGTAGCCAACGGCCGAGGACGAAACTAGAACCGTTGGAGGCTGGTCGGCGCTGGCAATTCCGGCGATCAGGTTACGCGTGCCCAGTTCGCGGCTTTCAAGGATTGCTTCTTTTGCCTGCGCGCTCCAGCGCTGCGCGACAGGTTCGCCGGCGAGATTGATCACGGCGTCACGCCCACTCAGGGCCTCGCTTGGGGCGGGGCCGCTCGTTGAGTCCCAAGCTACCGCTTCAACGCCGAGCTGCGCAGCCGCTCGCTTGGGGTTGCGTGAGAGCACCGTTACTTCGTCACCGCGGGCCTGCAGCGCCTCAACAAGACGCGCTCCAATTAGGCCGGTGGCACCTGTGATTGCGATCTTCATAGAGCCGTCCTCTAAAGGGTTTGCAAAGGGTTACGGAGCAACGCTACTTATGGGCTACGGAGCGCTTCGACATCAGACGCCGCAAAGCCGATCGTGTTGCGCTCGGCCTGCGCGGCGCCGCTCGCCCGGGCCTCGGCTGCGACCGCGTCGGCGACGGCCGGCGCAACGTCGCGGTTGAAGCAGGAGGGAATGATGTACTGCTCATCGAGTTGGTCGTCGGTGACTATCTGCGCGATCGCGTGCGCGGCGGCCATCTTCATCGCTTCCGTGATCTGTTCGGCTCGAACGTCAAGCGCGCCACGGAATACGCCAGGAAAACAGAGCACGTTGTTGATCTGGTTTGGGTAGTCGGAGCGCCCCGTTGCGATGATCCGCGCATACGGCGCAGCCTCCTCGGGCGAAACTTCGGGGTTGGGATTGGCCATCGCGAAGATCATTGGATCTGGTCGCATCGTCGCCAGCGCCGAGGCGTCGATCACCTTCGCGCCCGAGAGGCCGATCATCAGATCGGTGCCGGCGATTGCATCGGTTGGGCTGCCACTGATCTGCTCGGGGTTGGTCTGCTCCGAATACCAGCGCTTGATCGGCGTCATCGTGCCGTCGAGGTAGTCGGCGCGCGCGGTGCTGAGCGCGCCTTGGGAGTCGCAGCCGATGATTTCGCGCACACCTGCTTCCATCAGGATCTTCGTCACGGCCACTCCGGCGGCGCCGAGGCCGATCACGAGCACGCGTAGGTCTTTTAGGTCGCGGCCGGTCAAACGGCAGGCGTTGAGCAGCGCGGCGAGGACGACGACCGCGGTGCCATGCTGGTCATCATGGAAGACCGGGATATCGAGCGAGGCCTTTAGCCGCTCCTCGATCTCAAAGCAGCGCGGAGCAGAGATGTCCTCAAGGTTGATGCCGCCGAAACCTGGCGCGATTCGCTCAACGGTTTCAACGATCTCGTCTGTGTCTTTCGTGTCGAGGCAGATTGGGAAGGCGTCAACGCCGGCGAATTCTTTGAACAGCATCGCCTTGCCCTCCATCACCGGCATCGCAGCGCGTGGGCCAATGTCGCCAAGACCAAGGACCGCTGTGCCGTCGCTGACAACGGCGACGGTATTGCGCTTGATTGTGTACTGGAACGCGCGCTCAGGATCTTCATGGATCGCGCTGCAGACGCGCGCAACGCCCGGGGTGTAGGCCATCGATAGATCGTCTCGGGTTTTCAGCGGGTGACGGTTGTGCTGCTCGATCTTGCCGCCGACGTGCATCTGGAAGGTGCGGTCTGTCGTGTCGATCACGCGCGCGCCGTCAACAGCTTCGATCGCTTCGACGATCGCTGTCCATTGCTCGGCGCCAGCCGCATTCACGGTTACGTCGCGGATCAGGTGCTGGTCGGCCTCGACTAGTTCGATCGCGCCGATTGTTCCGCCGGCGTCGCCGATCGCGCTGGCAACGCGCCCGAGCATGCCGGGGACGTCTTCGATCTCGATCCGGATCGTCAAGCTGTACTGGGCTGAAGGTGTTGAACTCACGGAGCGTGAGTGTATGAAGGTTGGGTGGCCACCGGCGTGCCGACTGCTGCGGTAGCGTCAGCACTCGTGGCCAAGACGCTCTACCTGATCGATGGCAATAGCCTCGCCTATCGGGCCTTCTTTGCTCTGCCCGACACGATCTCTACCTCAAAGGGCCAGCCAAGCAATGCGATCTTTGGCTTCGCTTCGATGTTGGTCAAGCTTTTCACCGAGTACGGCAATAACCCGACGATTGTCTGTTGGGATCGGGGCACCTCGGGGCGCAAAGAGCTTGACCCGCGCTACAAGGCAAACCGCCCCTCAAAGCCTGACCTGCTGCGTGAGCAGTGGCCTCACTTTGCGCCGATCGTAGAGGCCTTCGGCTGGCACAACGTCGACGTCGACGGCTTCGAAGCTGACGATGTGATCGGTTCACTGGCGGAGATTGCGCGCACAGCAAGTGTCCCAGTGCCGGTCGTGATTGTCACCGGCGACCGCGACTCGTTCCAGCTGATCGACCCGGCCGGTGATGTGACAGTGATGGCGACTGCACGCGGCATTACCGAGACGAAGTTTTACGACTACGAAGGCGTGATCGAGCGCTACGGCATTGCGCCTGAGCTAATCCCCGACTTCTACGGCCTGAAAGGTGATTCGTCCGACAACATTCCGGGCGTTCCAGGAATCGGTGACAAGACTGCGGCGACGCTGCTGCAGGAGTTTGGTTCGCTAGAGAAGATCCTCGCCAGCGTCGACGAGATCAGCGGCGCAAAGCGCAAAGAGAATCTGACCAATTTCGCTGCTGATGCCCGACTGAGCAAGGAGTTGGCGACAATTCAGCGCGACGTGCCGCTTGAGATCGACCCGCTGGCGATCGCGGCGGAGGAGAGCGAGCCGAGCCGCGCGAAGCTGCGCGAGGTCTTTATTGAGTTTGAGCTGCGCGATCCACTGCGGCGGATTGAGGCAGAGCTTGGCCCGCCCGAGGAGGGCTCAGACGAGGAAGTAGCGCCGGCTATCGAGGCGGAGCCTGCGCTGGCAGTCACGGTTGAGGTCAGCTCGCTAGCTAAGGCCGTCGCGCTAGGCAAGCCGAGCGTGCCGCTGGCAATTGCCGCGACCGCCCCCGAGATGGAAGACGGAGAGCTGTTCGCCCGCGTGCAAGATTGGCGCTTCGCCGCTTACTGCGACGGGCAGGCGATTGTCGGCGAGCTGGCCGATCCCGCCGAACTGGCTGTCGCGCTTGGTGATCGGCCGGTGATCGTCCACGACGCTAAGGCGCTGGGCGTCGTTCCCGCAGTCGTCTCACACGACACCCTTTTGGCCGCCTATCTGCTTGAGCCTTCGCGCCGCAGCTTTGTGCTCGACGAGCTCTGCGAAGAAGCTGGTATCGCGATCTCGCTCGATGACGCCGGCGCCCGCGAAGTGGCGCTTACTTCGCTGCTAGCAGCGCGCCAACGGCTGATGCTCGAAGAGCGCGGCGAGCTAGATCTGCTCGACACGATTGAGCTGCCGTTGATCCCGGTGTTGCGGTCGATGGAGCTAGCCGGGGTGAGGCTTAATACCGAAACCCTGGCCGAGATCGCCGCTCGCGTCAGAACCGAGATTGCAAGCCTCGAGCAGCAGATCTGGCAGCTCGCGGGAGAGGAGTTTGTGATCGCCTCGCCTCAGCAGCTCAGCGCGATCCTGTTTGAGAAGCTCGAGTTGACGAAGAAGCGCAAGGGCAAGACCGGCTATTCGACCGATGCCCGAGTGCTCCAATCGATCCGCGACGAACACGAGATCATTCCGGTCGTCGAGCGCTGGCGTGAGCTAAACCAGCTTTCGAAGACCTACCTAGAGGCACTGCCGGCGCTCGTTGACGAGCAGAGCCGTATCCACACAACCTTTGTCCAGGCGGCTACCGCAACCGGTCGCCTTGCCTCGATCAATCCAAATATGCAGAACATTCCAGTTCGCACCGAGCTTGGACGCGAGATTCGAGGCTGCTTTGAAGCGGCGCCGAAGTTGGCGCTGCTTTCGGCCGATTACTCGCAGGTTGAGCTGCGCCTGCTCGCACACGTCGCCGAAGAGCAGGTGCTGATGGACATATTCAGCGCAGGCGAGGACGTCCACACGGCAACGGCGCGCGAGGTCTTCGGCGTCTCAGAGGATGAGATCGACTCCGGGATGCGCTCGAAGGCGAAGATGATCAACTATGGAATCGTCTATGGCCTCGGCGATTACGGGCTCGCCGATCGACTCAACATCTCGCGCGGGGAAGCACGCGAGTTCATCGATGCCTACCTAAATCGCTTCGGCAAGATCCGCCATTTCATGGACCAAACCGTTGAGAAGGCGACAGACGAGGGTTTCGTGACGACGCTCTTCGGGCGCCGCCGCAACATTCCTGAGCTGCGCTCAACAAACGGGCAGACGCGCGCGCTGGGCGAGCGCTTGGCGCTAAACACGATCGTTCAAGGGACAGCCGCCGACGTGATGAAGCTGGCGATGATCGATGTTGCCGTCGCGCTCGCGGCAACCGATCTAAAGACCGAGATGATCCTCACAATCCACGACGAACTGCTCTTTGAGGGGCCAAAAACCGAGCAGAAAGAGCTGACAGCACTAGTTGAAGTAGGGATGATTGCTCCATGGGGAGAGCGCCAGCCAGCGCTGGCCGTTGATATCGGCACGGGACGGACGTGGCTGGAGGCGAAGTAATACCGCTAACCTTGCCGTTCAATGACAACCACATCTACCGACCAGTCCCCTGAAATCGACGTTGAATCGCAGGTTGTGCCCGGAAGCGACGGGATGCTGCTTGAGATCGACGGTCAGATCGTCCCCAACTACGCAGCAACCTTCACAACGTTCAACGAAGGTGAGGTCGTCTCCGGCCGCGTAGTCCAGATCGACAAAGACGAAGTCCTCGTCGACGTCGGCTTCAAGAGCGAGGGAGTGATCCCCTCAGCCGAGCTTTCGATCCGCAAGAGCATCGATCCCGGCGAAGAGGTTGAGCTCGGCGAAGAGATCGACGTGCTGGTTCTCACAAAGGAGGATCAGGAAGGTCGTCTGATCGTCTCCAAGAAGCGCGCACGCTTCGAGAAGGCTTGGCGCCGCATAGAGGCCGCCGCAGAAACCGGCGAAGCAGTCGAGGGAACAGTCATCGAGGTCGTCAAGGGCGGCTTGATCATCGACCTCGGCATCCGCGGCTTCCTGCCCGCCTCTCTAGTTGACATCCGCCGCGTTGCGGAGCTCGACGAGTTCCTCCACACGAAGATCATTTGCAAGGTGATCGAGATCAACCGTCAACGCAACAACGTCGTCCTATCGCGCCGTGCTGTGCTCGAAGAGGCGCGCAAGGGCCAGCGCCAAGAGATTCTCGATCAGCTCCAGCCGGGGCTCGTTGTCGAAGGCCAGATTTCGAACATCGTTGACTTTGGCGCCTTCGTCGACCTCAACGGCATCGACGGCCTGATCCACATCTCGGAGATTTCGTGGTCGCACGTCAATCATCCGCAAGAGGTGCTCGAGATCGGCCAGACCGTTCAGGTCAAGGTGCTTGAGATCGACCGCGAGCGCCAGCGCATTTCGCTTGGCCTGAAGCAGACTCAGGACGATCCGTGGCAGCGCGTCGTCGACACCTACAACGTCGGTGACGACCTTGAGGGGACGGTCACGAAGGTCGTCACCTTCGGAGCCTTCGTCGAGATCCTCGACGGCGTTGAGGGGCTCGTCCACATCTCAGAGCTCGCAGCCCACCATGTCGAGAACCCGCGCGAAGTAGTCCAGCCGGGCGACGAGATCAAGGTCAAGGTGCTCGAAGTAGATGATGAGCGCCGCCGCCTCTCACTCTCGGTCAAGCGCGTCGAGGGCCAGATCCTCTCGGCCCACACAGGCAATCTTGAGTTCCCTGAAGAGGACGCGGCAATCGAAGCTCCCGCCGACCTTGTTGTTCCGGTCATCGATGAAGAGCTGCTCGCCGCTGGCTCACCGGCCGAGGCTGCCGCTGAAGCTGAGGTGGTCGCGGAGGCGAACGAGATCGAGGCCGAGGCCGCCGCCGAGGCCGAGACGGAGACGGAAGTCGTCGCCGAGGCAGAGGTAGAAGTCGCCGCCGAGACGGAGACAGAGGCGGCGACAGAAGTGGCCGCCGAGACTGAGGCAGACGGCGACGCCGAAGTCGAAGTCGAAGCTCCTCCTGCGAAACCGCAGGACTGAATTTGGCGGCGTTGCGCTGACCGATTCAGCTCCCGTCCCCTTCGTAGGCCTGACCGGGGGTATGGGGTCAGGCAAGAGCACTGCGCTCGAAGCGCTCGAGCGGCTCGGCGCGCTGACGCTCTCGGCCGACGAAGTAGTCCATTCGCTCTACGAGCAGCAGCATGTTGTCGACCAGCTGGTCGATCGCTGGGGCGCTGTGGTTGCACCGGCGGGCGCTGTCGATCGCGCCGCTCTGGCACGGCTCGCGTTCGCTGACGAGCAGCAGCGTGCTTGGTTGGAGGGGCTTATCTGGCCTTTGGTCGCTGCGCAGGTCGCCGCGTTTCGCGAAGGGTCGGTCGTCCACACCCCACCTCCGCCCGCTGCCGTCGTTGAGACGCCGCTGCTCTTTGAAGCTGGAATGGAGGGGATCTACGACGCGACGATTGCCGTCATCGCTAACGAGGAGCTGCGCCGCGAGCGTGCCGCGGGCCGCGGCCACGAGGCCCTCGATGAGCGCAACGCGCGCCAGCTAAGCCAGCAGCAGAAGGCCGATCGCGCCACCTACGTCGTCATCAACGACGGAACGCCAGCCGAGCTGGAGGCTGAACTGTCGCTGATTCTCGAACGGCTAGCGGGGTGAATGCAGCCGGCAGTCGGCGTCGACGCAGGTTGTGGCCTGTGATCGCGTTCGTCGTCGTCGCGCTCCTGTTCGTGGCAGCGCTGAGCGGGCTCGACGCGCTCAAAGGCGTCGACAAGGCGGTAACGGAGATCACATACCCGCTCCGGCACGAGGACATCATCCGCCAGCAGGCGAAGGCCAAGAGGCTCGACCCGGCGCTGGTCGCAGCGGTTATCTACGCCGAGTCGGGATTTGTGTCGGGGCGGACCTCACCTGCTGGGGCGGAGGGGTTGATGCAGATCACGCCTGAGACAGCGCGCGACATCGCTCGCCGTTCGGGCGGGACGGCGTTCACTCTCGAGGACCTGGCGACGCCGCAGATCAACATCGCTTACGGCTCATACCTGCTGCGCGAACTGCTTGATCGGTATGACGGTGACGTGGACGCTGCGCTGGCTGCCTACAACGCTGGCCCGGGCAACGCTGACAAGTGGGGCGGCTCGCAGCTGAACGCTGAGGAGATCCCGTTCCCCGAGACGCGCGCCTACGTTGAGAAGGTCTTGACGGCGCAGGCCGAATACCGCGCGCGCTACAACAAGGAGCTTGGACCAGCGCCTTAGGCTGGGGATACTCTTGCGCTGATGCCTCCCTTCCGCCTCGACAGCGCATTCACGCCGGCAGCCGACCAGCCGGCGGCGATCGACGCTATTTCAGCGGCGATTGAGGCAGGCGAGCGCAACACAACGCTGCTAGGCGCAACCGGCACCGGCAAGACGATGACTATGGCCGGTGTCGTCGAGCGGGTTCAGCGGCCGACGCTGGTGATGGCGCACAACAAGACGCTCGCCGCGCAGCTTTGTAATGAATTCCGCACCTTCTTCCCCGACAACGCGGTCGAGTACTTCGTTAGTTACTACGACTACTACCAACCTGAGGCGTACGTCCCGTCGAAAGACCTCTTCATCGAGAAGGACTCGGCTATCAACCAAGAGGTTGACCGCCTCCGCCATGCGGCGACGGCGGCGCTCTTTGCTCGCCGAGACGTATTGATTGTTGCCAGCGTCTCAGCGATTTACGGCATGGGCTCGCCAGAGACCTACGACAACAACGTTCAGATTCTGCGCCAAGGCGAGAGCGTTGATCGTGACGCGCTGCTGCGCAAGCTGGTCGCGATTCAGTACACGCGCAACGACGTCGCGCTAACGCGCGGCACCTTCCGCGTCCGCGGCGAGGCGCTCGAGGTCTTTCCTGCCTACGCCGAGAGCGCATACCGAGTAACGCTCTTTGGTGACGAGGTCGAGCGACTGCAGCAGTTCGATCCGCTGACCGGAGAGCTGCTCGAGGACGGCCTCGAACACGTCGCCGTTTGGCCCGCAACCCATTACAACGTCGAGGAGGGCAGCCTCGACGCAGCCGCTGAGGAGATCAGTCGTGAGCTCGAAGAGCGCTGCGCGCAGCTTGAGGCCGAGGGAAAGCAGCTCGAACCGCTAAGGCTGCGCCAGCGCACGCAGTACGACATCGAGATGATGCGCGAGGCCGGCTTCTGTAGTGGGATCGAGAATTACTCACGAATTCTTGACGGCCGCAAACCGGGAGAGAGGCCTTACTGCCTGATCGACTACTTCCCCGAGGACTTTATTTGCTTTATCGACGAGTCTCACCAGACCGTGCCGCAGATCGGCGCGATGTACAAAGGCGACCGCAGCCGCAAGCAGACGCTTGTCGACTACGGCTTCCGCCTGCCGAGTGCGATGGATAACCGCCCGCAGACCTTCGACGAGTTCCTCTCGATCACGCCCCAAATCGTTTTCGTCAGCGCCACGCCGAGCGCCTACGAGCGTGAGCACTCGGGCGTCATCGCAGAGCAGATTGTGCGTCCGACAGGGATTGTTGACCCGGTTATTGAGGTGAGGGAGACGCTCAACCAGATCGACAATCTGCTCGGCGAAATCAAGACGCGGGTCGATCTAGGCGAGCGAACCCTGGTGACGACGCTGACGAAGAAGATGAGCGAAGACCTCACCGACTATCTCGTCGAGATGGGCGTTCGCGTCCGCTACCTGCACAGCGACGTCGACACGCTCGAGCGGATTCAGATCATTCGCGACCTACGGCTCGGCGAGTTCGATGTGCTCGTCGGTGTGAACCTACTGCGTGAAGGGCTCGACATTCCTGAGGTCTCGCTGGTGGCAATCCTCGACGCCGACAAGGAAGGCTTCCTGCGCGGCGAGACTTCGTTGATTCAAACAATCGGCCGCGCCGCGCGCCACGTTGACGGCACGGTTCTGATGTACGCCGACAAAAGCACCGACTCAATGAAGACGGCGATCTCCGAGACCACCCGCCGGCGCGATATCCAGCTCGCTCACAACGAGCGCCACGGGATCACCGCCGCTTCGATTACGAAAGGCGTCAGCGACATTGCCGAATTCCTCCAGGCCGAAAGTAAGACGCCGAAGAAGGGTCGTCGCGGCTCCAAGCGCGACGCTACCGACCACGCCCCCGACGAGCTTGAGAAGGCGATCGTCACGCTCGAAGAGGAGATGCTCGCCGCCGCCGAGGAGCTCCGCTTCGAGCATGCGGCCCGGTTGCGCGACGAGCTGCGCGACCTAAAGCGGCAACTCGACGGGCTAGCAGCCGCCGGGCTGCGGCCTGAACCGGCTACCGATTGATGCCGCGCGGGCTACCCTTAATCGATGAGCAATTCGCCTTCAGTAGACCCAAATCAGAGCCGTAGCGAGGCGCTGGCGCGGATCGACGTGGTTGAGCGCGCGCTAGAGCAGCTCGCGGCGAGCGTTCGCACTTCAACTACGGCGCTGCAGCAAGAGCTAGCGGAGGTACGCCTGAGCGTGATCGAGCTGCACGGCCAGGCTGTCTCTAAGGCTGCAGCGCTGACCGAGGCTCCGCTTGATGGCGACGTGCCCGCGGGTAGCGCCGAGGGCGCGCGACTAGTTGCTCTGGATCTGATTGGCAGGGGCGTCGACCTCGGCGAGGCGAAAGAGCGTCTCGGGGCTGCTTTCCCCGGCGTTGACGCTGAGCGCGTTCTAAGCGACGTTGGCGCAACTATCGGGCAATAGGTGGGTTTGATCATTGTGCGCCCTTTTATTGCCGCTGCGCTTGCCTGCTCTTTTATCCTGTCGGTGT